>Ga0247660_1000029_pt1 | contig 15241 bp, 29 predicted proteins | sample CNK01_metaG_FD_182793 | JGI IMG/M metagenome (GOLD analysis project Ga0247660, IMG submission 182793) | Soil microbial communities from Purdue University Martell Research Forest, Indiana, United States - CNK01 | ecosystem: Environmental > Terrestrial > Soil > Temperate forest > Bulk soil... | reverse complement strand
CTAACCGGCACTCACCGTGACGCCCCCGGTGGGCCGGTCTTTTTCACTTTCGCGGATCGGATCTGCTTCCCCTCCACCGTGAATCCGCGATTCTCGAGGATGCGCAGCCGCGCCGCGCGCAAGCGGTTCACGTACGACCCGGCGGGCTGCCGCGGCGGCATGATGAGCCCGAACTCGATCGCCGTCATCTCGCGCGAGGGGCGCTCGAGGATCTGCATCCACAGGTCGTTCGCGGCGTCGACGTCGTCGTGCATGTCACTTCGGGCCACGATAGACCGCGTTGCCGAGCAACTCGCCGAGGGCCTGGCCGAGCGACTTCCAGAAGCCGGGCTTTTTCGGCGGCGGCGGCGGCGGCGGTAGCTTGGTGTTATTCACGGTCGAGCTCTTTCTGCGGCGTACTTATGGATCGTCTCGGTCGCCCACTCCTCGAGATCCTGGCTGATGGCGTTCGCCGCAAACAGAGCCTCTAAGGGTGACAACACCACGTAACGCCCGTCACTGTCGTTGACCTGGTAGACGGTCATTCCTTGAGGCCCGGCTAAGCGTGTAATCTGTGGCGTCTCGCAGATGTCCTTACCCACTCACTGCCCCTTCCGCCGTCGCCGCTCGATCCGTTTCGTCCGCTGCACCAGGTCGAAGCGCGCCTCCGTGGCCCGCAGCGCCCGTAATGCGATCACGAGCGCGTGCTGGTAACCCGCCTCGTACAACCGCCACGTCTCCTCCGTGAACCGCGCGCCGTCGGGCACGTGCGGCCGACACGTCATCAGGTCATAGACCGTCTGCAGCATCATGCGGGCGAGCGTCTGCGTCCGGGTAGACGTAGACCGTGACGCCGTGGGCGTTGAGAGCATCCACCGCGTCCTGGCTCGCCTCGCGACCGACGACCACCAAGCGAGGCTCCGGCGCATCCGGCAATTCCCTCTGGAGTACGTGCCGATACGTCAAAATCTGACCGAGCGACGCTGGCGTAATGCGTTGTTTGACTTCGATGAGGTCCAGACCGCCGGCGCGCCATCCGAGTAGATCGATCCGGAGTTTGCTCGAAAACACGGCGCCGTCTTGCACGCTTTGCGGGTGTGTCGGATCCGGCACGATCGGTGTGCCGATTCGCACACTGAAATCCAGGTGTTCGTACTCGGTGATGTGTTCCATTAGGTAGGCACGAATCACCTTGCTCTCGCCGTCGGTCCGCTCCGGGTACCGCTTGGCGATCAACAGGTCCGCGAACTTGAGCACGTCGTAGCTGTACGCGTCGAGCGCCATCGACAACGACCTACCAGGGCAACAGCGTAGCGACCCACGCGGCCAGGCCGAGCGCGACGATGTTGACGCGCGTCGCCGGCGCGAACGCCGCGACGAGGAAACAGACGAACGCGAACATCAGCAGCAACGTACGCAGCATCGCTAGCCCCCCGCTGCCTCGAGCTCCGGCTCATCGCCGAGCCCCTGGATGAAACTCTGTACAGCTCGCTCGCTGACCATCAGCTCGACTAGGTCCTCGATCTCCGGCTCGTTCCCGGCACCGAGTAGTTCGCGCGCCTCCTGCTCGGTGTCGCAGACGAAATAAACGTCCTTGATCTCCGCGATCCGTAGACGCCACGCTTTCGGCACGTCACTTCCCCGCCGGCGCCGGCTGCGGGCGCTTGACGAGCTCGTCGGGATGCCGCGGCACGATCCGGCCGTCCGGGAGCTGCACGAACACCACGTCAACCCGCTGACTGTTGGGGAGCGGGAACGACGACGTTTTCACGGGCAACATGGATTACTTCCCCCTCTAATCCCGTCACAGTGTCGAACACGCGATCGCCGGCGACGTGCGGCCCGCGGCGCGCGGCGTCATTCGCCTGGGCGCGACGCAGGCGGTCGGCGATCGCGGCGCGGCGATCGCGCTGCTGCTGCCGCAGACGTTCGGCGAGCACGTCGAGCTCGGCCATCAGAAGTGAATCCTCAACCCCTTCGTGTTCATCTGCTCGAGCGCCGTCGCGATTCGCCCGTCCGCGGCAGCCATCGCCTCGACGCCGTCGACGATCCGCTCGACGGCCGCGAGCAACTGCAGCAAACCGCTCGCGGCGCCGTCGGGCGGGTCCGGGTTCGGGGGAGGATCGGGCGGCGGATTCGGCGGCGGTTGCGGCACCGGTGTGTCTGCCCAGGGCGACGGCGGCACCGAGCGGTACGGCGACGGCGGATTCGCGTACGCGCCGAACGGCGGGACGTCGGCGCCTGTCGCGCCCTTGCCGAGCAGGCGATTGAACGCGTACTCGGGATCGCCGAGCTCCATTCCGCGCGCCTCGAGCTCCGGCCACTTCGGTACCCAGTACGCGTAATCGCCGTCGGCCGGGCCGCGGCCCTGCGTCATCCACGACGCCTTCCACACCTGATCGCGGATCTGCTTGTCGGTCAACGCCATCGCATCACCCGGCCTTCTCGTCGGTCGTTCGTGCTTCCCATCGGTAGCCACACTGCGGACACATGCGAAAACGCCGGCGTCGCGCTCGGTACGGCCGCCACGTGTCGAAGCGCCGCACGTGCGGCGCCTCACGCTCCGGCATCGGGGTCTGTGAAAGGGGCAAGCCGGCGGCGATCGCGCGATGGCGCTCGGCGACGAACGCGAGAACCATCGCGGCCGTCCAGCGCTCGGCAGCCGCGCGCTCGAGCACGGGCAGACGCTCGAGTTCCGGAAGTGGCAACGCTGCGCGATGGTGCGTCCACGACAGCGCAGGCACGCGCTCGTCGATGTCGTACGCGGATGCCACGCGGACCGCCTGTGACAGCACGTCGTACGAGAGGCCCGTCAGATCTGCGGCGCGCGAGTACTTCGCGCCGGGCAAGCCGGCGTCCTGCCCGTAGACCAGCCAATCGCCGAGCGCCCACTGCCAACCGTTCGCGATGTTCGCCAGTCGGCGCCCGATCGCCTCGAACTCCGCGGGCGTCAGGTACCGCGACACGACGAGTCCGCGTGCGGTGAAGCGGTACGGCTCGGTGATCGACGCGATCGGCGGGACGGCGTGCAGAGGCGCGGCGCACGGTGTCATCGCGCCGGCTCCCACCTGTGCGCGCACCAACTGCACCACAGCCATCCTGGACGGGCCTTCGACTGCAGCGCGCCGGTGCGGTCGCACTTCGGGCACCGCGCGGACGTGAGTCGCGCGCGCTCCTCGAGGTTGTCCGGCAGGTTCATCATCCACCGCTTGCCGGCCCTCTTGAGGCCCATCTTCTCGTTGATGCTCGTCATGGGCTGATCGCTGCTACGCCTCGGCGAGCTCGAGTTGGTTGCCGTCGCGCTCTGGTTCCTGCGCGATGCTCGTGTCGTCGCCGTACGTGTCGAGGATGTAGTGCGCGAGGTGTCGGAGCTCGACGTGTCGACGCGGCACGAGTCGATCGAGCTGGCGCGTGAGGGCCGCGATCTGCTTCTCGAGCCGGACCTCGCGCTGCAGGCGCAGCTTCGTCTCTCGACGTTGCCGCTCGAGTGAACTGATCGGGGCGTGCTGGACGGCCTTGCGCTTCGCCTTCTTCGCCATGTGGACTCCTGTCGAAGATCTAGCTGTTGGCTGCGGCTTCCCCTCGGAGAATGCGATCGAGCACGGCGAGGCGACAGTGCGTGTGCACCGACAGCAGTTCGGGCACGTAGCGCGGGTCGCTCTCGCCGCACACGTAACACCGCTGCGGGTCGTACGCCGGCGCCGCGACGGGCGCGGCCGCGGCGGCCGGCTCGGTCTGCGGCTGCTGCTGGCTGTCGTACAGGCGCTTCCAGTCGGTGATCCAGCCCGTCACCATCGCGACGGTCGCACCGCCGCGAATCGCGTGGTGCAGGTAGTGCCGGCGCCAGTCGGCCGCGGGGCACTTGTTCAACTCGTGCGCGACGCCGATCGTGATCTTGCGATCCATCAGCGCCTGGAACACGTCCTTGTCGCCGAGCACGAGTTGCAGGCGCCCGTCGACGTAGCTGACTTTTTCGCCGAGGCCGGCGGCGAGGGCTTCGATGTCACCGCCGTAGTCGCGATCGAGTAACTCGGCGAAGTACAGCGCCTCTTCAGCCGCGCTCATGTCCTCACGGAAGCGATTCTCCGCGTGCTTGACTGCCTCGAGCGCGACGTCCTTCGTCGGATAGACATCGCACGGCACGACGGCCAGGCCGGCGCGCAGCGACGCGAGGTACCGCCGGTGCCCGGCGATCACTTCGTAGCGATCCGCATCGGGCACGACGATGAGGCGTTGAATGACGCCGTGTTTTGCGATGCTGTGAACGAGCTCCTCGAGCTTCTGCTCGTCCATCTGTGATCGCGCCGGCAGCACGGGCGGGTTGATCAGACCGAGCGGGATGTCACGCGGCTGTGGCTTGACCTCGCGCAAGTTCATCGCGAACCCGACAACGGCGAGCCGTAGATCATCTGGGGTTTCATCGTCGGCGCGAAGTCGCTCTCCTGCGGCCGACGCACGCGCAGCGTCTGATCTTCGAGCAGCTCGAGGATCACCGATTCACCTGGCAGCCAGCCGAGCGTGACGAGAATCTGGCGCGCGATCGTGATCTGCGTCGAGTTGCCATTCCGGACGAGTTTTTGAAGCGCGCGCATCAACAGACTCCCCCACTCTGCCTCGGGCCATGCGTACGTAACTCGCACGCCGTACCGTACGAACGCTTGCGACGGCCGAGCCGATGCGTTACGCTAAACGACGTAACGACCGAAATTCAGCGAGGCGCTAACGTGATCTCTCTTCAAGACTTCCTCGGAGAGAGATCCGGTACCAGAAGAAAGAGGCGTGTGGAAACTGTGGAAAAGGGAGAGATCGAAAGGCGGTTAACTTCACCGCATACATTATCGGACTCTCTGGAAATTCCACAAAAAGCAGGATATACCCCGTGTCAAGCCCTTCCGCTGCCCGCCCGTAAGTGAGTCCGGAACTTTTCAACAGCCCCTGTGCATAACCTGTGGAAAACCTGTCGATAACTTTCTAGACTCGGTTCGAAGCGAGCTGCCAGCAGCTCAGCCGTGTATCGTAATGGGGCACGATGCACAGGTTTTCCACAGCTTTTCCACAGCCCCCTGTGGAAATCTCTGCATATGACACACTGGGCACGACTTGCTGTGATTCTGGCCGCGCTGCTCGTGGGCGCCGGGCCACTCGTCGCGGTGCCGACGGCCAGCAGCACCGCACTCGCTGTTCAGGTAACGCCCTCGAGCGACAGGCCGGTCACCGGCCTACTCTCGCTCCTGGGCGGCGCCCTCGCCGTCTTCGGCGCCATCAAGGTCAAAGACGCCGGCGCGATCGCGCAGAAGTATTCGGCCCGCGCCTCGGCCGCGGCCGGCGACTACAAGGCCGGCGTCCAGTCGGCCGGCTCGGACTGGGAAGCCGGCGCGCGTGCCGGTGAGGGCAACTTCGAGCAGGGCGTCCAGGAAGCGATCGCCAAGAAGCGGTACGGCCGCGGCATCGCGGCGGCCGGCGCGCAGAAGTACGTCGACAACGCGACGAACCTCGGCGCCGCGCGCTACCCGCAGGGCGTGCAGCAGGCCGTGCCGGCGTTCACCAAGGGCATCACGCCGGTGCTCGACAAACTGCGCTCCTTGAACCTCCCGCCGAAGGGCCCGAAACGCAGCCCGCAGAACCAGCAGCGCGCCGCGATGGTCGCGATGGAGCTCGGCAAGATGAAGGACGGCCAGTAACCCGCCGCCTGGCGCGGACTGGAGACAACCATCATGCTGAAGAACCTTCTCGACTTCCTCGCGACTGGCGGCGTCTACACGATGCCTGCCGCCCTCGATACCGTCACGGCCACGGGCACCGCGATCGGCGCGACGCTCGCCGCCGCCACGATCGCCACCGGCGACTCGGCCACCATCAAGAACGCGAACCTCTCGAGCGACGTGTTCCTGATTCAGGCGTGGGCGGACAACCAGGTCGCCGGCTCGGTCCGGATCCGCAGCCCGAAGTTTCACGACAACGTCGACGCGATCCGCACGCGCGTGCAGATCGGCGTCTTGAAGCCGCTCCTGCCGCTCGGCATGCCGCAGCGGCTCTACCCGCAGGACACCGAGATCCTCGAGATCGCGGGCAGCGCCGTGGCGGGCGACATCGAGAGCCTCGTGCAGCTGATCTACTACGCGGATCTGCCCGGCCAGGCCGCGCGGCTGCAGACGTGGGACCAGGTCAAGCCGAAGGTCAAGAACCTCGTCGGGCTGCGCCTGGCGATCACGCTCGGCTCGACGGCCGGCTACAACGGCGCGCGCGCCATCAACGCCGACGCCGACCTGCTGAAGGCGAACACCGATTACGCGCTCTTCGGCATGACCACCGACACCGAGACGGCGGCCGTCTGCCTGCGCGGGCCGGACACGGGCAACCTGCGCGTGTCGGTGCCCGGCGAGCCGGACTCGACCGAAGACACGATGTGGTGGTTCCGGCTGCTGTCGTGGCACTACGGGCTGCCGCTCATCCCGATCATCAACAGCGCGAACAAGGGCGCGACGCTCGTCGATTGCGTCAACGACGAGAACGGCGGGACGGCGAACGTCGTGATCTGGCTCGGTGAGATGGGCTAGGGAGGAGTGACACCGATGGCGAAGGCAAAGGAGCTGAACCGGGGCGACGCGTGTCCGAACTGTGGCGGCGAGCTCGTCGCCGCGCGCGTCCCGACCGATGAGGAATTCCGCAAGGCGTTCGACCGCGAAAACCCCGTCGCGCTCCCGCCGTACACGGATACCGCGAATCCGGATCAGCGCGAGGAGCTCGGCGAGCTGCACATCTGCCACGACTGCGGCTACAAGGCGCGGTTCGAGGCCGAGAGTCAACGTTCGTCGGGCTCAAGCGATCGCAGCACGCGCAACGCCGACGCGGACGCCGAGCGCGAAGCGAGCGAGCCGCGCGTAGCCGGCGAGGGCGAATCGTCGCGCCCGAACAACGCGGGCCGCAGCAACCGGAGCACGCGCAGCTGAGCCGATGCCGGAGTGGTTGCGTAACCTCATCGTCGCCGTGGTGCGCGAGCTCGTGAGTAAGGAGCTCCTGAAACACGGCGTCATTACGCCCGACCCGCCCAAGGACGGCTAACCGCCGATGGCGGGTCGGGAGATCGTCTTCCCCGCGTCGCTGGTGCCGTTTGCCGGCGGCCGGATTCTGCCGTCGCCGGCGCAGTTCTACGTCACCGGCGAGGATCGCTTGCGGATCGTCTCGGTCAACTCGCTGACGGGCGTCACGCTGAAGCTGCAGTGGCGCTTCGCGAACAGCGACGGCCAGGCGATTCCGAGCAGCCAGGACCACACGCCGAACACGGACCGCTCGGTGAAAACGCAGGACTACGAGCTCGGCGTCGGGTCGCTCCTGAACGTCACCGTGTTTGCCAACGCGGGCACGCCGCGCGTCGGCCACACCTACGTGATGGTGCAGCTCGTGCGCGGCGTCGGCGCCGCAGCGATCGTGCTCGGCACGCTGCTCGCCGGCTACGTCACGTCGACGCAGGCGCTCGGCTTCCCCGGCTCGCCGATCGCCAGCTCGCTCGAGAGCGGCGGCCTGGTGCGCACCATCCAGGGCGCGACGCCGGCGGCTGGCGCCGAGTTCCGGGAGACGGTGCCGACGGGCGCGCGCTGGCAACTGCTCGGCGCGCAGGCGAGCCTCGCGACGTCGGCGGCCGCAGGCAATCGCCGGCCGATCCTGGTGTGGAGCGTCAACGGCGCCCAGGTCGGCGCGTCGGCGCAAGTCGTCGACGTCGGCCCGAGTCAGAGCGGCGTGTTCAACTGGCAGGTCGGCATGCCGCTGGCCGCCGCGATCTACGCCGGCATCAATGTCGTCGGCGTCCCGACCGATCTGCAACTCCTGGCAGCGGACTTCTTCAGCTCGTTCACGGCGAACCTGCAGGCGGGCGATCAGTGGACGCTCACGCGCTACGTCGTGCGCGAGTGGCTCGAGGTGACCTAAATGACCTACCCACCGTTGCCCAACGCCGCGTCCGCGGATAACGCCGCCGAAGATCTCGGGCTGCGCTTCGCGTCCTCGTGGTACCTGCGCGTCGACGACAACATCCGCATCACGAGCTACAACGCGACGGCCAACGTGGTGCTCCAGATCCGGCACCGCTTCGTCGACCTGAGCGGCTACATTCAGGCCAGCGCCGAAACGCAGACGCCGAACACCGATCGCAGCGCGAAGAGCACGATCATCGAGACGCCGGAAGGCTGGCTGCTCGGCGGCGAGGTGTTCGTGTCCGGCGCGTCGCCAACGCAGGGGCAGACGTTCGTGGTCGTGGAGATCGTGCGCGGCTCGGCCTCGTCCGCGCTCTCGCTCCAACTGATCGCCGCCGGCTACGTCACCACGAAACAACCGCTGGCGTTTGCCAACGGGCTCGTCGGCAGCTCGCTCGACGGCGGCGGCGCGCTGCGCGTGATCGCCGGCACGCAGCCGGCGGCCGGCGCGGAGATCTCCGAGACGGTCCCGACCGGTGCACGCTGGCAGCTCCTGTCGTTCAAGTTCACGTTTACGACGAGCGCGACGGTCGCGAACCGCACGTCGAGCCTCACGATCGACGACGGCGCCAACATCTTCAACCTGGCGGGCGGCAACGCTGTGCAGGCCGCCGGCGCGACGACGGTCCAGTCCTGGGCCTCGGGCCAGCCGAACGTCGCGAACCAACCCACGAACGCGCTCGGGTATCCCCTGGCGACGCCGCTGTACTTGCCCGCGGGGGCTCGCATTCGTACTCAGACGCTGTCGATTCAGGCCGGCGACCAGTACAGCGCGATTCAGTACCTCGTGCGCGAGTGGATCGAGGGGGCGTGATGGTGAAGTGCAACGCGTGCGGCGGGACGTACGAGCCGGTGCTCTCCGACGGCATGGAGTACTACCACAAATGCCCGCCGCTCTCGGTCGTGGAGCTCGCCGCGGCCGTCGCCGCCGGCAAGGTGCAATTGCCGCTCGGCGAGACGCCGGACATCGCCGTCACGCGCCGGAGCTACGAGCGATCGAATCAGCGCGACGAGAACATCCAGGTCGACCCGCGGACGGGCGCGTCGAGCCCGAAGTCGGTCGGCGCCGGGACGACGGCGCAGGCGCCGGCGCCGCCGCCGGTGATTAAAGTTGGCTGACCTCGGGCCGCCCTTCGAGCCGGGACCGTCGCAGCCTTCGAAGCTGCCGCTGCCGCCGCGCATCATGCAGGTCGATTCGTTCCAGTCGATCGGATTCGACGTCGTGAACGCCCTCAGCGCGTTCGACGGCTTCGCGGCGAGTGCCGTGTCGACCATCGCGCCGCTCGCGGGCACCGATCTCGACGCGAGCTTCAACGCGAACGTGGGGCCGGCGATCGATGCGGCCGGCGTGATCGGCGGCGTCGACTTCGGGGCGCTCGATGCCGCGCTGAACGCGATCGACAACGTCGTCGGCGACGTGCAGCAACAGCAGCTCGACCTGCCGGGCCCGGACGATCCGGATCCGGGCACCGCTGCGATCGGCGCGCCCGGCGAGCCGGGTCCCGGTGAAGGCAAGGACGAGCCGCCCGGCGGCGAAACGCGGACGCCAGGTCCAGGCGACACGGGCGGCCCGCCGCCGCCGCCGCCGCCGCCGCCCGACGATGGCGGGACGGTCACGCCGCCGCCGCCGCCGCCGCCGCCGCCCGGCGACGGAGGGACCGGCACCACGACGCCGGTGGAGGGCGGTGGAGGGGGCGGCGATCGGGGCGGCCGGGAACCGCGCGGCCGCGAAGCCTGAACCGGCGAGGATGCCCCACGACGGGACTTTGCCTCACGGAACGATGGATGATGGCACCGGCGCGGCGATCGCCGCGGCGCCGCGCAGCAGACGAGCGAGGGAGTCATGGAGCCGGGCGTCCGCGTCATCAAAACGACCGAAGTGCACACCTGGGACGAGAACAACAACCCGCAGCGGCACGTCCAGGTCTTCTTCATGGTGAACACGCACGGCCCGTTCACCATGAGCTTTCCGATGGCCGACTTCGATAGCTTCAAGGTCGAAGCCGCGCTCGACGACTTCGCCCGCAAAATCAAGCGCCTGACGCCGCCGGCGTAACCCGATGGCTGAATTCCCAGGCGGGGGCATCCTCGGGCCGATCGGCAACGTCGTCGCGGCGATCGGGAGCCTGATCGGCTCGTTCATCGGCATCACCGCGGCGCGCCTGCTCGAGTTCCTGAAGCTGCTGAAGGACTACGTCCTGCAGCTGTCGAAGGAGCTCCTGATCGGCGTGTTCCGCACGGCGCGTGCTATCGCGCGCGTGCTGCGGACGCTGGCGACGTTCGCGGTGAACGGCGTGAAGACGTTCGCGCAGTGGGCCTACCGCGAGATCGTCAAGCTCCACGACTTCCTCGCGGAGAAGTTCGGGCCGGTGCTGCGCTGGCTCCGGGAGCTGAAGCAGCACATCCAGGACATCTACAACCGCTTCGTGCGACCCATCATCGACGTCATCCAATTCATTCGGCAGCTAAATCAGATCCTCGAGCTGTTCCACATCACGCTGCTCAAGAAGCTCGACGCCACGCTGGCGCAGATCGAGCAGCGCATCGAGGAACCGTTCCTCTGGGTGACGCAGAAGATTACGTGGCTGGAGAACTGGATCGACCGCATCGTCACGCTCGACGGGCTGTTCCAGCGCATCACGCTCATCGCGTCGATGGCGCGCTACGTCGCGCCGTGGTCACACGGGTTTTGGAACAGCCAGGTTGACCGCACTCGGAAGGCTGGTGACGACTACTCCCGCACTCGCATATTTCCCGAAGACTTCGTCTGGCACCCAGGGCAGGAGCTCGCGAAGTTCTACGGGAGCCAAGGCAGCCGCATGGACGCAGACATCGCCGCCCTCATCCCGGTGTGGCGACAAGCCGCCGGCGTCGATCCTCCTGGGCCAGAGACGGTTTAGTGCCGTCCTCCCCGCGCCAAGGCGAGCAGGATGTTGACCAAGAACAGGGAGTACAGCAGCACGGCCGACAGCGAGACGATGCCGGCGCCGAGCGTGAACGCCATGCCGGCTTTCATCCAGTACCAGAACGTCGGCGTTTCGACCTCGAATCCGTTGGGCATTTCTTGCACAGAAATTGTGCGCATGGTGGACTCCCCGCGGCGATGGTAAACAACCCCCCTAAAACCGTCAATGGCTGACGACGCCGATTTCTCTATCGACGCGACGCCGTCGCTGCAGGACCTCGCGACGTTCCTCGCCGACGAGTTGTTCAATGTGAACCGGATCGGCCGCCTCGAAACGGTGATGCAGAACGCTCACCAAAAGGGCGCCACGGTCGCGAATGCCGCGCAAATCGAAGCACTGAAAAGCCTTCCGGAGAAGAAGAAGGAGATCATCGACCAGGCCGAAGACTGGCTGACCATCGGAATGACGTTCCTGATGGCGAAATTAGTCAGCCATATGCTGGGCGTCGAGGTGTCGACGGCAGACATCCAACGCGGCGCTGCGACGCCTGAAGAATCGACCGTCGGCCGCGCCGTCGCAAACGTCGTCAAGCGCGGGATAGAGGGCGACGGCGGCGAGCTCACGCCCGGCGACGAAGGGTCGATGCGCCTGGTGAGCATGATCGCCCACCTCGAGATCCAGAGCTGGTTCGAGGGCATCGTCGCTGAAGAACTGAGCTCGCTGCACGGATGGTTGAAGGCACCCGAAGCAGTCGCGCAGCTCGGGCACGACCTGATCGACGCGCTCGGTCTCAGTCGGCTTTCGCGCATGGCGCTTCGTCCGCTCGTGAGCACTGTCGCCACGACGCCGCTCGAATGGAAAGTCCACAAGCTGTACCGCCCGACCCTGCTCGCCGCCGGCGAGATTCTCACCGCGTTCAAGACTGGCGACTACGACGCCGCGGAAGCTGCGGAGGAGCTCGCCCGGCTCGGGTACAGCGACCGCCGCCAGGACATCCTGCTCAAGAACGCCACGAAGCGGCTCTCGGTCGACGACGTGCAGACGCTGCGCCGATCCGGGACGCTCGATCGCGACTACGCGCTGCAGAACCTCCGCGACGAAGGCTACGACGACACGACGGCGCAGTACCTCGTCCTGGCGGCCGAAGAGCGACGGCTGCAAGGCGTGCGCGACAACTCGCTGCCCGCCATCACGCGCGCGTTCGTGAATCGGGAGATCACCGAGAGTCAATTCCGCACGCTGATTCAGGCGATCGTGCCGGACCAAAGTGAGCAGGATTTTACGGCCGAATTCGCACGTACCGAACTTGAGCTCAACGTGAAGCACATGTCGCAGGGGGAAGTGCTCGACGCCCTCGACAAACTGATTCTTCCCATCGCCTTCTATCGAGACTGGTTACGCCGCGAGGGGTACCCCGAAGAGGAAGCCACGGCGCTGGAACTTCTGTACATCGCAAAACGTGACGCCAAAGCGAACGTAGAAGCCGAGCGAAAACGCATCGCCGCGGAGAAGGCCGCCGAGAAGGCCGCGAAGGCCAAAGCGGCCGCCGACAAGCAAGCGCAGCTCGAGGCCGAGCGCGCCCTGCACGCGCGCGGGTCGATCAGCGACCTGCGGCGCGCGTATGCGCGCGGCCTGATCCCACTCAGCCGGCTCGACGAAGTGCTCCGCGCGCAATACGACGCCGACACCGTCGCGACGCTCGAGCAGGATGCGGACGTCGACCGCGCGAACTACGTCGCGCAACAGAAAGCCGCGGACGAGGCGAAGCAGCGCGCCGCGCGGAAGAACATCGACGTCGGCGCGCTCGAGCAAGCCGTGCTCACACACGTGCTCACGGTCGACCAGTACGCCGACGCGTTGACGGCGCGCGGGTTTGACGCCGGCGACGTCGGCATCCTGCGCGCGACACTCGCCGCGAAGCTGAAGGACCAGGACGAGGCGCGCGCGAAACGAGCGCAGGCCGCGCGCGACGCTGCGGTGAAGCGGATCGACTTGGCCCGATTCGAACACCTGGTGCGCCGCGGCCTGCGATCGCTCTCGGACTACGACGCGCTGCTCGAGTCGCTCGGCTACGACGACGGCTCCAGGGCCGGCATGATCGACCTGCTCAACGCGCAGATCGCCGACGACGCGAAGGCGCAGGCGCTGCGCGACGCGGCCGCGCGCAAGCCGGCGACGAAGGACTTGTCACTCGAGCAGTTCCGGCGCGCCGTGCTGCTCGGCACGCGCAGTGAGGGCGACTTCCAATCGTTCCTCGCGCGCCAGGGGTACACGCCCGATGCGCAAACCGTCCTCCTGGAGGAGTTGCGCCGGGACGTGGCAGACGCCGATGCCGCGCGTGCTAAGCGAGCGGCCGCAGAGGCAGCTAAGGCAGTTGTGGACCTGCCCCTGTCTCGGGTCACCGCCGCCGCGCGGCTCGGCGTCATCACGCCCGACGCGTACCGCGAACGGCTCACCGCGGCCGGCTACTCCGACGACGACATCGCGATCGAGATGGAGCTGCTGCTCGTCGAGATCGCCGACACGCAGGCCGCGCGGGCGAAGCGCGATCAGCTCGCCGCCGGCACGGCGCCGGCCAAGGAGCTCTCCCTGCAGCAACTCGCCGCCGGCGTGCGCGCCGGCACGGCGACGCTCGACCAGTACCGCTCCGCGGCCGCGGCGCTCTACACGCCGGACGACGTCGACACGCTCGTCGCGACGCTGCAGGCCGAGACACAGACGCGCGCCGACGCGCGCGCCCGGCACGACGCGATCGCCGCCGAGCTCACCGCGCGCGGCCTGGCGCTCGAGCCGCTCGACGCCCAGGTGAAGGCGGGCACGCTCTCGGTGGACGCCTACAAGGCGCAGCTGACGACGTGGGGGTACGCCAAGGACGACGGGCAGCTGCTCGCCGCGCTCCTGGTGTGAGGTTGTACGGACGGGGCCGACTATGCGAGGCTTGCAGCTCGACACGCTCGTCGCCCTCGCTGCGCTGCTGGTGACGATCGTCGCGGGCTTCGGCACGATCGCGCGGCTGCTCTGGCGCATCGAGCTGAAGGTCGACACGATGTGGAAGTGGTTTATCGAGGGCGATCCGGACACGCACCGCGGCGGGCGCCGCGCGTACGATCCGAAGGTCATTCGCCGAGGGCAATAACCGATGATGCAATTCAAGCCGGAAGTGCGGATCGTGCTGCTGACCGAGCAGCTCGCCGACGTGCTGCGCCTGGCGACGGTCTGGAGCCTGCGGAGCCGCGTGCACGTGGAAGTGAATTCGATCGACGACACGGCGCCAGGCCGCGTCACGCACACGCTGCACGGCTACAGCCTGGCCGTCGACCTGGACACGGTCGGCGACAAGACGACGGACACGGAGGAGCTCGCGGAATTCCTGCGCCGGACGCTGGACCCGCAGTTTGACGTCCTATGGGAGATGAATCACGTGCACGTGGAGTGGGATGCGCACAGGCCGCCGCTGAAGGCGATAGCGCCCTCATGAAGAACGCCTTTCTCGCGCTCGTCGGCGGGCTCTGCGTCTACGAGATCATCGCGCTCAAGACGAAGTGCGAGGGCGACACCATCAGCGAAATCATGTGGACGACGACGACGAAGCGGCCGATTCTACCGTTCGCCTTCGGCGTCCTGATGGGGCATTTCTTCTGGCAGCGCGTAGCTGACGATCCCGCGCCGCCGGCGGCGTAGCTTCTCCATCCGGGTTTTGCGCTTCCTGGCGCAGCGGCCGGGATGCACCTTCGCATTCCAGCGCAGACCCGGCTGGCCGCACTCCGCGCACCGCCGCGTGTCCGGGGCCTTCCGCCCGTCCGCGTCGGCCGGCGCCCGTCCAGGACCGCCCTCGACCCACTCCGAGCTCAGGACGCGCTTCGGCGGCGGCTCAGGATGCGATATGGGCTCACTTTGCCTCACGGGGCGCTACTCTCCCCCGCCGCCGGCGCCGATCGGGGCAGCCCGGCCAGCCTGCGGCCAGGACCGCACCACGCTGTTGCGGACGTTGATGACTTCGCAGATGGCGCCGATCGCCCGCATGGCCTTGTCGAGCCGTACCATCGCCTCGAGCTGCGCGACGGGGGCGTTGATGGCCGCGCCTGCGATGTAGAGCTCCACGCTGAGCGTGAACCGTCGGAAAACGTGCTCGGCGGCGATCGCCGTGTCGGCCGGGCCGCGATGGGCGTCGCAAAAGTACTCGGTGCAGAACCAGTCACGGCCAGGTCGCTCCCACCTGGCGAGCTCGCCGCAAGGCGTGCTGGAGAAGGGATCTGATCGGTGGTAGCAACGGAGGGGCGGTGCGTTCACGACGTGGGGCAGCTCGACGCGCGGTGTGGACATCAGGCACCTTCGAAGTTTTACTTTCAGACGTCGGCGCTCTCGCGCCGAAATTGCGGCGGTTAG
>Ga0247660_1000022_pt1 | contig 18574 bp, 16 predicted proteins | sample CNK01_metaG_FD_182793 | JGI IMG/M metagenome (GOLD analysis project Ga0247660, IMG submission 182793) | Soil microbial communities from Purdue University Martell Research Forest, Indiana, United States - CNK01 | ecosystem: Environmental > Terrestrial > Soil > Temperate forest > Bulk soil... | reverse complement strand
GCTGGGTACGCTTAGGGTAGTTGAACCAAATCGTTCAACGATCGTTCAACTACGCTGGACCGCAGAGCGTAGGATTCGGGCATGAAGACCTCCCGCCTTCCCCGCGTCGAACCGAACACCCCCGCCCGCGCCGGCCAGCTCGCCTCGCGCAAGACGTCCTTCGGCCCGCGCTCGCGCTACGCGGTCGCGGCGGTTCACACACGCTTCTCCCACTGGTCCTGGTTCGTCTGGGACGCGGAGAAGCCGGAGGCGGACGGGTCGCCCTCGATCATCCGCCAAGAGAACACGCGGGAGGCGGCCGTCGCCGGCCTCCCGCTCGACGACTAGTTCCTTCAACTTCAACACCTCAGAACGGAGAACGTCCATGACCGCTGCCCTTCGCCCCTTCAACAAGACGGATTACTACGGCCTCGCCGGCGTCCAGTCCGAGCATCCGGAGCTCGCCGATCTCGACGGCTGCACGCTCGTCCTCGACGGGATGACCGTCCAGCTCATCGATAGGAACTCCTGCTTGTCGCGTGACTTCAAGACCGAGACCGAGGCCCGCGCGGCCGCGTACGGGCTCGTCGCCGCGTTCAACTCCGGCGGCAAGGTCGGGGAGCTCGCGACCGCTCTCGGCATGGTCGAGATCCTCTCCGGCAACAGCGAGGAGGACAGCGAGGACGACGAGGACGTGGACGACGACGAGGAAGACGCGCCGGACGCGGAGGACATCGCGGACGCGCTCACCCGCGCGATCGAGGAGAGCGACGACGATCGCCTCCCCGAGGCTCGCGTAGCGACGTTCCGCGAGCGCGGCGTCCTCACCAACAACACCGGCCTCGTGATCTCCGTCCGCGGCGTCGAGTTCCAGCTGACGATCGTGAGGAGCCGGTAGCCATGAAGACCGAGCGAATCGAGTTCACGGAAGACGAGCTCAAGCGCATCCGCCGCGCGGTCGCCAACACCTGGGACGCGATCGCGTCGGACGTCCTCGCCGGCGAGACGCCCGAGGAGGAGCTCGACGTCGTCGAGGTCGTCCTGGACGCCAACTACCTGGAGAGCTACGGACGCGAGCGCGCGGCTGTCGCGCGGTTCCGCCTCGCCCCGTACGACCAGATGCGCGAGATCGCGAAGGGAGCGCTGCGCCTGTGATCCTTCAGACCCGCCACCAACGCGTCGACTTCTTCGGCACGGTCGTCGCGCGCTCCTTCCCGACGCGCAGGCCCGCCGATTCCGCGGTGTACCTGTCGTGGCGCGGCGGCCGCTGCCGCGCCCACTCGCTCGTCCTCCTCGGGGTCGATCCTGGACTATCCGCCGAGAGCGGGGCCGCGCTCGCCGAGGTCGCGCGCCACCACCGCGCGCTCGTCGCGGAGGTCTGGCGCTATGCGAACGCCGGGACGTACCTCCGCATCCTCAAGCGCGCCGCGGCCGCGCTCGCCGAGGGGCGGCTGGTCCGGAGCTCCTGGTCCGGCGCCGAGCTCAACTCGGTCGCCTGGCAGGAGGAGCGGCTCCGCGCGCTCGACCGCCGCATCAACGCCCGCGTTCCAGGCGGAACGCTCCCGCGCGGGCGCAAGGACGACGTCGACCAGGACACCCGCTGGCGCCGCGATCAGCGGACCGTCCACGAGTACCGCGCCCGGCGACTCGTTCGCCGCGGGAGCGGGCTGGAGACCGACGAGGCGCGCTCGCGCTTCCCCGACGTACACCTAGCCACGAGGGAGCGCGCGTGAAGGGGCACATCTCCATCTCCCGCCGAACCGGCGGCGGCGTTCCCGACTCCATCCACATCGAGATCGAGGAGGACAACTCTAGCATCACCTTCGTTGACTTTGAGCTGACGCTAGAAGCGTTCACGCAGGCGATCACCGGCCACGGGAACGTCCCGGGCAAGCTGACCGTCCGCGCGCTCGATCGCGTCGGCTGGACCGCCGAGAACAAGACCGAGGAGGTTCCGTACGATCTCTACAGCGACGAACGGAACCCGAAGGAGGCGCTCGCGCCGTTCGAGGTCAACGGTTGGCGAGCTCGCAAGGGCGACCTCGACAACATGCACTGTAAGGTCCCCGGGAAGAAGGCCCAGCGCGTCGTCTTCTTCCGCCACGTCCCGCCGCGCTCGGGAGCGGCCGAATGATTCCCGTCGATCGCATGCTCGAAGTGGAGCGGCGTCGCGCCGCGCGCTACCAGCGACTTCGGAACCTCAACCCGGAGCTCTACTCGCGCTGCGTCGCGACGGCGTCCGCGATCGCCTTCCATCACAACCTCGTCTTGCCCGCGGCCGCCGAGATTGAGGACAGCCTCGTAGCGCTCGCGCTCGATCTCACGGAGGGGAAGCAGTGAGGCCGCGTCCGGAGGACTTCCTGACGCCCAGCGGGTGGCTTCGCGAGCGCAGCTACGCGGAGCGGAAAGCCAACATCCTGTTCTTCCGGAACTGCCGGCTCCGCCAGCGCAGGACGCCGGACGAGCGCGGGCTGCTGTACTGCGCGCTCGATCGCCTCTTCCAGAGCTGGAAGCCTCGCGGGGGAGCCTCGCCTGAGACCTATCTCGCGCGCTACCTCGGCGGCAAGCTGGAGCACGAGTTCGACCTGGAGCGCGGGGCGCTCGAAGTCCCGGCCGGGCTCCTCTTCGACGTTCCAGACTGGAGGAGCTCTTGAGCGACCGTCTGCGTCGAATGCTGGCACGCCAGGCGCCGCGCGGGGTCTTCCGGTCGCCGCCGGGCGACCTGTGGGCGGGCATCGCCTTCTTCGCGCTCGTCGTCCTCGTCCTGATGTTCGCGTAGGTCGAGGAGGGGAGCGGGCGGTCCCTTGACACTCTGGCGCCCGCCTCCCCTCCCCGCGGCCGCCGCTCAGGGAGCGCGACCTGTTCGACGCTGGCGTCGCTTACGGAGCGCCGCCCCGATCGCCGGGGCGCCGGCGGAGCCCCCGAGGAGCATCAGGGCGATCGACCCGAGCAGGGCGCGGCGGTCCTCGCGCGCGGCCGAGCTCGGAGACTGCGTAGGAACAGCTACGGGAGGGGCATCGTCCTCATGGGTCGTCGGACGCGCGGCGGGCCGGGGCGCCGCCAGCAGCGCCTCGCGTAGCGCCCGGACCTCCTCCGCGGCCGGGTCCGGGGACAAGGCCCAGCCGAAGCCGACCTCGACCCAGGAGTCGCCCCCGGCGGCCGGGCCATCCCCGCGCCCGTAGGACACCCGGAGCTCGTCCGGGGAGAGCTCGGCCGCCTCTTGGGCCGCTACGCAGCCGGGGGCGAGCGCCGCGAGCAGGGCGAGGCGGAGCACGTCCTAGCCCACCACCACGAGGGAGACGGCGGTCGAGATCCCGGCGCCCGAGACGTCGCTGGCCGCCTGGACGCCGAGGCGCGCCTTCGCCGGGAGCTTGAGAAGGTAGCCCTCCGCCGCGCCCAGACGCGCCTGCTGGGCGCCCGCGGTGAGGTGGAGCCGGCGGACCGTCTTCCAGCTCGCCGCGTCCTCCGCGACGCGCAGGAGCGCCTCGACGGTCCCGAGCGTCGAGCCGAGCCCCGCGATGCTCCAACCGAGCAGGTACGCGGTCTTGTTCGCCGGGACGACGTACTGGCTCAGGCCCGCGATCCCGTCGCCGAGGCCGACGCGCGCGAGGACCGCGCCGGCGCTCGCGACCCGGACGTCGATGTTGCCCTCGTTCACGCCCGAGCTCCCGACGCCGATGACCTCGACCGAGTCGACGAAGCGGTAGGTGTTCGTGCAGGCAACGACCGCGGTTCCGTCGAGCGACTTGGTCTCGTTGATCTCGGCCCAAGAGGTGTCGAGACCGGAGATCTTGAGCGTTCGCCCGCCCGAGCCCGTGAGATCGTCGTCGTTCGCGGACGACGAGAGGAACTCCAGCGATTGCGCGGAGGTCTGCCAGTTGAACGCGAGGTCGTCGGCCCAGACGTCCTTGAGCGTGCTCGTGAGGTTGAGGTGGTGGCCCGAGCGCTCGACGAGCTTCTGTCCCGGGAGCAGGCCGCGCGCGAGGTCGATGAAGAAGGAGGCGGGGTAGGAGTAGCTCATGGGTTAGACCAGCAGCCAGTCGGTTCCGTCGGAGGAGACCTCGATCGAGTCGCCGGCGAGCAGCGCCAGGCCCGAGACCTCCAGAAGCCCGTTCAGCGTGACCGTGTTGCCCGTCGCATCGGTGCGCTTGAAGCGCCAGGTGACGCCCGCGTTCGAGGCCGCGGACGGGAGAGTGATGACGACCGCGCCGGCGGCCGCGATCCGGTAGAAGGCCGCCTCCGAGCTCGACGGAGTGAAGCTCGCGGTCTTCGTGACCCAGGTGAAGATCGGCGCGACCGTCGAGGTCGGGTTCTTGATGCTCCAGGTCGAGGTGAGCCACTTGTAGTCCTTGTCCTCGTCCACGACGTAGACGGTCAGCCCGTTCCACGGCGTCACGAAGACCCACGCGCTGTTGATCGCGAAGGCGAGCTTGGTCGCCTTGCCGGCCCAGGCGCCGGTCGGCGAGGCCGCGATGATGAAGCCCTCGCCGTTGACGATCGTCGGCGGCGTCGCGAGATCCTTGTCCTTGATCTGCGGGGTCGCCGACATGAGCTCGGACAGCGCCGTGTTTGCGTTGATCCAAGCGCCCTGTCCGCTGGCCGTGGGATCGAGAACCGCGAGGCCGAGGCGCGCCGTCGTTCCGAGCTTGTAGAGCACCATGGGAGAGCCTTCAGAGGGTGACGCGCGACGCGTTGCCGTCGTTCACGAGCGCGCTGAGCTGGGAGAGTTCGAGGGTGACCGGGCTCCCGGGCGTGATCCCATCGCCCGACTGCGCGAACGCCGTGTAGAGCCAGGTGCGCGCGGCGCCCGGGTCGACGCGCACGATGGTGTCGCGGATCACCGCGCCCGCGCCGGACAGGACCTGGATGCGGTAGCGTTCGAGCTCCTCTTCGAGAGGAAGGCTCTGCTCGCCGATCTGGAAGGTGCGGCGCGTCTGGCGCTCCCAGGTCACGGTGAGGTTGTTGGAGCCGTCGCGCGTCCCGGCGATCTGTAGCGGACGGAACGGCTTGAGCGTTCGCCCGCTGGACGTCACGAGCTGCGGGACCGCCTCCGCGATCGTCCCACCCGCCGGCACGACCTTGTAGTAGCGCGCCTCGTTGATGCGCGAGGCCGAGTGGACGAAGAAGTTGAGGCCCGGGCCGTCGAGCCAGACGACGGGCTCGCCGGAGACGTGGGTATCCATCTCCGGGAACGTGTCCTGCAGCCCGCGGAGGAGCGTCGTGAACTCGTAGGTGTCGAGGCCCGTGTACGGGTCCGTCGATAGCAACCGCGGCGTCGCCACGCCCATGATCTCGTCCCCGACCAGAAAACGGTTGCGCCCCGCAACCATCTCCTGGTCGGTCACCGCCTCCAGCGCGTCCTCGGGGTGGAGCATCTCGACGACGAAGCTCGATGCGTAGTCGACCAGGCGATAGTCAACGCTCGCGGTCCCGAGCGGGAGAGATTGCGCCATGCCGACGCGGAGTCGCGATTGGTATTCGGCGCGCTTCTGGAAGCCGCTGTCGGGGTTCGAGCTCTCGAACAGCCCGTAGTTGCGCCACGGCTTCGAGGGGTCCTCGCAGGTCGCGCCGACGTGGAGCCCCGGGACGTTGAGCTCGTCGTCGCGGAGCGCCGGCAGGTCCATGAAGAAGCCCTGGAGGAAGGGCGCGGCGCGGTTCGGGCGGTTCTTCATCGGAGCGCCTGCGTTCCCTCAGCGGTCGCCGTCTGCGAGAACGCTTCGAGATCTTCCTCGACGGCCTCGCCCTGCAGGATGCTGTTCGCGCCCTCGTCGACGCGCTGGACCAGGTACTGGCGATCCTGGCCCGCGTGGACGAGTCGCACGCGGTAGCTCTCGGAAAGCAGGTCGATGTAGCTCGGTGGCATGTCGAAGGAGAGCGAGCGCCGGCCGCCCGTTCGCCCGAGCTCGAAGAGCGTGTCGACGAGCCGCTGGGCCTCGTCGCCCGTCATCGTGACGAGCGTGTTGAAGTCGCCGAGCTGCGAGGAGAGGCGAACGGCGCCCTGCGCCTGCTTCTTCCCAGGCTGGAGGTCGTTGTCCGGGTCGAAGTATCGGACGATCGCAATCTGCGCCGTCTTGAGGTCGCCCACCTCCTTGAAGAGCCCCGGCCGCGGCGAGCGCGTCGCGCCCGAGGAGAAGGCAACCGTCTTCCCGGTGATGTCGAGGAGCGGCGTCGCGACCCGCTGGAAGAGCTTGATGCGCCCCTGGTTGTCCTGCTGGGAGACGAGGTGGAACGCCAGCAGCAGCGGCTGCAGCGCGCTCTTCAGGTTCTGCGGCCCGCGCATCGCGTAGCCGCCGAGCTTCACCGTCGACGGGATCGCGCTGAAGTCGAACTCGCCGGCCGAGAGGCCCGCGTCCAGGACGATCTCCGTGAGCGCGTTCGAGAGCGTGTCGTCGTCCTCGACGTCGACGATGAACTCGAACGAGGGGATGTGCCCGAAGTCCGTCAGCTCCAGCGCCTCGACGAACATGTAGGCGCGGCCGCGGTAGGCGACGACGTTCGCCGCGCCGAAGCGCGGCCCGTCCGCCGCGAGGATGGTCGGGTCCGGCTGCTGCGTCCGCGAGCCGTTGTAGAAGCGGATGTCGAGCGCCTGCGCCTTCGAGAAGCTCGCGTCATCCTGCGAAACGGTGATCGAGTCGATGCCCGCGTCCTTCTCGACGAACTGGTAGTCGAGCGCGGCGGTCGCAACGAGCGTGATCTCCGTGATCGTGTCGGAGCGGCGCTTGACGGCGCTCACGTTCCAGGTCCCGTTGTTCGCCGTCGCACCCGAGGCCGGGCCGACGGAGACGCCGTTGGCGGCATTGCCGGCCAGCGCGGTCGTGAGCTTGACGTTCGCGACCGCGGGCGAGCCGATCGTGCCGGCGAAGCGGGCCGACTCGGCGATGATGTAGATGCCGGCCACGCCGCCGATGCTGACGGAGTCGCCCTTGGCGAGCAGGCCGCTCGCCGACACGCTGACGCGGATCTCCGTGTCCCCGGTCCCGTTCTGCGAAGCGGTCGCGCCCGTCGAGGTAATCGTGATCAACCCGGCGAGTGGGTGCACCGTCGTGAAGCCAGAGACGACGAACGCGCGGCCGCTCTGGTACACCGTCAGATCCGGCCCGCCGAGCGTCGAGTCCGACTGGATGATGAGCGGGAAGTTGACGACGTTCTTGCGGTGGAACGACGCCAGCAGCGCGCCCATGTGCGTCGAGGTGAAGTTCCGGATCCCGGAGCGGTTGTAGAAGGGCTTGCCGTCCGCGAAGACCTTCGACACGCCGCGGATCGTCTTGCCGCGCTTGAGGCGCCCGATCTCGACCGCAACGTCGACGTAGGTGCGGAAGCGGACGAACTGCCCGCCGGAGCCGCCCTTCGTCGAGCTCTCGGGATCCTCGATCTCCTTGAGCTTGCTCTGCCAGATGCGCGTGCCCGCGACGCGGACCGTCTTGCCGAAGAGGCGGTTGGCGGGCGAGCCCTCCTCGGTATGCTCCAGCTCCATCCCGTTGAGGCGCTGGCCCTCGACGCGGTCCGGCCGCATCAGCGCGGGGAAGATGAGGAAGGAGTCGATCGCCGCGGCGCCGGCGTTCACGAGGAGCGCCGAGACCCCGGAGAGCCCGATTCCGCCGGCGCCGGCCCCGCCCGCAAGCGTCAGGAGGACGGTCGCCACTACGCGACCGCCTTCCGACAGGACGGCTTCACGCGGTGCACCGAGTGGAGGTGGTGAAGCCAGGGGCGCGCGTACTGCGCGCCGGGCGCGGCCGCGAGCGCCTCGCGCCGCACCTTCCCGTCGCGCGAGGGCCGTGCGTAGGCGTGGATCATGAAGCCGGCGCCCTCGTACAGGGCGACGTGCTGCGGCTTGCTTCGCTCGACGAGCCAGAACGCGAGGATGTCGTCGGGCGCGCGCGCGTCGACCGGGACCTGGTCGCAGAACGTCGCGAGGCGCCGCAGGAGCTCCTCGGGGTCGGCCTCCGGCCCGTACGCGAAGAAGTCCTCGACGTCGATGCCGTCGGCCTTCGCCGCGCAGACGATCACGCCGACGCAGTCGAGCTTCGAGCCCGGCGCGCGCGCCTGGTGCTGGAAGCTCGTTCCGATGTAGCCGCGGGCGTGGTCGAGCATCATCGCGTCGCCGTCTCCATCGCCGCGTCCGTCCCCGGCATCAGCGGGCGCCCGCCGAAGTTGATCCCGTTGTTGTACTTCCCGACGCAGTCCTTGAGCCAGCGCCGGCGACAGCCGGGGAGGATGTCGAAGCGCGTCCCCGCCGTCAGGTCGTACGGGAGCTTGTCGAGCAGCCGCAGCGTCTTCGAGGCCCCCACGTAGGTCTTCACCTCGACCTCCAGACCCGCGTTCGGGCCGTCGAGGACCGTCATGCGCCCCTTGCCGTAGTAGTCGTCAGCTCCGTTGGCGAGCCCGGAGCAGGTGAACTCGCGCCGCGCGTCGTTCACAACGGTGATCGTCTTGTTGGGCTCGCGGAAGAGCGCCGCGAGTAGCTGGCAGTCCTCGTCGAAGACCTCGTAGGGGCAATCAACGCCGATGACCTCGCCGGTCTCCTGGTCGAGCTTCGCCGTCGGGCCGACGAGCTCGGCCGTGTAGAGATCGGCGTCGTAGTTGAGCGATCCGACCGTGTAGACCCGGGTGCGGAAGGGGTTGGTCCAGGGGAAGCGCCAGTCGATCGTCCGCATCACGACGCGCGCGCCGCGGAAGACGCCCGCGGCGAGGTCGGCCGCATCGATCTCGTTCAACACGACGGCGCCCTGGACCTCGACGTTGTGCTCGCGCAGCGCGGCCTCCATCCGGCGCGCCGAGATCGTCGTCTGGCCGAGCGGGCTGTAGGTCTGGCCGCGGTGGTCGATCGGCTCGTTGACGGAGCAGAAGAAGTGGTTGACGCCGTCGCTGCGCGTCAGCTCGACGAGCTGGCAATGGCGGTGGTGGTCGCGCGGGCGAGGCGAGGCGAGGAGCGGCGCGAACGCGACGCCTTCGAACACCCCGACGTCGTACGGCGCGAAGCGCGGGTTGCCGACAAGGTCGGTGCCGAAGACGCGGGAGTGATTGGCCCCGGCGTTGATCGCCGGGGACGTCTTCGGGAGCCGGAAGTCGTTGTTGGGCGCGTTCGTGAAGACGGTCGCCGCCGCCAGCGAGACCTGCGAGCCGGGGCCGACCGCCGTGGTGTCCCCCGAGAAGCAGTGATCGATCGTCTGGAGCGCGGTCACGCCCGAGCCGAAGGCGAAGTCGAACTTGCCGCCCGTCCCGCTCGTGTCCGTCTCCAACGCGGCGCAGCCCGAGACCTGGGCGTTGGAGTTGCGCGCGCCGACGAGGAAGCCGCAGGCCGAGCGGACGCCGCCCGTGTCGGTTCCGCCGCGGATGCGGTAGGCGATGCAGTGAAGGAAGCGGACGTCCCTGCTGTCGGCCGTGATCTCGAAGCCGCGGCTCGCGCCCTGGCCGAGCGTGTTCGAGCCGCGCGCGATCGTGTTCGTGAAGAGGAGGCGCGAGCCCTCCACCTCGTACACGGTTCCGATGAAGCGCGTGAACGTCCCGTTGAAGAGGCCGGTGCAGGCGTTGACGGTGATGTCGTCGCCCCACAGCTCGACCACGCGCGGGTTCTTCGTCGTGAGGGTCGAGCTCGCGGCTTGTCGGAACGCGAGGCCCGTCAGGCGCAGCCAGTTCGAGGTCGCCCACAGGACGGCGCGGTGGCGCGTGGTCGCGTCGACTTCGAGGTCGAGCTGGATCGAGGGTCCCTGCCCCGAGCGCGGGCTGTAGTTCAAGCTGGCCTGGATGTCGACGTAGTTGGCCGGCCCGGTGATGGCGCGGAAGTAGTCCACCTCGATCGTCTCGCCGAGCACGTCGACGCCGTCGTTGTAGACGATCGCGCGCCACCGCTGGTTGATGTTCGCGAGCGAGCGCGGGAGCGCCGCGACGAAGGCGCCGACGGAGACGAAGTCGCGCGAGCGGTCGAGCCCGACCGTCTTGGTGATGAGCGCGAAGAACGAGTCCCCCGATGTCGGGGCGATCTCGGCCGCGTCGACGAGCGAGGCCCCGCTGATTCCGGCCAACACCGGCGTGACGGTGACGTTCTGGGTGTCGGACGAGCTCGCCGAGCCGAGGAAGTAGACCGGGTTGACGACCCGATACGTTCCGGTCGCGCCGTTGATCGCGAGCGTGTCGCCCGCGTCGAGGAGTCCGTTGCCGATGGACTTGATCCTGACCTGCGAGTCGCCGTTCCCGTTCTGCGAGGCCGTCGCGCCCGTCGTCGTCACCACGAGCATCCCGCTCAGCTGATGGATCGGCGTCAGCACCGTTCCCTCGTAGGGACCGACGTCCCAAGCGCCCGAGCCCGCGGGCGCGCGCACGCGGCCGTACAGGTCCGTGGTATCCCCGGGGCCCCCAGAGCTCGTCGCGCTGCGCGCCGCGTTGAAGGTCGCGGCTTCGTTCGAGCCGGCGTCGAGCTGGAAGCCGCCCGGGCGCGGCAAGAAGTTCTGCGCGTCGGGCGAGAGGAAGAGCGTGAGCGCCGTCGCGCCGCTGCGGCTCAGCGGATCGGGCGCGGAACCGGCGCCCTCGATCCCGCCCGCGATGGCGGAGGTGTCGGTGGTGATGTTGTTCCGCGCGCGGCGCCAGAACCCCGTCATGCCGCCGCCGCGCCCGTCGACGGCAATGCAGTTGACGACCTCGGCCGAGCTCGCCGCCTGGCCCACGCCCGTCGGGGAAATCGCCGCGTTCTCCACGAGCACACCCGTCCCGCCGATGCCGGAGAGGTTCGGGGTGATCGTGACGTTCTGCGTGTCGGGCGCGAGCGTCGTGCCGAAGAATGTCACCGCCGTCACGACCGTGTATGTGCCGGTCGCGCCCGAGATCGAGAGCGCGTCGCCGACCGCGAGCGGGCCGGTCGCGGTGGAGCGGATCCGGACCTGGGAGTCGCCGTTCCCGTTCTGCGAGGCCGTCGCACCGACGTTGGTGATCTGGATCGCGCCGCCCGTCAGCGGGTGCGCGCTCGACAGGTGGGCCGAGAAGAAGCCGCCCGTGTTGAGGCGGCTCGCGCAGCCGTAGACGAGGCAGTTGTAGAAGCCGCCGAAGCGCGCGTCGAAGCCGTAGTAGAACCCCAGGTCGCAGCCGCGGTTCGCGCGCGGGCCGGCGCCCTTCACGATGACGTTGAAGAAGCTGTTGCCGACCGCCGGGTCCGCCGAGGAGCCGTCGATGTAGACCCCGTACAGGAAGCGGTCGTTGGCGAGCGAGAGATCCTCGCCCCCGCCGCGCTCCATCGAGATGAAACAGTCCCAGATGCGGCAGAAGTCGGCGCCGTCCAGCCGGATACCGATCAGGTCCGGGTCCGTGCCGCGCACCGAGAAGTCGAGGAAGATTCCGACCCCGTTGAGGTCGAAGAAGTTCTCGGAGATCCGCACCGCCGAGAGCTTCGCGCCGACAGAGCCAGCGGCGTACGCGCAGACGAGGCGCGGGCCGGTGTTGGTGACCGGGTTGTAGGCGCCGACGCCCGGCGCCGGTTCGAGCCGGCGGTACACGGTCGACGTCGAGCCCGCGCGGTTCAGCAGGAGGATCTCCGAGCTGATGCGGTACTCCTCGTCCGCGAGCTGGCCGACGCGGATGTTGGTGAGGTCCGAGGCCGTCGCGGAGGCCCAGGCATCCGGCGTTCGGTAGGCGCCGACGAGCGGGTCCGTCGTGCCCGTCACCGGGTAGTAGCTCGTGGCGTAAGGCCCGGCCTCGAACTGCGCGCCCCACACCCAGACCGAGCCCGTCGACGCGACGGTGGTGCCCGCGGCGAGGATGAGGCAGCGCAGCTTCGTGTTGGCGCCGGCAACCCAGCGGATCGTCGCGCTCAGGCGGTAGAAGCCGTTGACGGAGTTGCGGAGGTCGATCGCCGAGAACGTCTGCGTGCCGCCGAGCGTCTTCGTCGCGACGAGCGACGCCCAGTCCACCTCGATCGTCACCGATTCGCCCGAGCCTCCTTGGTGGTTGAGGATCAGCGCGGACTTCGCGGCTGTGCTGGGCTTGAGGTAGACGCTGAACGTGTAGTAGGCGTTGGCGGTGAGCTCGGCCGCGAGCACCTCCTGGAACAGCGACGAGGCGGCCGCGGCGTCGGTGTCGGCGAAGAGCTCGGCCGTGTTCCCGCCGAGCGGGTCGAGCGTGCCAGCGTCGTTCGCAGTGACGGTCATCGTCCCGGTCCGCGTCCACTTGCCGCTGTCGTCGAAGCCCTCGCTTCGCACCAGGCGGTTCCTCGACCCCTTGCTGATTCGGTCTACGATCGTCGCCATGTCAGTACGTGCTCCAGTTGCGACCGACCTCCGGCGCGTAGCGCTTGACGCCCGCGTTGAGGTAGGTCGAGACCAGGGCGACCTTGTTGGTCGCGACCGCGATCGAGGGCAGGAACAGCTCGGTGTCCCTCACGTTGAACGTCGGCGCGCCGACGTTGACGATGATGAGGACGTGGATCCCGAGCGGGAGCTCCGGGAGCGTGTTGGCGGGGAAGAAGATCGTCCGGCCGCCGCCGGTCGCCGTGATGCGCCAGACGCGGAAGCGGAAGTCGATCGTGGTCGAGAACGCGCTCGCCGTGAGCGCGGTCTCGCCGCCGAAGAACTCCGCTGCCGTCATCGAGCCCATGGGTCAGTTGGAGATCGCGCCCCACTTGTTGATCCCGGCGACGGTGTCGAGGTAGACGACGAGGAACGCGCCCTTGCCCGTCGCGAGCGTCGCGACCGTGTTGACGTTGTCGAAGGTCTTGAGCGTTCCGGTGCCCGTGCCGCCGGCGAGGACGTGGAAGTAGGGCGCGCCCAGCTCCAGGTCGGTCGGGTCGGGCAGGAGCGCGGTCCAGGCCGTCGAGTTGAACGGAACCCACACGCGCTGCGAGAAGTCGATTGAGAACAGCGCGGGGAACGTCTGGCCGAGCCCGCCGCCGTAGTAGAACCGCTCGGGCGACGCGACGTTGCCGATCATCTCGACGATCGGAATGTCCGGAAGGTCGCCCTGGTTGAAGTCCGTGAGCGATGCCGCGAGGAGCCCGTCGATCTCCTTCCCGAACTGAGAAGCCTCGTCGAACTCGAAGCCGGCCGTGACCGTGTCGCCCGCGGTGAGGCCCGACGAGATCGTCGCGAGGCCCGTCGTCGTGTCGACGCTGAACGTGAAGATCTCGACGAGCGAGCCGCCGCCGGACGGAGTGCGTCCGACGCGAACCGTGCCGGCGACGGGCTTTTGGATCGAGCGGTAGACGGTCGTCGGACCGGAGACGTACTTGGTTCGCAGCTGGAACTGCCCCGAGCTCCCCGCGGCGGTCCCGAGCAGAACGTCGCCGGGGCCGTGCGGGTCGCGGTGGTTGGGGGCGGTCGTGAAGTCGAGCCAGTTCTTGTAGCGGAAGCCGATCGCCGGCCCCATCCGCGCGACATAGAAGTCGATGACCTGGTTGAGCTGGTCGAGGCTCTTGATCCCCCACTTCACGTTGTGTTGGCGGCGCGCGTTCGCCCACTGGCTGACGCGCTCGGAGCCGCCGGCGTCGCCCTCGACGATCGACGTCGAGAAGCCCGGGCCGCCGCGCGAGCCCGCGGAGATCCCGGTCGGGAACTGGTACTCGTGGAACGCCATCAGCGGCCTCGGTTGCTGAAGATCCGGCGCGACGCATCGCGGGCGTCGCGCTCCTGCTGGATCGCGGCGCGGCGGAAGCTGTCGTTGGGGGAGATGCCCGGCGCGAAGTGGTAGTTGGAGGTCATGTGGATGACGATCGGCGGCCCGTCGCTGCCGGAGCCCGCGCCGATCGCCTGCGGCATCGCCGGCGCCTGCGGGAGGGCGGACTCGCGCTCTTGCGTCGCGGCGTCGAGGCCGAACGGGAGCGGCACGCCGTTGTAGGTCGCGAGCGAGCGCTCGATCGCCTCGCCCGCGGCGAATTGGCGCACGACCTCAATCCGGTTCGAGAAGACCCCGCCCGCCTCGAAGCGCCGGCGGTCCGGCTGTTCGTCGCGACGGTCGGGGAGCTCGTCGAGGTTCGCGAGGAGCGCCTTCAGGTCGATCCCGAGCCGACCGTCCGAGCCGCGCTTGAGCGGCGCGGAGGTGAGCTCGACGCCGCCGTAGTAGGCCGACACCCCGAGCCCGCCGCGGTCGCGGAGCGGGACGATCGCCTCCGGCCCTGCCTCGCCGAACAGCGCCAGCGGCGCCACCGTCGGGCGATCGACGACCCGGTTGAGGAAGGGGTTGCCGCCGGCGAACGCCTCGACGCGGCGCGCGAAGGGCTGGTCCGGCGCCACGACCGCCTGGCGGTCGAACGAGGCGCCAGCCGCGAACGGTTCGGCGCGCCGCGCGAAGGGGCCGGCCGCGTCGATCGCCATGCGACCAAACTCGGCGCCGTCCGCGTAGGCGAAGACCTCGCCGAGCGCGAAGGACCCGGGGAGCGTCCCCGTCGGGGCTGGCGCGCCCCCGCCCGTCCCGCCCAGCTTCGGCGCGAACGCGTTCGTCAGGAAGTTCTCCAGCGGCTTGAAGAAGACCGCCTCCTCGAAGGCCGAGAGGATCCGACGCAGGGTCCCCTTCAGCGCGTCTTCGAGCGACGCGCCCTGCTCGGCGATCTGGCGGAAGCCGTCCGTGAAGCTGCGGGCAAGCTCCTGGCCGAGCTGCGAGCGCGTCTCCAGGTCGTGGAGCTCGCGGATCTCGCGCTTGACCTTCTCGACCTGCTCCTCGCTCGCGCGTCCCTCCAGCCCGCGCAGGCGCGTCGAGACCTCGCGCTCCTCGTTCGTCTGGGTGAGCGAGAGCTTCTCTTCGCGGATCTGCTGGACGACGAGCTCGACCTGGCGGTTGGTCTCCTCCGCATCGATGTCGAGGCGGAGCTTGGAGCGCTTGAAGACCTGCTCGACGAGCGCCGACAGCTCGCGGAACTTGCGGAGGAGCCCGTCGAGCCCCTCGGCCTTGAAGTCGAAGCCGCCCTTGGCGACCTCCTTGAACGCGTCCTTGAGCTCGTCCGCGACGCGCAGGCGCTCAACTTCCTTGTCGTACGCCGCCGTGGTCGAGCGCGTCTGCTCCTCCAGCGGATCGACGCCGCGGCGGAGCTGGTCGTTCGCGTCCTCGATCGCCCCGACTTGGAGTCGCTGGAAGCGCAGCTGGGACTCAAGCTGCTCGGTCTCGTCCTTGATCGCCTTCGTGCGTTCGACGGTCTTGGCGGACGCTTCGAGCGACTGGCGGAGCGCGAGCTCCTGCTGGAGCTTCTTCAGCAGGTCGTCCTCGCTGTCGTCCTGGAGCTCGCGCGTGGTGGGCGTGGGCGTCGCCGCGGCGCGCGCGAGGACGCCGGCGCGCCCGGCCGCGGTCGGCTCCGACTCGACCTCGACGTCGCGCGCGAGCCCGAGGTTGCCCTCGCGCGCGGAGCGGACCGACTCCTGCAGCTGGGTCCGCGACGCCGCGCGGTCCGCGAGGATGGAGCGCAGCTGGAGCCGGCGCCGGATCTCCTCGCCGAGGAGCTCCAGCAGCTCGCGGAGCGAGTGCGCCTCGGCATCGGTGTCCGACGATTGAAGCCGGGTCGAGGCCCGCAGCGCGACGATCTCCCGCTCCTTGTCCGAGCGCGCGTCGAGGAGGTCGATCTGGTCCTGCAGCTCGTCGTTCTCGCGGTGCTGGCTGTCGACCGCGCGCGCGGCGTCGACGCGCTGCTCCTTCTCGGCCGCGCGAGCGATCGCGAGCTCGTCCTCGTGGTGGCGGAGCTCCTTGAGCTGCTGGATCTCGACCGCGGCCGCGGCGAGCGCGTCGGAGCGCTCCTTCCCGGTCAGCTGGGCCGCGTCCCCGAGCATCTTCTCGACCTTCGCCAGCCGGTCGTACGCCTCGATTTCCTCGGCGGACAGGCCCAGCTTCTTCTCGCGCGCCTCGCGCTCGCTCCGCAGCGCGCCGATCATCGCGTCGACGCTCCCGCGCGACTTGAGGACCGCCTCGGCCTCCGCCAGCCGGTCGTCGATCGACTCGCGCGTGGCCTCGTGGTCGCCGCTCTGGGTCTGGGCGAGCTCGCGCTTCTGCTGGCGGAGCTGGCGGAGCGCCTCGATCTCCGCCGTGGCCTTCTCGAAGACGGCGTCCTTGGTCCCGTCGTCGACGCCCTCGGCGCTCTTGAGGAGCTTCTCCAGCTGGATCAGCTCGCGGACCTGCTGGGCCTTCTCCTGGTCGAGGCCGACCGTCGCCTCCAGCTCGCGGCGCTCGTCCTGGAGGTGCTCGACGAAGTCCGCGAGCGAGGCGCCCTGCTGGAACACCGCCTGGGCCTCGTCGAGGCGCGCATCGAGGATCGAGCGGAAGGCGCCGAGCGTCTTGCTCGACCCACCGCCGCCGACCTCGTCCGACACCTTGACCTTCGAGCTCGCCTTGGCCTGCTCCTGCTTCAAGAGCTCCGCGTTGAGCTTCTCGAACTCGTGGCGCTTCGCCTCCGCGGCGTCGCGGTCCTCCAGCTGCGCGTCCTTGAGGAGCCGCTCGAACTGGATCCGGCGGACCGCGGCCGCGGCCTCGGGCGCGTCCAGCCCGAGCGCTGCCTGGCGCTCCTCGTTCTCGGCGCGCAGCGCCTGGAGCGACTTGTCGAGATCATCCCGCGCGCGGGCGCGCGGCGGGGCCTCGCCGCCGATGTCCGCGCCCTCGTCGTCGAGCGTCGCGGGCTTCTTGGGCTTCTCCTTCGCGAGCTCCTTCTCCATCTCGTCGATCTGGCTGCGGGTCCCCTCCGCAACCTTCTCGATCTCGGTCAGCGCCGCCTGCGCGCCGAAGGAGATCTGCTTCTGTCCCAGGAGGAACTGCTCGACCGTCAGCCCGAGCCGCGCGTTGATCGAGGCGAAGAGGCGGTTGACCTCCGGCGTGTCGCCGATGTCGAACGCGTGGAGGAGATCCTTCCTGAACGGCTCGATGGCCTCCTCGATCCCGGCGAACAGCTTCGAGGCGTCCTCGCGCGAGACCGCCTGGACCTTGAAGCGCCCCTCGGGAAGGAAGCCGCGCAAGAGCTGCTCGCGCGTGTTGTCGAGGCTCGCCGCCTGGCGCAACCCGAGCGAGCCGAAGTCCCGGTCGGGCGTGAGGTCGCCGCGGCCCTCCTGGAGGCGGTCGAGGATGTTCTTGCGGACGTCGTCGCCGATGTCGCGCGCGTCCTTCTTCAAGACCTCGGTCTCGAAGCGGACCTTGACGTCGACGCCGAGGGACTCGCTCAGGTTCGCGAGCGTCTTCCGGAACTCCTCGACCGGGACGCGCGCCTCGCTGCCGAACTCGCGGAGGCGGCCCTGAAGTGCGTCGGCCTCGGCGTTGAGCTCGTCCAGGATCCCGCGCTGGGCGTCGAGCTCGCGCCGGGCGTTCCCGGTCTTCCGCGCCTCGGCCAGCGAGGCCGTCAGCTCGTCCACGCGCTTGGTGAAGCGCTCGATGCGGTCCAGGTCGATCGCCGCACCCAGCTTCCCGAGCTCCTCGCGCGTGTCGACGACCTCGTGGCGGAAGTTCGCGAACGCGACCGCCACCAGGCCGATCGCCGTCAGGATCGCCCCGAAGGGGTGGGCCGCGACGACTGCGTACAGCCCCTCCAGGACTCCCTTGGCGAGGATCGTCTTCTCCGCGAGCAGCGCGAGCTGCGTGATGGCGACGACCGGAACGACGTACAGGAGCGCCTTTCCGACGAGGCTGATGGAGTCCGCGAGCGCCACCGCGGTGTGGTTCTCGTGCGCCATCTTGTCGTCGACGTCGAACAAGACCCGGATGACGTCCGTGCTGGTGTCGACGATCCGACGGAGCCCGCCGGTGAGGCTCGTCCCCGTCGTGATGACCGTCTCCACCGTCGCCTTGAGGCGCGAGAACGACTCGCCCAGGTTCTTGTCGTTCTCCTCCGCCAGGCGGTGCGTGATCCCGACCGCCTCCGAGCTCCTGTCGGACCACTCGGCGATCTTGTCGGCGCTCTGCGTCAGGAGCAGGATGCCCGTCGCCGCGCGGCGGTTGAAGATGTCGGTTGCGTCGTCCAGCGAGAGGTTCGCGTCGCGCAGCCGCAGGATGATGTCGGCGAGCTTCGTCGTCCGCGGGTCGAGCGAGCCGACGCGCTCCTCCAGCTTGCGGATCTTCTCCGCCGCCTTGTCGGTCGGATCCACCAGCCCGAAGAGGAGCTCCCGGAGCGCCCCGACCCCGCGCTGGCCGCCGGGCAGCTGCGAGAGGACCGTCACCGAGCCGATCAAGTCGCTGAGCGGGAGGTGGAGCGACGTCGCGACCGGCGCGAGCTGCGACAGCGCGTCGGAGATCCGCGTGATGCCGCCGGGCGTCCGGATCGAGGCGAGCGTGAGCTGGTCGAGGATCGACTCGACCGAGGACGCGTCGCCCCCGAACGCCTTCAGGAGGCGCGAGGTGATCTCGGTCGCCTCGCCGAGGCTGAGCGAGCGCGCCTCGGAGAGCTCCATGGCCTTGTTCGCGGCCGTGATCGACGTCTCGACGTCGAAGCCCGAGGCGATCAGCTTGGCGTAGGCATCCTTGGCCGCGCCGGCGGAGAACTGCGTCGTGGTCCCGACGCGCTTGGACTCCTCCTCCAACGCCGCGAAGGCCGCGGTCTGCTCCTCGATCCCGTGCGTGGTCTCCAGGACGATCGCGCGCAGGTGGGCGTCGGCCTCGTCGAACTCGAAGAGCGCCTCCTTGGCCTCCTCGACGATGCGGTAGAGCGCGAAGGCGGCGA
>Ga0247660_1000019_pt1 | contig 21147 bp, 34 predicted proteins | sample CNK01_metaG_FD_182793 | JGI IMG/M metagenome (GOLD analysis project Ga0247660, IMG submission 182793) | Soil microbial communities from Purdue University Martell Research Forest, Indiana, United States - CNK01 | ecosystem: Environmental > Terrestrial > Soil > Temperate forest > Bulk soil... | reverse complement strand
GGGGAAGCCCGGATGGCAGACGATGATGCGGCTCGCGACCTGCGCCATGATCGGCGGCACCCAATCGCCCGAGGCCGCAGGCGATGTCGGCGTGTTGGCGTTAGTGATGCCCGAGACCGGCAGAAACACGTCGTTCGCCAGGTCGTAGCAGAACGGTTCATCTTTGCCGGGGTTGAGGGTCGAGGCGACCATGCCGTATTCGAGATCGCCGACCGTCAGCATCGCCGAGAGGACGCCCGCGCCGGTCGGCGCGTTCGATCCGGTGAAATCGGTCTTGATCTTGGCGGCCGGCCGCGGCACGTAGACCCCGGCGGTCGAGGGATCGGGGATCAGGTTTATCAGATCCGACATCGCGCCCGGGAACGAGTTGGTCCCGTCCGCTGCGTCAGTCAGCCCCTTGAAGACCCACTTGATCGGTGCGCTATTCGGGATCGAGGAGGGCACAGATCAGCACCCCCACCCCATCGTCTTCGTGTCCCTGAGCCCGCGCCCGCCGCCGCCGCCGCGGCCGTAATTCCGGCCATCGAGTTGCACCGCTTGGCTGCGGTTGGTCTTGTCGTCCGAAAGCCCGAGGTACTTGCCGAGCTTCTTGTCGGCGCTCGCCTCCATCGTGTCTTTGCGGCTGTCGCCGGTGATCGGCATCTGAAACGAGGCCAGCTTCTCGATCAGGAACCCCTCGTTGGGAAACCACGGGATCACCCCGTCGTCGATGATCGGCGGCATCTTGCGCTGATAGCGCACCGTCACCGGGTAGGGGCCAAGCGGCGCCGGATAGACGTAGGCGAGCGGTGGATATCCGAAGAAAACGCTGGAATCCGGGTTGGTGATCGTCGCCGCCTGGGAGAGCGTGATGTTGAGTCCTGCGATCGTAATCGTCGTCCCCGGCACGATGCCCTCGCCCGCGATCGACATGCCGTTGAGGATGCCCGTCGCCAAGACAACCGTTCCCGCCGCGCTTCCCGCCGTCAGGTTTGCCGATGTCGAGATGACGATCTTCTGGACCGCCATATCGGTACACCAGAGATTCGGCGTCGATTGGCTCGGCAGCTTGGCATAGAGGTCAAATTCGGCGAGGTCGATCGGTGTCATAAAGATCGGCTGCGCCGCCGGCAGAGTCGGGGCCGGGTAGAGATACCAGGCCGAGCGGGTAACGCCGCGTGCCCCGGACGAACCCGAGGTTCTGAGGTAGTCGAGCGGCAGAGAGTAGGGACCGCTGCCGAACAGCGAGGTCAGTTGCGGGTTGAAGTTGAAATTGAACTGGCCGCGCGCAAGCGCGAGGTCATGCACCTCGCAGAGGTCGGACAGAATCGCGTTGAGCCCGTCGAGACCCTGCGGGGCCATGCCGCGGCCCTTGGCAATCTGGTTGGCCCGATCGATGATGGCCGCCGCGGTGAGCACGGATCATTCCGCCGCCATCTTCGATGGCTCATCGTCATCGAGGTCGAGCGGCTCCTCGCCGCGCAGGACTGCCTTCCAGAACGGGATACGCTCCTCGCAAAGAAGCATTATCGCCTCGGCTTCGGCAATGAGCCCTTCAGTCTGGGCGATGGTGGAAATTTCCTGCGGCGCAGCCTTCGTGGCATCCACTCCTCGCCTGCCCGAGCCAGGAAAATTCGCAATCTTGCTCTGGATGGTGTTATTCGTCGCGACGATTTTGGCCTTGTTTTTGGCTATTTCCTTTCGTTTGGAAAGCACGGCCTGTTGGTCGTATCGCAACATCTCGAAGGCTTCCTGCCGTCGCACAGCAGACGCGATGACATCGAGACGCTTGTTGAGCGCCTCCAGATCCTCATCGGCGTCGGCGACGGTGATGACACTCAAAGTCTTGCCCAGCGCACCTACTGGGCTCTCGAACTTGATCTGCATCCCCGGTATCTCGACCGGCCGCACCACCGTCTTGTCCTCGCCGCTCATGCCGATATCCTGTTGTTGATAAAGCCGGTCGCCGTCTGGCGCAACCGCGACAGCCGCCCGCGCCCCTGGAAGTCGAGCTCGTTCTGATGGGCCAGCCACTCGATCGAGCGGTAACTCTCGTACTCGGCCAGGGTGCCGGTGACTTTCTGGCCGTGATAGAGGAGGCGCCCATCAATGCGCACGCCTTCGTCGATCAGCCTGCCCGAGTTGCCGGCCTCGGGCATGTTGACGACCCACGAGACCTTGCGGTTAAGCCGCTCTCGCTGGGCGGCTGCGGCAAGTTGCTCGGCAGGGATGAGCCCGGCCACGGCCTGGGCATGGCGCTGCGCCCGCTGCGCGGCGGCCTTCTTCGCCGCGGCGTGCTTCGCTTCCGCGGCGCGCTTGGTCTCGACCTCGTAGATGATGCGCAACTCGGCGTCGGTCAGCACCGCCCGCGTCTCGGCATCCTGCGCCGCGAGGAACGCCTCGAACGGATCGGGGAGACCAGCAGCCGGCGGCTCGGAAATTCCAATTCCGTCGTCGGCTTCAACGATCGGCTCCGGTGCCTCGCCCTCACGCGGCACGGCCGGCATAAGGGTCGGCTCCGGTTCAGGCGCGGCAGCGGCCACAGCTCTCGCCTCGGCGGCCTCGAGCCGCTTCAGACGATGACGCTCCGTGGCCGCAAGCGAAGAAGCTCGGCGCTCCTCCTCGGTCCATTCTCTCGGCATGAAAACTCCTTACACCAAATGCCAGGGTCCGGCCGAAAGACCATAAGCAGTCACGAGAATGACCTGCCCGGAGACCGAATCCACCGCAACCGCATCGCCCGGCCGGAGCACAAGCGGGTCACTCCCCCGGTTCGGCACATAGAGAAGCCCTTCCTTGACGAAGGCGCCACTGCCGCCGATCTGCGCGACCGGGTGCCGGGGATTCACATCATTTTTGATGAGCGCGTTGATCGCCGCAACATCAGCCGTAGGCGTCGCCATACCGTTCCACACCAGCGCGGAAAGGCTGGTGTTGGCGTTGGTGCCGAGTGTTTGCAGGGCCATTTACGGGCTCCCGGTCTGCCAGGCGTTGATCTGGGCGAGGATGTCCGCCGTGATGAGCGGCGTGCCGGTCGCCGCCGCGAAATCGCTGGCGATGGTCTGCAACGCCGTCAAAAGGTTCGCTTCGGTGATCGCGCCCGCCGTGCCCGGTACCATCGTCGCATCGTTCATGAACAGCATCTGCCCGTTGCCGAGCGAGCCGTTGCCCTGCGGCAGCGGGCCGACGCCGGGATTGTTGGCCTGCGGCTGCCCCATGAGGACGGTGCCGGTGCCGGCCCCGACCTGCATGATGCGAACCTCAACTTCGATTCTGACTTGGCTCATGTGACGGCCTCCTAATTGAACGTGCCGGAGTTGCTGGCCGAGCACTCGATGCGGGCCATCTTGCGCTGGTCGAGGATCGTCCACCCCTCCATGAATTTGTACCCGATCACGCGGAGCTGATCGAGCTGGTCCGCCTTATCGGCCCCGCTCGGGCGCAGCCACTGGACGCCTTCCAGCTTGAGACAGGCGAAGGCCTCGCGCCCGAAGATGTAGACGGGGTAGACGGTGACGCCACTGGTCGGCGCGGCCGGCGGGATCATCTGGGCGCCAAGGCCGGTGATCGTCACGACGGTCCCGGGCGGGATCTCGATCGCCTGGCCCGCGAATGAACCCGTGGTTGGGCCAGAGGTGGTGAGGCCCAATTGCGTGGGCAGGGCTGCCGAGCCGACGCCGACATAGACCGCGTAGGTGAAGCCTGTGGTCGAGGGCACCGTGACCTGGATGCCGCCGGTCGTGACCGAGATGTCGGCGGAGAGTTGCGAAATCCGGCTCTCGTAGAATTTCGCATCGTCCCAGCCGGTGACGACGATGGTATAGGTGCCGGTGGTCAGGTTCCCGATGGCGTTCACTCCGGTCGGAGCATCGGTGCCGAGCCAATTCGGGGCCATGTTGGTTTCGCAGAACGTGATCCCGCCCCAATAGCCCATCTGGTTGATGTAGAGGCGGTCGATGTCCGACCGGCTCCAGGCGTTGACGACGGTCGGATTGTTGCGCAGATCCTCCAGCGGGAAGATCGAAGCGACGGCGACATAGTGCTCGACGCCCTTGATCGTCTTCTCGGAATTACGCGCAGTGTAGTCGATCGAGCGCTCGACGGTCTCGCCGGTCTGCCCGTTCCATTTCTGCGCGCCGAGGTTCGAGAGATTGGCGTAGGTCCGGTTGACATCGGTCGGGTTGAGGATGTCGGTTGCCGCGAGGCTGGCGCGCGATCCCACCGCGTTTGCGTAGTTGATCTGCGTTCCGGCATTCATGTTGACGAAGCCGTTGCGCTCCTTCAGCTGCGCGAGCTGCATCCCGAGCTGCTTCCCGGCCGCGCGCATCAGATCCTGTTGGGTCGTGATCGTCGCGACATCGGTACCAACCCAGCGCCCCGCCCACTGAACGGCGGTGCCGGTGACTTGGGTGAAATCGAGGCTGTTCGGATTGGGCGGCACACCTTCCGCGGTCGGGAACCGCGGCAGGTTCATGTAGTTCCAGCGGAACGCCTCCCACTGGACGCCGCGACCGTGCGGGATCGTCTTCTTGTCGGAGAACTGATAGAGGACGAGATACCGCTGGGTCTGCTCCATCGCCTCTCGGGCGATGAACCGGGTCGTAATGCCGGCATACTGATTGCTTTGATTTGGGGTCGAACCTTGGGCCATGCCTCACGCCTCCCTTATGCGGGGGCGCGGCGGCCTCCCGCTACAAATCCCAGAGATTGAGTCCTCGGGCCGCAGCATCGGCGAGCGCCGCCTCATCGGCCTCTCGACTGCCGGGCGCGGGCCTGCGCCCTCCCGGCGATACGTTGGAACGAGCCCCGGTCGGCTGCGTCCGCTGCTGAGCAATGCGCGCGGCGGCCCCGTTACGCTGAGCCGGCACCGCCCGCGCAGAACGCTCCAACACGTCATTGCCAACGAGAAATTTGAGGATGACTTCACGATCCGGGTTGCGGCCAGCCGCACGCTCAGACGCCAAGGTCTGCTCGACCTGGGAGCGATATTGCTGGTGAACCCTCGATGTACGCGCCGCGATGTCATACGACTGTTTGTCCGCCCTGTCGTTCGACCTGAACTCGATCTGCTGTAGCGCCGTTCCTACGTTCTGCCGTTCCCGCGCGACGATTGCCTGATACGCCTGTGCCGGAGGCATCAACTCCAACGACGCATAGAACTCTTGCTCTGCCCTCGCTTGCGCCTGGGGGTCGACCTGTCGCGCCTGCATTCCCTGTTGGAAGCCGCGCGCCTCGGCCAACTCCCGCTCCAGGCGGGCCGCCCTTTCCTCCGCCTCCTGCCTTGCCCGTCGCTGGGCTCTGATGGTTTCGGAACCACCGCCCGAGCGCCTGGGAGCCGGAGGCTCGTCGGCTACTTCATCTTCTTGTCTCTCTTCCGCCTCATCGGGTTCTGGCTCGACATCATCGAGCCCTTCCCCACCGGCACCATCGGCTTGCCCTTGGGCGTCTTCATCTTCGGTGGCATCTTCCGGGCCAAGGACTTCCTCCTCGGGTACGTCAACAGGATCGGCGACCTCGCCGCGTGTGCGTGCCATTCTCTCTCCTCGGGGTGCGTTCCCCCGCTCGTTGCGGACTGCGATCGCCCGCTCGTGTATTGGCTATACGCACAACCCATAGTGTGCGTCAAGCAACGTCATACAAAATAGCCTCCCGAAGACGCGCCTTCATCGGACCAATAAGCCCGGCCCAACGCTCTCTCATGTCTGCCGGGCTCGACTCGATTGAACGAAGCCGGCCCTCATGGGCGTGCACCAAGACAATCCCCTCCCGCTCACAATAGGCGCGGATCTCTGTGAGCGGAATCTGGGTGACGATCCTGATCTCATTGCCCGACAGACCGCGGGCCGCATACATCGCAATGTCCCGTTTTTCCTTGGGCTTCAGCGCCATCATTGCCTCCTCGGCATCGCCACGATACCAGACTGCGCATTCTGGTCGGGATGCGGCAGGCCCGGCGGGCGAGGCGGAGCGTGCGGCCCCGCGGGCAGCGCGCCCGGCTGCGGCCCGCGCGATCCTTGGCCGCCCGCCGGAGCCCCGCCGCCGGTCCTCGCCTGGGCGGCCTGCATCGCCGCCATGTTCTTCATCTGCATCGACTGGAGATGTGCCGCGATGTGCTCGCCGACCGTGCCGAACGGATCGCCGCTCATCTGCTTGTCGGCCATGTGGCTTTTCAGGTGCGGGATGTCCTGGTCGAGCGGGTGGACGTGCAGATGCTGCCCGCTGTTGAGGATCTGGTTCTCCATCTCCGGGTCCATCGTCAGCATCTCGCGCTGATTAATGAGCACCTGGTTGCCGAGGTAGGCCCCAAAGAGGTTTTGGTTCTGCATGATGACGAGCGGAGCGGGATCGAACTCGTACCCGGCCTTGGCGAGAGCGGCCTGCATCGCCGGCTGCATCAGCGCAGCCATCCATGCGGTGCCGGCCTGCGCCATCATCCCTGCCATCTTGACCTGCTCGGCCCCACGCCAGAGGAACGTGTAGCCGTGGCGGTTCTGCAGCGGCGGCACCTGTTCGAGCCGGGCCCGCACGCCCATCTCGCCAAACTGGCGGATCGTCAAATCGGTGTCGCGGAATTGGTAATCGTAATCGACGATGAGCCCGAGCATCGGCGTCAGGATGCCCTCGACCGGCACCTTGACCCCTTCCGCCGTCGTCAGGAGGTCGACCTGCTGCTCCTGCGCTACCATCGCCTGATTTGGCTTCCCGGCGCGGGTCTGCTGCGGGAGCATCGACGGGTTGACGCCTAGCGACTGGAATATGGCGGCAAGCGCCATCTGTACGCGGGTCTGTGCCCTGGGGGTGAGATCTGGGAACGTAAGTAGGCTAATCGCGTCCTTTCCGCCGTCCCAGATGGCACCAACTCCGAATACCAATGGACCGTTGGATTTCTCGGGGTCACGCAAGACGATGGGCGCCGCGGATAACGTAGCCGCATCCGCCCCCTCATTAATAGCATCGTTGGCCTCGTATTGCAGGCTGTCGACATAACTGATGAGCGACTTCCCCTTGAAGACGCCCGGGGTTTTCTCGATCGGCACCGAGAGGAGCGGGCAGCGGTCGTTCCAGTAGGGGTTGCGCTTGGCCCCGAGCTGCGCCCGGTTCGGGCCGAGAAAGACCCGGCAGAGCCGATGGTCGCCATCCTCGCTGTAGCCGCCGTTCTTGTCGAGGGGCAGCGTCAGCCACACCTCCCAGACCGTTGCGCCGACGCCCTTGGGATGAATGCCGACCGCCTCGGCCAAGTGCTTCTCGACGTTGGGCTGATCCTTGGACACCTTGTCCATCGACTCTTTGAGCGCCTTGCCCTCAGGACGCCGGATGCATCCCTGCTCAACCATCTGGTCGATCTTGGCCTTGGTCCAATGGCGGACGATGGCGACGCCTCCGCCGATCGCGAACGCCTCCTCCAGCGAGTCGACGTTGGCCGGCCACACCACGACATCGCTATCGTGCAGCACGTCGAAAACGGGTCGGCCCTCACGGATCAGCTCGGGCTCACCCATGTCCTCAATGTCCTCGCCCGGGGCCTCCATCTGCTGCCCTGCGACCTCGACCCGGGGACCATGTGTTTCACGTGAAACAATCTCGCGTTCGAGCTCAGCCCAATCGACGTAGAGGTTGTATTGGCCCTCGATGATCGCGAGGCGAATGAGGGGCTTCAGGACCTGCGTCTCGAACCGGGCATCGCGCAGATAGTGTTCGAGGAGGCCGATCAGCGGCTGCGGCTGCGTGCCGTCTGCCGCAACGATCTCCAGGTATCGCCCGGATTGCGGGCACATCTGGTTGGAAAACCGGGTGACGATGGCGTTGACGGCATCGTGGATGATCGGGAAAAAGATGTTCGCGATGCCGTTGTAATACTGGTTGCCGTTCGCTTGGCAGTTGTAGCAGTCCCAATAATCGTCGATGTCGGCCGAGCGTTCGTTCTGGTCCTCGAACGCGCGCAAGACGTGATTGAACACATCGTCGAGCTTGTCGCGGAGCTTTTGGTTGCGCCCGGCAAGGAGGTCGCGGTCGCGCGTTGGCGCGGCGCGTTCCTCCCCACCATCGCCAGAGCCGTCCGGCGCCGTAGCGGGTTCCGGCTCAAGCACAAGCCCGGCGTCAGACATCGCCCTGCCGCACGACAAGATCACCCGTTCGGATATCATGCCACCACTCCCACGGTGGCTCCATATCATCCGCCTGCGGAATGAAGGAACAATCCCGGCGGAATCTGATCCCGCGCTCGGTCAACAGCCGAGCAATCTGCAGCTCCGGTATTCCGAACGGCAAATTATAACGATCGGCGGGCGTGATCCGAACTTCGATCATGCTACTTGAGCGGCGCCGTCATCGCGGCAAGCGCGGCCTTCAGCGGATCGAGGTGCTGCTTGACGAAGAGGTGCGAGCCGGGCACCAGGTCCGCCAGCACCTGCATTGCAACCAGCATCGAGCCGAGCATCGAGTGAACGGGATCGGCGACCGGCGGAGCTTCGTCGAGCGCCGCCTGTGCCTTAGCTGCGGCAACTTTCGCCGGGGTCATTGTCTCTGCCATCTGATTCTCCTAATCTGTGCGGGGCTTCATTGTTTTCTCGACGAGCTACCCCCGCTCTCTCCCGTCAAAGCCGGGTACTGCCGCGGTGTTAACGCTGTGGAGCCCGGTCTACCTCTTACGCTGGGTTGGCGATGATGTTGATGCTGGTCGGCACTTGCGCCGGCACGACCGCGTTGATCGTGGCCCGGGCCGTCGCAGTGAACGTGGTGCCGCCGATCTTGGCGTCGACCTGGACCGTATCGACCCCGGCCTTGAGCCCGGTTTCGACGGCGGTTAGCCCGTCCTGCGATGCGGCCAGATCGCCAATCGTCGCATCGGCCTGCGACCATGCGGGCGGCGCATCGAAGACCGGGTTCGCGATCGGCTGGCCGTTCTGGTCGAGCACTTCGATCGAGAGGTTTTCGGCTTTGCCTACGTCAAGGGTGAAGTCCATGTGGATAACTCCGTTCGGTATCAGTTCGACGGCAACATTGCCGACTCTGAGCCAGACAGATATACGCTTATGGCAGCGACGGCGCGAGTGGTGGCTTTTACCTAGATCGGCGACCACGACGACGATTTTCCCCATTCACCGCGTCCTCATCGGCATCGCGCTCGCGTAGCGGCGCCCGCTTCGCTCATCGACGCGGTAGTTTTGCGCGGTATCCTCGTCATTGTCCACCGCGGCGAAGCGGATCGAGCCGCAGAACGCTTCGAGGCCCTCCATCAGCACGCGATAGGGGCCTTCCTCGGCGCTGTCCTGCAGGCGGCCCCGGATCATTCCGCGGGTGTAGCCTCCAGCGAGCGCCCGCAGCGTCCACTTGGCGGCGGGGCTGACCTCGACCACCGGCATCCCGCGCACCGTGCGCGCGAGCGCGTCCCTTATATAGAGTGTGCCGTCGACTTCCGTGCCACCGACCCGGACCTCGTTCGGGATCGCGCGCACCGCCTGCATCAGCCCGACATTCATGTGTCGGTCCGAATGTAGTTGGGGGACGATCCAGGCGGGTCGGTTGGGTCGAGCAAGCATTCGATCCGGCAGCGGACCTTTGAGCATATCATCCCATGGACGGGGCACAGGAACAGCCACGAATCGAGAGGAATCGACGACCTGGGCGGCGGCTTGGGCGATGTCGGCAACACGCTCGGCGGGGCTTCCCTCGTAGACCCAATCGGCGAGGATGCGCAGCGTGCCTTCGAACGCTTGAACCAGAATCGCACAGGTCAGTCCTCCGGTGGCGTTGGCGGCGAGGGCGATGGGCTGGCCGGCGGCGATGTCGACGCCTTCGACGACGTGGCTGACGGGATCGAAGCCGTCGTAGATCGGCTGGGCTGGGCGCAGCGTCGGCGCATATGCAAGCGCATTTGCCGCGTCGCGAATGCCGTGCGGGAAACTGAGCAGTTGAGCCTCAAGGGCAGGGAAAGGTTGGGCAAAGATCACCTCCCGGGCCTGAAAATAGGGTTGCAGCCCCTCGATGAAGCGGGTCTGGCCGCGGCCCTGCGTCCCGCTGATTGCTGCGATAGGCTTCAGCGGCAGCATGACCCCGCGCTTTACCTGCTCGTGGCGTAGCGGCTGAAGGAGAAACTGCTCCAGTCCGTCACGCTCCACTCCAAGCTGGATGAGGTCGTACCGTTCGCAAAGATCAAAAGCGAGGGCCACGATCTCGTCGGGAGCAAGGAACAGGGCATCGCAGGCCCAAACCACGAGGCGGTTCTTGACCCAGGACCAGATGGCGTATCCGGTCGCGGCGGCGTTGCCGTGACTGGTGCGGGCGGGGTCGACCATTCCATAGACTGCCTCCCAGGTGCGGATGCGCTCCTCGTAGCGGAACATCTCGCGCTTGAACACGCGGGCCGCGTCCGAGGAGGCGCGGCACATGAACTCCTGCTCGTAGAGGTTGAGGTCACCCCGGTAGTCCTCCCGCAGCGTATCGATCTTATCGAGTGGAAACTTTGCCGGCCACGTTGCGGTGCGCTCGCCGTTCTCGCCGACGCTCTCGATCGGGAACTTTACGACTGGCATCCGGTCATTTTCGAGCCGTTCGGGGAGGCTGTTCTTGCCGCGGCGGGTGCCGAGGAAGCGGCCCCAAGTCAGGAGCGCATCGTCGAGGCAGGGCTGGAACGTCTGCTTCAGCCAGCGCCAGGTCTTCTCGCGCTCGGCGTCGGTGCGCTCTTCCTCGGGGTCTTCGATGTCGTCGATGATAAAAGCATCCGGGCGCCATTGGAGAAATTTGAGCCCGGTGATCGACTGCTCGCGTCCCAATGCCTGGATCATGATGTCGGAGCCGAGCACGATCTTGCCGTCCGCCCAGGTCTCTCCCTTCAGCTTGCCGAAGAGGCCGTCCTCGGCGAAGTAGGGGTTGGTGTCGATCTCGTTGCGGATCGCGGTCACGCGGTCGCAGGCGCGGGCGAACGAGGGGCCGATGATGACGAGGTTGTGGAACTCGCGGAAAACGGCCTTCATGAGCGCGGTTTCCTCGGTGTAGGTGGTCTTGCCGATGCCGCGGAAGCCCTCGATCGAGAGGCGCGGGATCGGGCGGTTGATCGCGGCGACCATCTCCCGGTGCGCTCGAGCCGAGGCGTCCGGGTGGCGGTGGGCGAAGAGGTGAGCGTGGGCGAACCAGCGGTCCTCGTGCAGCCGGCGGACGGATTCGAGGGCGAAATCGGCGAGCGCGGCCTTGTCGCCCGCCTTCCTCGCCGCGCGGAACTCGGGCGGGATCGCGAGGCGGCTGGAGCTCACAGCTTCGCGGCGAGGTTCTTCGTCACCCACTCGGCGGTCGAGAGGTCGGCGGAGAACGCTGCCGGATTGGCGCACACCCGGTCGACGCCCGCATTGACCACGGCGACCGGCAGACTTGCCGCCGGGACAGCCGCCGCAACGAGCCCGTCCGCGATCTTGAAGAGGCCCGAATCGACGCAGGCCCGGACAATGCGCGCCGTCACCTCCGGATCGCCCGGCTGCGGCTGGACCGCGCAGCCCGCGAGCGAGAGCGCACACATTATATATAGGGGCCTCACCGGATCGGAGCTCCGAAGACGCCCCAGCCGAGGAGGCCGATCAGGATGAAAAACATCAGGCTGAACGGGCCGAACGGCTGCAACACGGCCTGATTACGCCAGAACCAGCCGCCGCCGAAGACGATCGAGATGACGTAGAAAATCCAGAACCAGATGCCTGCGGTCATGGTGCTCTCCTCGCCGGAGTGAAGGCCGGCGGCGCCGGCGGGGCGGGTTCGCCCGAAGCGGCAACGGCAGCTGCGATCGTCGTGTCCTTTTTCTGGGACGATTCGCTCGATCCGAAGTAGTAGCCGACGACGGTGGCGAACTGCCCGATGATCGCGCCGACGATCATGCTGTTCGAGGAGGTGTCGCCCTTCCAGTACGAAAGCGCGAGCGCGACGCCGAGCAGAAGATAGACGAAGGAGCCGAGCGCGGCCTTTACCTGCCAGGGCATATCGTTGGTCATCCCGCCCTCATAGCACGCTTCTGCCGAAAAACGAAGCGGCCCCGCCGGGGATGGAAGCGGGGCCGCTCTTTTTCGGCCTTGACGCCGGGAACCGACAGCGTCTAGCCTAGCGTCGGTGGGTTGCCGAGACCCAAGGAGCTGATATGGCACATATCCATCCCACACCAAAAGGTCAAGGCCGGTGAACATCGGCCCCAACCACGCAACCCCGCCAGCCGAGATCGCGCGCCGAGATCGCGCCGCAACCCGCTGGCTCGAACGGAACGACCCACAAGCCAAAAAGGACCGCAAAGCCGCCAAGCGTAAAACCCGCGCCGCGGCAGAGCAGGCCAAGCGAAACCCGGCCCTCGTCGCCCGGTATCGCCGCGCCATGCTCAAAATATAAACCGCCGCTCAGGCCACTCGCTGGGGAAGCGCCCCAGCCGGTGAGGGGTAGCTCCCAAGCCCACGTGCCGGTTCCCACCCACCTTCTCCTGTCTTAGGAGGGGGTTTGGGGGTGGTGTTGCTAAAAGACCTCCTTCAATCGGCATCGTTGCTTGCGATGCCCCTCTAAGCGGGAAAGCGCCCGCCCGGGCCTGCGGTGGCTCAACAGCCGTGACTGGGAAGTCTCCCCCTCTACGTGCACCCCGTGTCGGACAAGCGGGACCGCAGACGCCCCAATTCCGAAAAACCTCGCGCAGTTTTCTCGGGGGGGTGCAAATTCACCCGCCGCGCCGCCGCGTCCCGGGTTTTCCCCGAACGCCGGCTGGGCCAGCGCCTCGGCACCGCAGCAACCAACATCTTGTGCTCGACCGGCCGATCGGGCTGTGGTGCAGCGCAGCAATCGCGTAAGTGGTTGATAACGTTGCAATGAGAACGTCGCGCAAGGGCCATTATGGAAAATGAGAACGCGTGCGGTGCGGCGCGGACGTGCATGATTTGTGCTGAAATGCCTTGACGGCATGGGCAGCCATGCTGCAACGCTAACCACACATGGAGAACGGAAGATGCGGGGCGAGAACGCGGTTCGGCACGCGCTGTCGGCAATGGCGCGAAACGGGCCGCAAGCGGTGCCGGCGGCACGGCGGGTTATCGACTGGCGCTTTGGTGAGAACTGGGTGGCCGGCGAGCGCGAAGGCGCATCTCGAAACGCGTCGAGCGCTTTATCGGGCGATGGGTTTACGTTGGCCCGGTGGGGCTCCGAGGAAACCACAAAGGGTTCTGAGCATGGCTGAGAAGGCGGTTGCGTTGATCGACGAGGAGCTCGGCGCATTGGAGCGGGCGATACCTGGCGACATCATGGTTGCGGATCCGCTGACGCTGAACGGCGCCGAGTTGATGGCGCGCGGGGCGTTGGAGGGATTGCGGCAGCTACGGCTGATTATCGTTCAGCCGCTGGACATTGAGGGGACGATTCGGGAGGAGAGCAACTGGGGATTGAAGCAGCAGCGCCTGGTTGGGGATATGGCGAATGTGCTGCTGAAGCAGGCTCGGGAGCGTGCCGAGGGTGAGCGGAATTACGACCTGATCGGGCGGTTGCTTGCGGCTATGGCTGCTGAGAAATCCGAAAAGTCCGAGGAATAGGCTCGAAGTCATGCCGCAGCGCGCCCGCACCCCAGTTCCGCGCAAAGCATGACATCCCGCTCACGCGCGCACCCATCTGCGTCGCCGCGTGCAAAAAGGCGGCATAGAGATCGCTCTCTAGCCCTTTCGTGTCCATCCTGATTCTCCCCGGCCACATCCTCAGGTCGGCTGAATATGCAGCCAACTGCGATGGGATAAGACGAGTGGGTGACCACCCCAGTAGCCACCCACTCTGCGCACGGCGTGGGGGCTCGCAAACACCCCACATATGTCCCACCTACCGGTGAGCCACGGCCGCGAGATTCACCGTGTCAGCCGCGCTAGGAATATAACCTAATCGGGGCTGGAAAGCACGCAAACTAGAACACCGGATTATACGGACCTATCGGCCGGCTGTTGGCCGCTATGGCTGCGGAGCGGGAGGAGCCATCTTAAGCGGCGTTTCCTGGAGGTCGTTCATGTATTCGATCATCACCTTGATCGCGACAAGCTCGTCGGAGAGGTTGCAGATTATAGCGGTCTGACGGCTGACGGGGACGCCTGAGGGCGCCTCGGTGATCTGCCGGACGAGTGTGGGCAAGCTGAGACCGAGGAGTGTTGCGGCCTCTGCCTGCGTGATGGCGCGGGCGCGTATCCACGCGCGGAGTTCAGCTTTGGTCATTCCCATTCGTAATCCGGTTCGAAGCAGATGCAATCGGTGCGATGGCACCATTCGCATTCAGTTGACGCCAAGGTCTTCTGCGTCGCGGCGATCGAGATTGGCGACGAAGGTTTCGAGCCATAGGCTGTCGTCTGCGGTTTCGCTGCATGAGGCATAGCGCCCGAGAACTTCCCGCAGATGAGCGTAAACAGACGCACGGAGGAGGATTTCGACAAAGCCGGTTTCCTTCTGCTGAACTGCTTTCATAGGTTGATCGAGCAATCGAAGACTGCGCCATCGGCGAGGCATTCGGCGAGGTAGCAGCAGCGGTTCTTCTAGCCACAGAACGCGGAGGGAATCATGCGCGGCGGATAAAGACCGGAAAGGCCGGCGGGACGCTCGGCAAGGTGGTTGTGACACCAAGCCGAGCGCCAAAGGCCGAGACCTTCACCCGATGCGCCCGTAGCTCAGCTGGATAGAGCGGGGTCCTACTAAGTCCACGGTCGCAGGTTCGAATCCTGCCGGGCGCACCATCTTCGCCGAGCCGACGCACGCTTTTCTGTAACACACAGAGATGGGGCGGCAGCAGAACTTTTTTCAAGAGTCAGAGTGATGACGCTCGCCGTTAAGCATCAGAGTCATGTCCCTACCCCGCCCCGAATTCCTCGTAGGAGCGCAGGTTGAGGTCGGCGACCGCGACCTTGGCCCCCAGGCCGGCAAGCCGCTTCGCATAGTTCTCGATCCACTCGAAGGGCTGATTGATATCGAACCCGCCCGAGATGCGCGAAAGCTTCTTGCCTTCGCGAAAGTAGAGGCTCGCTGTCTGATCCCCGCCGATCTTAACGACGACCGGCAAGGCGATATCGCCATCGACCAGATCGGACTTGCGCACCGTGCCGATAGTGACGCTGCGCTGTAAGCCAAGCACGCCGCGAATTGAGAGTGTCATCGCTCATCCCCTTGTCCAACACCCCCACCCTACCGCATGACCCCGACCCCGAGTACCGCATTATGCGCATTGCTGGCATGTGAGATATGCGATTGCGCTGTACCGCACCGTGCGTCATTGTCTGGGCACGGCAATGGTGCCGCAGGGGATTGGGATCATGTACATCGTCGAATGCACTTTCGCAGGCGAAACCTCCACCCTCGCCGCGCATTTCACCAACATCGTCGACGCGGCCATCGCCGCAAAAGAACAACTCGACCTCGGCTATGCCGTCGACATCATCAACACCGAAAATCGACAACCGCGTGAGCCTGTCACGCGGTTAACCTTTCCCGCTTCCCGTAGAAGGATTTAAACAGATGACCAACAGCGAACCCAACAGCGTCGAGGTTTTCGTGCGCGATGCGGTCGGCGGCATCTATTGCCACAGCTGCAGCGAACTCGCCTACGAGGCCGCGGCAATCAAACACGCCAAATGGTGGACACGGCAGCGCGCAAGCCGGATGCGGGCCTGCGCTCCGTTCAAGGTCGTGGTCACACGCTATCACGACGACAGCGCGGCTTGAGGAGGACGGACGATGACACGGACAATCACGGCGATCGACAAAGATATCACCGCCAACATGCGTGAACTCCGCAGGCGGCATCCGATCAAAGATCCTTTCAGTGCGGCATGCTGGCAGGCCGCACGCGATGCTCACCCGGACCTTGATGCCCGCGACCACGCTCTTTACCGCGAGCGCGGTTTCGCTCAACAAGAACGAGACGAAAAGGCGTGGCAGGCGGTTCTCAACGCCGACCGCAGCGCATCGGCACGCCGTGCCGCTACCACACGGCGCGCACGGCGGGAGTACACCTCGATCGAATAGCGCCATAAACGCCGCCACACGCGCGGAAGGGTCCGGGGGAGGGATGCTCTTGACACCAAACCAGCCAAGGGACACAGATCAATGAGCCCACGCAATCGCGCATGGCTAAATGCCCATCCGGAACGCTCCGCAACGTGGCTTGCCGAACATATCGCTGATGGCTTTGAGCTTCATCACGTTGATGGAAACGAGAAAAACAATGCGCCGAACAATCTGGTTCTGATCGAGGGGACCGACCACAACCGGCTGCACAGACAGTCCATCAAGGAACCTAATCTCAAGGAGCATCGCAAGATCCGGGGTGAAGGAGCGTGCGAAACTTGCGGCTCCCCGTTTCCCATCAAAACAGCATGGGCGCGCTTCTGTTCGACAAAATGCACCCGCCGCGCCTATCGAAAGCGATTGAAGGAAGAAATTGCCCGCCTGCGAGCACAGAAAACCTGACGCTCCCCGACCCTTCCCCCCACTCACGCCCCAGATACGGGGCATTTTGAGCCATCGTAGGAGAAATCCCGGATATGAAACCCATTCACCACAGCCAGTTCTTTTCCGGAGTCGCCCGTGTGGAGATTGGAGCGCCAATGGTTTTTGACGAGCGCCACGTCAACGATCGCATCTGGTGTGCCCGACACGTCAAGCTCATCGGGCATGACGGCTCGACCATGGAATTTACCATTCAAAGCGACGCACGCTATCTTCCCGTCATCCTGGCCGAAGGAATTTTTCCCGAGGATAGCGAGAGAGCTGAAGCGGAGGCTAACGCCCGCCTGATCGCCGCCGCGCCGGAGCTTTACGAGGCCGCGGTTCGTGCTCTTGAGGAGATGTGCCACACGACCGCACCCCGCAGCAGCTTCACCGATGCGGTGGATACTCTCGATGCCGCCATTACCAAAGCCCGGGGCGAGCCATGATCCCGCAAGCGCAGTTCGCCGCGATCCTAGAGGCCGCCAACGCCGCGGTCGACAAGCGCATGGCCGAGCGCGAGGCGGTGAGGCCGCTGATGCCGCTCTACCCCGGATTCTCGTGGGCGCAGATCCATCGCGGGCTTACCGTGCCGGCGGTCGATCAAGCCACCAGCTCCGGAGGCGCTCGACAGCCTGGCTCACCCGGCCGCGGCCCCCACTGATCGAACATCCAAACACCGTCGCGCTTCCAGCTGCGAACCCGTTGCGGCCAGGGCTCGTCGTAGCTCATTAAGCCGTTGCTTGCGCCGTTGCCGTTCGATTTCTTGGATGGCTCGTCGAGCCAGCATTTACCGTTGAGCCAACGGGAAGCGTGTTTGATAAATTGCTCCTCGGTGCCACGAGTAGCGCAATCGGCAGCGTATCGGTCTCGACCAGCGGTAAGCTCCTCCACTGACGCCAAGGCGAGAGCCTTAGCCCAAGCCTTCAACGCATCATCCTTTCCAACCTTGCGCGGATACCCTTGCCACCAAGCCTCAAAACCTTCAACGTTCGCCCCCCGCTTGCGGGGGGTATGGGGGGTAGGTTCTTTCTGAGAGGTTAGAACGAAGTGGGGTGTCTCTTTGGTAGACACCGGGGTGTCTTCCCTGTTGACACAGGGTGGTGTCCTCTCTGTTGACACCAATAATTTAATTTTCGCAACGGCTTCGGTGGCTTTGATGTCAAACCATTCGCCATGAAGCCGTTTGCTTTCAAAATAATCGTGCGCGGCTTTCTCGATCCTGCGAGCTTCAACCATGCCCATCGCCCATGACTCGACCAAAGCGAGTGTCTTGTCTCCCGTCGCGCTTCGTATGGCATAAATGCGTCGATCAAGGTCTCTCGTGATGCCTATTTTCACGCTCTTGTCGCCGACTATGACATAGACAAATCCAGGTTCCTGCTGTCTCGGGGCTTCGACCGCGGCCATCTCTGGCGGAAGCATCAGTTGATAGCGGCAGGAAGCGTCTGAACCATTCGGCCTGGATCGGGAAGCTATGGCGATGTAGCGGTCGCGCTCTAGATCGCCGAGCACCTTGTTCACATACTGCCGAGATAGGCCGCACCGCTCAGCAAGGAAGGTTTGAGACGGCCAACAACAATCGTCGCTGTCCGTCATGTCGGCGAGGGCAACTAGGACGAACTTGTGGGCACAGGGGAGTTCCTGGTCGAAGGCCCAACAAACGGCCTGGAGCGTCATGCGCAGCAGCCTTGGCAGCCGGGAGAGAAACGAGCGCGGACCGACCCAAAGGCCGGGCTGCTGGTCGGCTGGACGGGGAAAACCTGAGGGATCAGCTCAGGCTGGCCCGCGCTCGTCGGCGATTATATGGGATGCGGCCGGCGAGCTCAAGCCTTAGCCGGCGTCACGATCGCTTATCCGGTTATTACCCACGGCCACTACCTCTTGACTTTGACGATGCGGCGCGGATCAGGCTCGGAGAGCACCCGGTTGGGGATGCCCTTGCTGTGCCAGATGATGCGGAGGCAGTCGGCGCAGTTGATCTTGCCGCGCGCCACTTCCTCGACCCCGCTGTCGCCTTCGCCTTGGATGGCGCTGCCTTCGTAGGCGTAGCCGCAGAGCGTGGCGTCAAAGGCATTGTTGTCCGCATGGATCACGTATCCAGCCTCTGTGCGCTCTCGGAGCCGATGAAAGGTCATCCGTGTTGCAGCCACCAGCGCACCAGCGCCTTGCGCACCCGTTCCCACCCCCGCCGATGCGTTGTGTAGCCGAGCGCAACCGAGGCGTCGCGGGCACTTACGTCCCAATACTTCCAGTGTCTGATCATCTCATCGGCGACCTCGCGCGCCGCTTTAACATCGCCTGGTATCATGCTGCGTCCGTTGGCTTATCGTCGTACAGCGGTCGCACCCGGCGCGCCAGCAGCTCCGCGAGACGCGCGGAGCGGCCCTGCCGGCCCCATACCGGCATCTCGCCCACGATCACCAGCGACAGCGCCTCGACCTCGGCGACCTCTTTCAACGAAAGGTGGTTCCAGTCCTTCATGTTCGGCTTCATGGCTTTCGCTCGCTCAGGAAGAAATCGGGCACCGGCTCGCCTGCTGCGACACGCTCACCTATCGCTTTAACAGCGTCGGCGTAAGAGCCTATGGCATCAGCGGTTTCGTCGTAAACGCGAGGCGGCGCGAACTTGTCCGTCTCGTTCCCCCAACTGTCCCAGCCGGGCCGCGTCGTGCGGGCAAACAACTCCAGATAAGGACCAGCAACCAGCCGCTCGATGCGCCCGGGCACACAATCCGGCTTGCGGCTATGCTCTCGGCGCGGCTCGATGATACCCTGCCGCACATCGGCGTTGAGGCGCTTCGGCTTGCCGCGTGTGGCGAGTAGACACACTTCGCTGTTGGCGCGTGTCCAATAGCCAAGGCCGAATTGCACTTCCATCTCGTCGCGGAAGAAATCGGGCTGCGTGCCGCGCGCCTTCATCCATGAGAACGCACAGGTCTTATACTCGAAGCCCCATGCCTTGATAACCTCGAATGCCTCGGGCATCAGAATCCAGATTGCCCACATGAATAGCACACAATCGTCGGCGGCGAGGTCCGCAACCGGCAGGCGCCCAACATCGGGAATGTCCAGCGTCTGATAATCGGCGTTGCGGTTGCCGGGTCCGGTCGCCGTACCCCACAGAGTTTTGAATTGCCATGGCGGGTCGGCATAGATCGCGCCATAATGCCTGCGCGGCAGATCGCCGAAGGGCCACGTTTCCGTCATCCCACCGCCTCCGCTATGCGCATCGGCACGCCGCATTCCCGCAGCGCGATAATCGCCTCATCGAGCGAGCGGATCACGTAGACCGCGCACCCGGCGCGACGCAGCGCCTTGTGGCACGCCTCCTGCGCGGGGGAGACGCGGCCGGTCTTGGGGGTTTTCAGCTCTAGAAACAGAGCGCGTCCACCGTCAAGGACCATTACATCTGGAAGGCCGATCTTGGTCCCGGTCGCCCGCAGCAGAGCGCCGCGCACCCGACCGCCGCCTCCCAAAGGCAACGCACTATAAAAGGAGTTCCCGGCGAGAGCTGCATCGAGGAACTGCGCGATCTGTTTTTGCAGAGCCTGCTCAGGGGCGCGCCGCTTGGGTTTCGGATGCAGGTAGAGGCGGTCGAAATCCGCGTCGCGCTCGGCTTTTGTGTGGGCCAGATCGTCAGCCATCACCCAATCCATTCGTCAAGCCGCGCCTCGACAATCTTATACACATCCTCCCGCAGCAGCGGTTCAGTAGCATGTCGCAGCGCCTCGATGTTCAGCATCAGATCATCGGCAATCTCACGGGCCAATGTGCGCCGTTCTGCCGGCGTTAGATCGGCGTCAGCCATCGGCGCGCTCCCGCAAGATGCCGCGTACCGCTTCCGCGGGAACGGCGGTCGCCAGAGGATCGTGAACGGGCTCAAAAAAATCTTCGGGCTCAATCGGCACCGCCGCCCTGGCTCCTGCCAGGATTACCGGATGATGCCATTTGACCGGAATGCCCGCGTTTTGCCAACTCTGAACGGTTGACGCCGGAACAGGATTACCATCTATCGATAGATAGCGGGCAAGCGTGGCCGGGCCACCGAACTTCTTAATAATGCGCCTCGCGGCGATAGCTGGTGCGTCTTTCATGGACGGACCCTAGCGCACGATAAAATCGGCGTCAACGAAAATATCGGCTTGACAGGCCGCCGAAAATATCGGCATCCTCCGGTCACTCGCCCCATTCGGCGAGATGGAGAGATGGGATGGGTGCGGCACGGAAAAAAAAGACAGACGCGCCGACCGAGATCATAGGGTGGTGGTTTGCGGCCTCCGGTGAGTTGCCGCACGGCGATGGGCGCAAAGTCGTTATCGGTGAGACGCTGACCGTCAAGGGCAAGATTGTCCCTTGCCGGTGGGGGTTGCACGCCAGCGTTGATCCATTCGATGCACTTCAATACGCGCCTGGGCCGCTACTCTACAAGGTGCGGCTATCCGGTAAGATCGTGCCGAATGACAATGACAAGCACGCCGCGAGTGAGAGAACTGCGATAGCGAAGCGGGATTCTACCCAAATGCTACGGGCGTTTGCTCGCAAGGTGGCGCTCTCGGTAATTCACCTATGGGATGCACCTACCATCGTGCGCGAATATCTGGAGACAGGAGACGAGAGTAAGAAGGCCGCCGCCGGGAACGCCGCCTGGGCCGCCGCCGGGAACGCCGCCTGGGCCGCCGCCGGGGACGACGCCGAGGACGACGCCTGG
>Ga0247660_1000016_pt1 | contig 26359 bp, 43 predicted proteins | sample CNK01_metaG_FD_182793 | JGI IMG/M metagenome (GOLD analysis project Ga0247660, IMG submission 182793) | Soil microbial communities from Purdue University Martell Research Forest, Indiana, United States - CNK01 | ecosystem: Environmental > Terrestrial > Soil > Temperate forest > Bulk soil... | reverse complement strand
AACTCGGCAGGCTCTCGTTTCGAGTGCTGATCGGCTGTACGATCTCGGTGCTATTGATCTCACCGAGAAACTACGGTTGCAGAAAGAGGCGTTCGATCTCACGAAAGAGGCGAGCCTTAAAGCTGCCGAGGCGATCGAAAAATACATCCAAACGCAAAATAATTTAAGCCCGACGAAAATTGCTGAATTGACAGCAGAGGCGAAAAAGTTCCGAGCGGAAGCGCAGTACATTGACCCGTTCTGGAAGGGTTTGAAGGACACGTTTACCGGGTCGCTTAGTACCGGCATCGCGACCGCATTCGATACCGTGGCTCAGTCGATCGGCAACGTCATCGCGAAAACCGGGCAGTGGAAGGACGTTTTAACAGCGGTCAAGAATGCCGGTGCCAACCTGTTCGCGCAGTTGCTGAAAGACATCGCGAACTACATCCTCAAGGCCGAGGCCGCCAAACTGGCGTCGAGTCTGTTCGGTGTTGACACTGGTGGTAGTGGTGCGGCCGGCAGCGGCATCTCCGGGTTCTTCGGTAAACTGTTAGGGTTCGGCTCTCAGACGGGCGCGAACCTCGCGGGGGCTACCATTAGCAGTACCGCTTCGACGGCGGCACCGGTAGCGGTCTCCACCCTAAGCCCAAGCGTCAGCGCTCTCTTCTTCCATCGTGGTGGCGTCGTCGGGGGTGCCGGTGTCCCGGCATTGGCACCGGCATCGTGGTGGGACAATGCACCTCGCTACCACAGAGGATCAGTGGTCGGGATGGGTGTCAACGAGCAGGCCGCGATCCTGCAACGCGGTGAGGAGGTGCTGACTCGATCCGATCCACGGCACATCTTCAACGGTGGTGGCGGCAGTGACATCAACATCCGGTCGGTGTTGGTTGATGACCCGCAGCGCATCCCACATGCAATGTCGTCGTCAGCCGGCGAGAAGATCGTGGTGCAGCATCTGATCAAGAATGCCGCCACGGTTCGTTCGATCGTGAAGGGCTGACATGCCGGCACTGTGGGCAACCGATACCGTAGTGTCGTCGGCATTCGGCAACAAGACCGCCTTGCCCAATGGCTCGACGATGTATCCGGGCCAGTGGGTGGACAGCCCGAATGGGGCTTTCCGGTTGCAGTTCCAACGGCAGGGCAATCTGGTTCTGTTGCAGTTGCCGTCTACCGTCCTGTGGGCAACGCCTACCGAAGACCAGGGTGCCACCAAGCTGATGATGCAGCGGGACGGTAACCTCGTCATCTACGCCGATGAAGACCCGCTGTGGGCGAGTGATACAGCGGACAATGAGGGTGCCTACCTGTCGCTCCAGAACGACGGCAACCTCGTCATTTACTCGTTTGAGTCACTAGAGAAGCTGGCAGTGTGGACGCTGCGCCCGAACTGGCGAGGTGGTCAGAGCGAGACGTTGGAGTGGATGACGAGTATTGCCGAATCGCCGATGGCGAGAGAGCAACGCATGAGCCTGCGGATCAGCCCACGGCAGCGGCTCGAATACAGCTACATGCTTACCGGTCCAGAGCGGACCTACCTCGACCTGTTGACGATGGCTACGGCCGGTTCGCCGATTTATGTGCCCCTTTGGCACGATGTCTGTCACCTTCGGATAGCGGCTTCCGGTGGCGATACCACGATCTACGTGCCCACCAACTACACCGAACTTCAGACGTGTCGGTACGCGATCCTCGCCAATCTTGATCCCTTCACTTATGAGTTGGTCGAGATTGCCGGGTATGACGGTGAGGTCGAGTCTCTGTCATTGGCCGCGCCAATCAGCGGCAGTTGGCCGATCGGTACACGAGTGTTGCCGGTCAAGAAATGTAAGCTTGAGAGCCAGCCAGACTTTGGGCGGCGAGCCGATCGCACTGCGGAGGTACGGATACGGTTTCAGTCATTAGAACCGAATCGGTCAAACGCCGTGTCTAACCTTGGCATCTTTAACGGCAATTATGTCTTGCAGGAGGATACCAACGAACTCGATTTGGCAGTGCGTTACGATCGCAAATGGTTTGCGCTCGACAATGATACCGGCATTCCAGTCCTCTACGACGTTACAGGCTTTACCCATCAAGAGTTCGCATGGTTCGCGAAAGGTCGCGCAGCACATTGGCGGCTGCGCGGTTTGTTCTACACGTTGATGGGACGCCGGCTGCCGCTGTGGTTGCCCTCCGGTATGATGGATTTCGAGATCGTCGCGCCGATAGAGCCTGACGATACAACGATGGAGGTAAAGCGTTGCGGCTATACCGACATGGGCGGGCCGTTTCTGCATCGCGAATATATCGTCATCCAATTGCGAGACGGCACCCGTCTCTATCGCAGGATCACCGCAGCCGCGATTAGTGGTAGCGAGGGGGAAACCGAACAGCTTGCACTTGATTCTGCGCCTGGGAGACTGATTCGGCCGCAGGACGTGCAGCGGATCAGCTTCCTGACATTCTCCCGGCTCGACCAGGATAGCGTTGAATTTGTCCACCCAATCGACACGCAAGGCGTGACGACGGTAAACGCAGTGTTTCGTACCGGGGTTGGTTACGGGCTTGGGGACGAGGTCGGTCCTCCTCCTGTCGATCCCGAACCACCCACGCATGATATCTGCTTGCATGACTTCCAGTGGTTTGCCGATACCGGTCTCTCCAATTACGCTAATGGTGGGTTCTCGCCTGACCGGCTGGATGAGTTCGGCAATTCATACCTAGCGGTGGGCGTAACTACGAATTTGCTCGTCTACGGCCCCACCGGGGTTCTTTTGAACACACTTACCTGGGCAGGGCTAAGGACAGCTATCAACGCTTGGCATGGCAGTGCGATCGCCGGTGCTACGGGTGCCGCTGCGTCGGTGTTCGGCAACCCCGTCAGACAGGGGAGATACGTTCTCGTTCATACGAATTACCAGATTAGTTCGACGTTTCAGAATTGGTGGGTATTGATGAAGCCGGCGGCGGATGGATCGCTGACGGTGGTGGGTGCGGTTTACTATTCGGCATTACTCGGTCCACCTTATGCTAATGGGCTTCGTATTTTCGATGTTCACGATGACGCGACGGTCCTAACGTATATGGGGTATTTCGCCCTTGGCGCGTTTGATGGTTGCTTTGGTGTATTACCGCCTATTTCCGATCTTCTGGGGGGCACCTACAATCTGACTGGCTGGGGAGGTTTGGGTCCATGTAGAATCCGTACTACCATGTTTTATCCAATTTGCAATAACCACAATCTTTCATACCACTTTTATCAAAATCACGGCTCGCTGAATGATCTCAACAATAATATCGGGATCATCCTCCCCGGTATCGGCCGACTTGTCATGTACATCTACTTCAATCGTCCTTACCTCGATCAAGAGGCATCGGGAGGAAGCCTTGTGTGCGTGGAAGTGCATGACGTAATCCAACCAGCATGGCCGCTAGGGGTCATGTTGAAGATCCCACTTGACCACATGAATGACTTTAACGGCATCACCGGTACTTTGATCAGCGGTGCTAACTATGGTATCCCGACGCCGGGTTACCAGTACGATAACGCTAACTGGCAACTTGCAACAGGAGCACCAGCGATCCCCTTCCTTGATGAGTACACCTACATGTCGGATGACAGTGTAGGGGGCGGCGATCATTACGATCACCAGATTAACGCCATTCCACGCACCAACGGCCATTTCTGGATTGTATTCATCATGGTTGGGTTTTCCGATCATTCCTATCGTGCGGGTTCGTCAGACCCCGATTGGTACAAGTATTGGAATGCCAGGGTGCGGGTGTTCGACTACAATCCTGCGGCCGAATTGGCTGTGCAGGTTTACGAGAAGACCTGCGTGCTGCACCATGATGATGACTTTGGTGGAGTTTCCGACGCCGAACGGGAGTCACATTGGTTAATCCCGACTATCGTTGAGGCGGGTGGAATAGCGACGATCCACTTACGTGGTGTGATGTTTGAAACGGTCTTCTGCAACTTCACCATCCCGACATGAGCGACTTTGAAGTATCACGGTTCTCCGGGCGACCGATTGAGCTTTTCGAGTTCATTCGCACGTCAGACGGAGCGGATTACTACTGGCGCTACAACGGTTCAGATCGGAATGTCTGGCATAACGAGGTTGAATGGAAGGCAGTGCCGATCCGGCACGAGGCTATCCGTCTTAGCAGTGAGGCGCAGAGTACCACTCTGGTTATCACGATGCCGATCGAGGAGGAGTTCTGCCAGCAGTTGCGTTACTTCGGCACGCTGCCATCCGATACGGTGTGGCTGCGACTACGCCGCGCCCATGTAGGCGATATAACCGACATCGATGGCATGACGCCAGTGGTATCCGAGGCAGTGATAACGTGGATCGGGACCGTCAATGGGATCTTACAGGTGGACGAGGTTGAGGCCAAGATCACCTGTGCAATGCTGGCGGCGTCGTTCCAGCGTGGCGGGCTACGGTATGGCTACCAGCGTAACTGTCCACACGTCTTATATGCGACGAATACGTGCAAGGTTGATCGCGAGTTGTTTCGGGTGAACGCAACGGTCACTGGCATTAGCGGGTTGACGATTACCGCTTCCGGATTTCCGATAGACTCGGATGGTTGGTTCGACGGCGGCTTTGTTGAATACCACATTCCTTCGGGGGTGCTCGAACGCCGTATGGTCATCACGCATGTCGGTGATCAGATTACCGTGATAGGGATGCCCGCCGGGTTGGATGTCGGTGACCCGATCTCGGTTTTCCCTGGCTGTGATCGCGTCGTTGATACTTGCGTCAACAAGTTTAACAACCTTGGCAACTTCGGAGGGTTCCCGCATACCCCTGGCCGGAATCCCTTTGACGGTCAACCGGTGTTCTAATGAACTTTATCTGGGCGTTAGCCCTACTCATCATCAGCTACACGATTACGGCTTTGACCGCGAAGAAGCCGCAGACCGACATTGTCAAGCCTGCGACTTTTGAGGACTTCCAGTTTCCGCAACATGAAGAAGGAACGCCGCAGCCGGTCATCTTCGGCGATGTGTGGATAGAGGATTGGATGGTACTGTACTACGGTAACTTATCCAGCCAAGCGATCCGCACGAAGACCGCCGGGGGCAAGAAGTAGTGGCACGGATCTACATGCGCCATCTAAGGGCAGCCGGGATGTGTAACCGGGAACCCCGCTTGTGGTTTGCCGCGCACGGGTTTAGCTGGTCCGATTTTGTCACCAACGGCATATCGATAGAGGAGGTTGAAGCGACCGGAGATCCATTAGGGATGGTTGTGGTCGAGGTAGCCCTACGAGAAGAAGCCGATGCCCAGCGGCGGTAAAGGTGGCAGCAAGTCACAGATCAGCGGCTACAAGTATACGATGGCCGTCCAGATGGGCGTGGGTCGCGGGCCGGTGAACGAGCTTACGGCGATCAGGGTAGGCGACCTTTCTGCGTGGTCAGGCAGCCTCACAGTTAGCGACTTCCAACAGATCAACCAACCGAACCTGTTTGGTGGTGATCAGAAAGAGGGAGGGATTGTCGGCACCTTCAAACTGATGATGGGTGAAGCGGATCAGGTTGTTGATTCTATCATTACCGGTGCCATAGAAGGCGGGTTCCCCGTACCCGGATGGCGGGGCGTTACGACCCTGTTTTACTACGGTCAGATTAGCAGCAACAACCCGTACCCGAAGCCGTGGAAACTGCGGGTTAATCGCCAGACCGCCGGTTGGGATGGCGACGTGTGGCGTCCGGATCTCGCGATGATCCCGATGGAGACGGCACCGGTAACCTTGATCACCTTTAACACTCAGCCGCATTCAGGGGACGGCATCGCCATCGGCGAAGAACAGGTGAACTTCTTTACCTATCTTACCGGTGCGAGCCACGACGTGGCGATCGGGTCAACTGCGGAGGAGACTGCTTCCCGCTTTGCCGCTGTGTGCAATGGGCATAGCGATGAGCTTTACGGGGTGGACGCAACCGTTAGCGGCTTGGTGGTATCCCTGGTGTTCGGCGAGCCGGTAGACGTGCATGAGATTCGCGGTAGTTTCACCTCGATCAGCCAGCAGGGTGGTGGCATCAAAGCTATGAACCCTGCCCACATCTTATACGAGTGCGCCACAAACAATATCTGGGGTCGCGGGATGCCGCGATCCTTTATCGATGAGGCAAGTTTTACGAATGCAGCAGAGGTGCTTCTTAACGAAGGCTTTGGGATCTGCATCCGGTGGAACCGCCAGGAGGATATCGACAGGTTTGTCCAGATTATCGTCAACACGATTGGTGGGGTTGTTTACATTGACCGACAAACCGGGTTACTCAAACTACGTTTGATCCGCTTTGATTACGATCCAAACGCGTTGGAAGTTTATACCTTTGAAAATGGTATGCTTGAGATCATTGAGGACGAGTCGAGTTCGTCCGACACGACCTACAACGAGATCATCGTTAACTACATCGACCCGATCAGTGGGCGGAAGGGTCAGGTCAGAGTTCAGAATATCGCCTCGTTCCAATCACTCGGCACGATGATCTCGACCAGCGTTGACTATCTCGGTGTGCCGACACCGGCTCTCGCGATGCGGCTGGCGCAGCGGGATTTACAGGCTAACTCGGCTGATGTGCGCCGGATGCGAATCAAGTTCGATCGGGTTGGGTTCTCGTTTTCTCCGGGTGACGTGATCCGGATCAGCGCACCGTCCCGTGGCATCGGCAACTTGATCCTACGGATAGGAGAGATCGAGGAAGGGCCGCTTGAGGACAACACGATCACGGTTATCGCGGTGCAGGATGTGTTTGGCTTGCCCGCGACCAGCTTTGTAACACCACAGCGAAGCTTCTGGATACCACCCAACCGCTCCGCAAGGGTTATCTCTGAGAAGTTGGTCGGGGAGATGACCTACCTCGATCTCAGTGAGAACCTGCCGCCGGCTGAGCTAGCGGCTGTCACGGCGGATACCGGCGTTGTCAAGATCTTCGCCGAACAGCCCGGTGGCGCGGCGATGGACTACGTCGTCTCAAGCAAGACAACATCGGAATCGGCTTTTGTTGAACGCAATATCGCCGGGTTCGATGCCGGTGCCGAATTAGCCGATAACATCGGGCTGCGCGACACGGTGTTCAACTTTACGGGCGGCAGTTCGATGGAGTTGGTGACAGCGGCGATCGGCACGCCGATCGTGCTCGTCAGTCGGGCTGATCCGGCCGTTCAGGAATACTGCCGCCTTGATGACATCGATTTCACTGGCAGTGAGTTGACTGTCGCGCGTGGCTGCATTGATACGGTCCTGCATGAGTTCAAAAAGGGCGACAAGATCTGGTTTCAAAGCCACGCACCAACGACAGATTTCCGCGACTACTCAACCAGCGAAATCGTTCAGGTCAAACTTCTCACCCGTACCTCCAGCGAACAGCTTGACGCCTCTCTGGCAGACACGGACGAGGTGCCGATCGGCGGCCGGCAGGGGCGTCCCTATCCACCGGGCGACCTGAAGGTGAATGGTACTCCGTATGAATTAAGCATGGTGTCTACGGCCGGTGATCGGGAACTGACATGGTCGCACCGTGACAGGATCACACAGGCCAACTTCTTACTCGAACATTCAGCCGGCAGCACCGGGCCGGAATCCGGCACCACCTACACCGTCCGCGTTTACGATGGGGCCGACCCAGAACCAACAACGTTGCTCCGAACCGTGACCGGCATCACCGGTACATCGTGGACTTACGATAGCACCATGGACACCGCAGACGGTGAACTGCCGTCTTATTGGTTCCAATTGGAATCGGTAAGAGGTGGCCTTGTTTCATGGCAACACTACCAGTTCCGGTTGTATCGTGTCGGCGCATTCGATGATGACTTCGACTACAATTTTGACGGGGGACCACCCTGATGCCCGGTACTAGTGGACCCAATCTAGGCGTCGTATGGGGATGGGCACCCCATGAGGACGGCTGGGGTGTCGGTGGATTCAACCCCAACTTCGCGAAGCTCGACGCCTTAGTGCATCTGGCTGTGCTCGACCGGATGAACTCGCCGCCCAGCATCCTGCCGGCAGCCGGTGACCGCTATATCGTTGGCACGGCGGGAGCGGGCTTGTGGGCGGGGCATTCGAACACCATCGCGGTCTTCGGTACAACCGATTGGTCTTACTATGCACCGAAGACAGGCTGGCGAGCCTGGAACTCACAAAGCGATTCGGTATGGATGTTCGACGGTACGGGGTGGGTCGAGAAGATTGACGGGTTCGACTTTGTGTCACCCGTTGATAACGATGTCATTGTCTACGATGGTGGGATAGGTAAGTTCATCAACGTTCGGCCGCTACGCGCTTTCTCATTCGGCAGTGATCCGGCCTCATTGCTCACTGCCAATCAACCGCTCTTCTACCACCGGTTCAGCTTCCCGTTCCAGATACCGGCCGACTTCGGCGACTACCTGAATGCGTCGAGTACGTTGGGCGGGACTGCCGCTGCCACTGCCGCTGTTGTGCTGCGTGTGCAGAAAGCGGTTGCCGCGACACCGCTTACCTTCACCAATGCCGGTACGATTACGGTTGGGGCTGGTACAGTTAACGCCACGTTCAACTCGTCTGCGACGGCTATCAACTTCGCCAAGCGAGACGTTATACGCATCCTTGCCCCGGCAACCCCTGACAGTGGGTTCAGTGGGCCGTTCGGCACCATCGTGGGGTATGAGACATGACCGGCTTTACCGATCGCGTGTCGCGCGGGGTTTTGAATCACGTCACCGGCAAGACCGCCATGTTCACGCTGCCCACAGCCTACATTGCGCTGTTCACGGGTGTCGGGTTGGACGATGGCACAGGTTTCACCGAGGTGTCGGCGGCCGGGTACGCGCGAGTTGCAACCGCAGCCGCCGATTGGAATACCGCTGCCGGTTCAGCGCCGAGTACGATCAGCAATGCCGCCGCGATTAACTTCCCGCTGCCAGGGGCAGCCTGGACTGCGGTGATCGCCTTCGGGCTGTACGACGCCTCGACCAGTGGAAACCTATTGGTGTGGGACTACCTGGGTAACTTCGACTGGCTGCCGGCGACCGTGTCGCTCGCTTCACCGGGGGTGTTGACCGTACCCGGTCATGGCTTCACGGCTGGAGATACTGTCATCTGGACAAACGAGTACGGTGGGGCCAGCCCGACCTTCTCGCAGTCCAACTTCACCGGGCCGCTGACGGTGGTCGCCCCAGCCGCGAACACGTTCACCTTGACCAACGCGGGAACTGCGGTGAACACCAGCAGCGTGGGCAATGGCATGGTGCGGAAGCTGGCCTCGCAGACCCTTGCCAGTGGCGTCCCGGTCGCGTTTCCGGTTGGTTCCCTGACGATCGCCTCTGGGTGAAGGAGGGCGTGGTTGTGGCTATTGTTTTTTTGGATGGGTTCGACAAGTACGGTCCAGTGAACAACAACGCCGCAGGCGTCCAGGCGTTGTTGCAGGCCGAGTGGAACACGGCAACGAGCGGGATCACAATCGTTGCCGGGTTGAGCGCGACGGGTTTTGCTGTGTCTATTCCTGTCGCCCCCGGTACTCTATCTAAAACACTCGCCGGTAATTACAGCCGGCTTATTGGTGGCGTTCGGATCAGCCTTGCCTCGCTTATTCAGGTTTGCGGTATTCAGTTTGCCGACGGGGGAACTAACCAGTGCGGCATTTGCATAAATCAAACCACCGGAACATTTAGCGTCAGAAACGGTTCCTACCAAAGCGGCACAGTCCTCGGCACATCCACTACTAGCATTACAGCAGGTTCGACGCATTATTTGGAGTGGGATATCACTTTTTCAAATACCGGCGCATATCAACTTTGGCTTGATGGCGTCTCGATACTATCTGGTAGTGGCGACACTACTGGCAGTACCAACAACTACGCAAACGTGTTTCAGTTTGCGAGTGGGAATATCGCCATTATCCCTACCATTGATGACTTTTACCTATTCGACGCCACCGGCACGACCAACAACGCGGTCCTGTTGAATAGCCCACGCATCGAGACGCAGTTCCCTGTCAGTGACAGCGTGGTGCAGTTTGCCTTTGGGGCGGGGATATTGGGGTCGAGCGCGGCACGGGTGACGACGACGAACGCGCCGGCTGCTGGGTCTCTGGTGCTACGACGGTTCACCCCGGCCGTCGCGGGCACGCTGAGCAGCATTAGCATCATGCCGGGCGCGACCAGCGCGGGCGCGAATTATCGCGGCGTTGTCTACGCTGATAGCGGCGGCACCGCGCCGGGCACCCTGATGTCATCAGGTACGCAGGTTACCGGCGTGACTTCGGGCACGGTTGCAAACTTGCCGCTAACGACGCCGCAAAGCCTCTCGGCTGGGGCGCAGTATTGGATCGGCTTTATCAACGACACGAGCGTGGTTTTACAGCAAACAGATGCCGGCAATCTGGGGTATCGAGCGGCGAACACCTACGCTTCGGGCGCTCCGGGGACAGCGCCGGCCATGACCAGTGGGCAAGCATCCTGGCTGTTGTGGGGTAACCTCACCGCATCCGGTGCGAACTATGATCAGGTGAACCAACAACCACCGGATGGCCAGTATTCCTACGTGTTCGACGCGACTGTCGGGCACGAGGATCTGTACACTTTCCCGCCGATTACCGCTTCGACCGTTCATGCGGTCGCGGTCAAGGCTTCACTGGCAAAGAGCGACAGTGGCGCAAAAACCGCCAGCATGCGGCTGAAGTCCAACACGACCAACAGTGCAGGGTCTGTCGCTAGCGTAGCGCCCGGTACGACCTATGGCTGGGGGGCAACCTACTTCGCGACTGACCCCGATACCGGGGCAGCATGGACGCCGGCAGGGCTTAACGCCGCTCAGGCAGGAGTCAGGGTGGCATCGTGACCGACATCCGCAATGCGGGCACGGTACGCGAAGCGCTGGTTTCCGCTGACGGTGAACTGCGGGTCAGCGGGGTTGTCCGCGAGACGCTGGTATCCGGTGCCGGGCTGTTCGCACGGGCATCGGCGCGCCGGTCCAGTGCCCGTGGCGTCATCATGCCGAGTGCGATCGTCTATGGCAGGGCTAGGGGCCGCAGTACCGCACGCGGTGGGTTTGCCGTTGCAGCGCTGCTGGCGGGGCGTGCAGGGGCCATGTCGAGGGCGGCGGGCAGTATAGGTACGGGGCCGCCACCCACGCCTAGTACCAGCGGCTTCAACCGGGCGGTTACGGTATTCACATGAGTGACCTGATCACCCGGTTGTTCGACTACGTTGACCGTCCGTGGAAGATCGCTGCGGTTGTGATCTTGGTGGTTGTCGGTATCGCGGGCTGGATCGTCTACGAGAAACGGGACGAACTTATTGAGGCGTGGTTGACCCCGGTTGTCGCGACCCTCAAGGTTGATGAGATACCGGCGGCATTAGAGAAGTTGGCCGGGGAAGCGGACCTTGTTCAAATCTGGTCCGTTGATCTACCGAGTAACACGCAAAAGTTTATGGGTGCCCGGAGACGCGACGGCGAACGTCCGGTAATCCCCTCCCCACGTTCCCTGCCGATCATCACTCAAGTTTCAGATGCGCGATCACTGGTGACGGTTTTAGATGGTACTCCGGTATGCGTGGATATCACGGCACGAGGCACACCAGTCGCCCGTAGGCTAGCAGATCGTGGTATTAAACGTGGTTGTGCGATACCGATACCACCCGGCCCCGAGACTTTTGTAGGTGTGATCTATCTCGCGTGGGCGATACCACCGGAAAGCAGTGCTGAGGATGTGGCGGTGCGGGTGGCGCGAGAGATCGCCGGGACGCTGGCGACACGTTAAGGAGACGGAGCATGAAAACGAATGCTGCCGCGTTGGATCTGATCAAGCGCAACGAAGGTTGCGAGCTAACCGCATACGTGTGCCCCGCCGGCAAGCTGACCATCGGTTATGGCGAAACGGGGCCGCATGTCAGACACGGGATGCGGATAACGCAGGAGGAGGCGGAAGAGTTACTGGCGAATCGGCTCGAACGGGAGTTCGAGGCGGGGGTGTTGAAGCTCATCGGCGATGCCCCGACCACACATAACCAGTTCAGTGCGTTGGTCAGCCTCGCCTACAACATCGGTCTTGGCGGCCTAGGTCGCTCTACCGTGCTGCGAAAGCATTGCGACGGGGATTACGAGGCCGCCGCTGAAGCGTTTAGCATGTGGAACCAAGGCGGCGGCCGAGTTTTACGCGGTCTGGTGCGACGGCGGCAGGAAGAGGCTGACCTGTACCGGACGCCAGATGAAGAAGACGGCTGACAAGTAGCCCTTGTCAGAATACGTGACGCTAATCACAGGAGTTTAACATGGCTATAGCAATGCGTTTTACCGGCAAGATGAGCATCAATGGTGGTGCGCCACAAGATGTTACTTTCAACGGAGTCGCCGACACACCGCGCATTTGGGGCGGGCCGCCTACCTATCCAGACCAGGGATTGCCCCAGCCGCCGCTTGGGTTCTGGGGCGGGAGGCCGCCGGAGTACGTCGATATAGGTGGTCCTGGGTGGCAGCCAAGGCCGAGCCACCCAATTGTGATTCTGCCACCCGGAGTAATAGATGGTGTTCACCCCGAACATCCCATATATTTACCAGTATATCCAGACCATACATTACCGCCTATTCCTGAAGGACCGCCGCCTGATCCTGGATTTGTTTGGGTCTATACTGAGGAATTTGGCTGGGTACTTGACCCGCAGGGCGGAGGGAAGCCGCGTCCATTGCCTCCTGGGGGATCAGCTTCAGGACGCGGCAGCGCATCAGGGACGTAGTAAGTTTGCCGGGGGGTCAAACAGACCCCCCGGTCCCGCACGATGAACGCCGAGGATGCGGCGAAGGTTGAAGTGGCGGCAGCGATCAGGGAGTTCGAGGTGAAAGCCCGTTCGCTGCAAATCCACCTTCAGGCCGAAGGTTTGTACAAGGGGAAGATCGACGGGGATTGGGGTCCGCAATCGCGGGCCGCATTACGGCGCTACCAGAAACGGAGGACACCATGATCACCTCTTGCTATAAAATTCTCCAAAATGTTTGTGTGCCGCAGCGTCGTAAGTCGCTACGGCAGATTCTAGACTGTTGAATATGCCAAGGTATCGTCTACCTAATTGCGCTACCCACTTCTTCTGTTGCCGATGAAGATAAACACCTCGATGACCTGACGTGTTGGTTGAATGGATACGTTGGTTACCAATATGCTGGGTTGTTGTGGCGGCTCGAAGATTAGCCCATCGGTTGTCAAAAGGGACACCGTTAACGTGATCTATTATATCGGGCGGCTCTTCATTGATCATCATTTTCCAGGCAATCCGATGGACGAGGTAGGGGGTTTGATTAAGCAGAACAACTCGATGGCTGGATATCGTAAAACTTCCCGCACGTTTTCCCGCTAACATTGTGTTGCATCGTGCCCAATTGCGAGCGTCAGCAAAATGATCGAGCGGCCTTTTACGCCAGATCAGATCCCCAGTTTCTGGTTTATAGATAAAACAAGCGTGCAGATACGCTGCTGGAGGTAGTAATTTGATTTGGGCCATTGTCTTCTCCTCGAAAGACAACGGTTATCATAGCAATCGAGGTAGGAGAAAGTCTATGGTCTTAGAAATTTTATTTTGTGTGGTGATGTTCATGTGGCTACTTACCATCCTACCACTGCCACCAATGGCACCGTTTGCATCGTCCAACGTATTCTTCGCGTTCGTTGCGGTGCTGTTACTCGGACTCTACATGTTTCTACCCGGTATGCGGTAACCCGCCAATATCCCGCCGGCCCAAATTCCTCTTCCAACGAATGGGCCGCGGGTTCCCCACGCGCATGCGTGATTATTGCTTTTGCTCACAAGGATGACCTCGTGACACGAGCATCAGCATCATTCGTAGGTGGCTCGCCGTGAGCGATCCGGGCCGAAGCCTGGGCTCGCCGCATGGCGACAGCGCCTCGCTTTCGCCGGCTCTCGCCGGCCGGTTCGGGCGTCACTCGCCCTACCGCGCCGATCAGGATCACCTGAGCGGCGGCTACGTCGCGATCGTGCATCGCACCGCAGCCTGTACAGCACCAAGCGCGAACGCCCAGCGCCAGTCTCGGGCCGATAAGCCCGCAGCCAGGGCAGACACCCGTGCTGCGCTGGAAGGTCGGCATTTCGCAGAACGTGCGCCCGGACCATGTCGCCTTATAGGCAAGCTGGCGGCGAAATTCAGCAAGTCCGGCATCGGCAAACGACTTCGCCAGCCGGGTGCGCATCAAGCCTTTCAGCCGTAGCGTCTCGACAGCAACGCCTTCGTGCCGATCAATCAACTCGCGGCTGAGCTTGTGTGTGAAGTCTTTTCGGCATGCGCCGAGCTTGGCATGCTCGCGATTAAGGCGTGCCACGGTACGGCGGCGGTTGACGCTGCCCTTGCGCCGCCGTGCTTTCTGTCGTTCAAGCCTCCGCAGACGCCCGGCACGTCGTCTACCGAGCCGTGGAGCCTTTATCTTAGTGCCGTCGCTGAGCGCAATCAGGTTGGTCAAACCAACGTCAATCCCGACAGCGGACGCGAGCGGCGCAGGATAGAGCGGCGCGGCAGCTTCAATCTGAAGCGCCACTGCCCAGCCGCCCCGATCCTGGCGCACCGTCACCTGCACAAGCCGAGCGGCATCGGGAACGCGCAACCCTCGCACCCGGAGCCAGCCAAGCGTCGGCAGCTTGACCCGGCCCGGCTCGACGCGGAGCTCGCGCCCGACGAACTGGAAAGCGTCGCAGCGATCGTCGCGGCGCTTGAACCGCGGAAAGCCCTTTCGGGCCGTGGCACGCTTGCCGCACTCGCGCAGCGCTCGGTCGAGCTTCTGCACCGTCATCTGCGCGGCACGGCTCGGCAACCCCTCGTAGCGCTCTTCCTTCCGCATCGCCGGGAGGGCGGCGCTCATTTCGGCATGGAAGGCGAACTTGCCCTCAGCCGTGTAGCGATCCCGGCTCACCGCGAGCCAATGGTTCCACAAGGCGCGACACTGGCCGCCGATTCGCGCCATCGACCGCTCTTGCGCCGCGCTCGGATAGAGCCGCCCGGTCGTGGCTTGAAGCACGATCACGCGAACAAAGTCCCGCCTGTCAGGGAGATTGCAACCAGCCGAATATACCATTTCATCCCTTGACATGGGTGTGACGTGTAATCCATTTTCCGCTCCCCCTGACATATGGGCTGACTAATCAATGCTTGTCGCCACGACGGGCTAAGTAGCTTGAGACGTAGTGGATGCGGGGTGACTTGCGCGCATACGTTGACCGGGCGACCCCGTTGACGGTGCGGTTACCGTGGAGGTGCATCACTACTTCTGTGTGGTCGAGGAGAAGGGATTCGCGTTTGCGGGTGCGTACTTTGTTGATCCGGGTACGATCGACGGGGCGGTAGGTAACCGTGGGACGTGAGGCGGTTAATAGGAGGACGATCGCCCATATGTCGATGTACTCGCCCAAGTCCAAACGTAGAATATCTTGTAGATCAGCGTCGAGCGGTACTGCTTATCATCCCACCATACACTCACGACTGCGGTTCCGGGGCCGCCAGTTTCAGTCATGGGTGGACCCGCGCTTAGAATGACCGGGTAACGGAAACCAGCCGATCGGATAGAACATACCCCTCGACAAGCTCAAGGTTGATCTCCTGTATTTACGCCTGAAGCCATTTTGATGTAGCCGTCGGTAACACTTACGGAATCGTCTCATCTCACCCTTCCATCCCCATGTGAGCTTAGCAAGCGTTGCACGGCCATCAAGCCACACATACTCATTCATTTCGTTCTCCTGGCTGCCATGACCCGCGAGCCGGGTACTAGCGGCATGTCGGCCTTTCGCAGCGGGTCGGGGATAGCGATCTCGTTGAACCTTGGCGGCGTGAGGCCGATGTTGGCCCGTTCCACGATCTCGCGGGCTTCGGCTTCAGTAAACCGGCCGGCATAGGTCAACTGGGGTACATAGCCCCATCGGCCCACGCCCCACCACGCGCGATGCTCTTCCGACCAAATCACCCACCTTGCCTTCTCCATGTCGCGGCTCCCTTTGGCGACAGGCTGACTCGCCTCCTGAAAACCGTCAACCAAAAGCTCGACGGGACACGGGCCGGGACAGCCGGTCCGGAGGTGTCGGTAAGTACCTGATATGGTTGAGATAATGTCTGTGCACGGGCTAATGCGTGTCGCCGTAGAACAGCGTCTGACGGGACATCATGTGGTGGTTATGCCCTGGCATAATCGCTACAGGCGGTTGAAAACCCTCACGTTGTTGACCAGATACAGTGTCAGGCTGTACCATGCGGTTTCAGGCTGACCGGGACATAGGACGGGACATGGCGATAGAGACGAAAACGGCGCGGATGCGGCTGGCGGTTCGAGGCAAACCGTACTGGCAGCCCCTATCAGGTGGAGTGAGCCTGGGGTATCGAAGGATAGAGGGGGCCGGCACATGGTCGGTCAGGTTAGCTGACGGGAAGGGCGGCAACGCGATCAAGCGTATCGCGGCGGCGGATGACGAGCGGCGGGCTGACGGCAAGGATACCATGACCTTTGCCCAGGCGCGGGAAGCCGCGTTGCAGCTTGGTCGGGGTGACGATGACGGCCCGAAGGTTCTGACCCTGGATGACGTGGTGCAGGCATACGAGGCCAATCTGCGGGCGAGGGGCGGCGACAAGGGCAATGCAACCCGGCTGCGGCTTAACCTGACTGACGCGATGTTGAAGCGCCCTGTAGCGCTGCTGGGAGCCGGGGAGTTGAGTGTGTGGCGGGACGGGTTGGTGGAGAGAGGGTTGGCCGCATCAGGGGTCAACCGGTTAGCCGTCATCCTGAAGGCGGTCTTAAACCTCGCGGCTGACGCGGACCCGAGGCTGAGCCGGCACCCGTGGAAGGTGGGTCTGTCGGCACTGCCCGGTGCAAGGGTGGCGAACAACGTAGTGCTGTCGGACGACGTGGTGGCGAGGCTGGTACAGGCGGCTCGCGGGGATGATTTTGGATTGGTGGTCGAGGTTCTCGCGGTGACGGGGGCACGCATCTCACAGGTCGCCAAGTGTCAGGTAAAAGATTTGATGGGCGACAGGTTGCTGATCCCGGCATCGAAGAAAGGCCGAAACAAGAAACTGGTGCCGGTGATTGTGCCGATACCCGTTGGGCTGGCTAATAGGTTGAGGGTGGTGAGTGCGGGTAAGGCGCAGAGCGAACCGTTGATACCCGGTAATGGTTGGCGTACCGGCCATCACACTTGGAAGTTCACCCGGATTGTAGAAGCGATCGGCGAGGATCGGGGACTCATAACCTCATACGCACTACGGCACACGCACATCACGTCCCAATTGTTGAACGGGCTGCCTGTCCAACTAGTAGCGAAGCTACACGATACCAGCGCGAGTCAGATCGAACGGCATTACGCGGCAGCGATCGCGACCGGGACCGACGACATTGTACGGGCGTCTATGAAGTCGTTTGATGAGCCGGCGGCTGTGATTCGACTACGCGGATAGCGGTGAGGTGTCGCTCTTTTCAGGATTACCTAGTTCAGCTTCAAGGGCTTGTACATGCAACTTGATTGCCTCTAGTGCCTGTCTTGCATTGATACTGTCGCCGTTTCCTGCACGTTCGCTAATGGCGCGTGTCGCGCGGCGGATTTGATGAAGCCTTGTTGTAATGTTGGCGTAGTTCATCGCTTGTGGTTCTCCGAGTTATCTGTAATTCGATTGCGTGGATAGCATCGCCGACTGAAGGTAGCGAGTGGCCTACGGCTATGGTGGCGTACCCGTCAGGCTCGCGGACGAAGAACACCCAACTGTAGTTTTTATCGTGTCGGTCAAACAGCACGAGGCCAAGGATCGACCGGTTCTCGTTCGCCCACCAGCTTATCTCATCGAATAGCAGGCGGGTTGCGGACGAACGTAGATGGCCGACAAGCTGATCGAACTCTGCCTTGTCGATAAGTTCCATGTCACCGGTCCTCCGCTTGGTGGGATTCAAGGAACTCTTGCGGCGGGGTCAGGATCACACGGATGGCTCCCAGCTTCGCGGTCTTCAGTTCGCCACGCTTGATCAGGCGGTAGACGAAGTTTCGACTTATCCCGCCCACTTCCTCCCGCCAGGGGTTCACACGCCAAGCCCGCTTTCCGTCAACCTTGTCACTCATGGTAACCTCACAGTGGACCGAAGAACTGATCGGCCACGCTTTGACGATATCGGAAGAACCCGGCTTGATCGGGGTACTCTTCCGCAAACAGGCGAGCATAGAAGGCGACGTAATCGTTGCAGATCTTGTACTTGTCACTTGACTCTGGGTTCACGTCTTCTATCTCGAACCTGACGACGTGCATTATAAAGTCAGCGGACTGTCGCTTGAACCCCCTATTGATCTTATGGAAGGTTAGCCGAACAAACCATTCGTATACCTCCGGGTTCGCCTTGTGGTACGCCGTCCACGCCTTCCAAATCCGATATCCCGAGGGCTGCCGTCGTACTTCGACAATCCGCCCGGTGTTGGTGTCCATGATGTGCGTATCACTAAGGGATGCACAAACTCCTTCATCACCCATTACCGGTTTCCCAGGTCGAGTAGAGCGACCCCGTGTACCTGCCTCTGATGTCTGTGATCAGACGCTCCAGCGCTTGGCTTTCCCCGTTCATGTGGGTGACGACAACCTTGGTGATGCCGCCGTCACGGTTTATCCGGGGCACGGCGCGGATAACTGAATCCCCTGCCTCGAACTTCCGCTCGCTGCCGTAAGTCATAATCTCGTAGGTCATCTGCCGTCCTTGCGTTTGACGGTGCGACGTTGGTGGTCGCACCGCATGTCAAAACATGTTTACAGGTCGATTTCGGTGGCTTCGGCTTTCTTGCGGCGCGGCTTCCGGGTGCGGGAAGCGGCCGGGGCGCGGGGCTTGCGTGGCTTACGCAAGGTGGCGTTCACCTCTTCCACCGCTTCAGCGTCTCCGCTGCGCCAGCGGGACAGGAACCCGATGCCATCGGTGGGCAGGTTGACCGCGTAGTCGATCGCTGCCGTCAGGGTGCGAGCGGTGACGCCGCTGCGCTTGGGGCGGCCCGCTGTCAGCACGTCGTATGCCTTGTCCACCCCTACACGTTTCGCCGTACTGATAATGCGATTGGCCTTGATCACATCCTCCATTGCCAGCTTTTGCAACGACATCGGCAGGCTGTGGAGGTACAAGAGTTTCTCGTAATAGGTGTCAGAGATGCTGAGCTTCTCGCGGATCTCTTTTTTCGAGTAGCCGCCACCGACTAACCGTTTGACGATAAGCCCTTTCTCCCACGGGATCAGGGGTGCCCCGGTGTTGTCAACGAACAGGGCGCTCTGGATGTCAAGATCGTTGCCGCCAGCGGCGCGCAGGATCACAGGCACCGCGACGATCGGGTAGCCCCGGTCCCGCGCGAGCAGGGCGGCGGCATAGCGGGTGAAGCCACCCGTGATCGCGACCACGCTCTCGCCATCCAGCTTGATGATTTGGGCAGGCAAAGCTTTGTGTAGGTAGAAGCCGTTGGCCATAATTGATTTGGTAAGATCTTCGATCCGGTCCTCATAGGCTGCATTGCGGACGCGGACGTTGAGTCCAGGCGGCGCATAGACCTTGTCGAGGGGGACCATGTGCATGCCGTTGTTGGGCTTGGCACCGATGTCGGCCATGACATCCTTAAGGCTGCCCGGTTCAAACTCGGCTTGGTAGTCGATCGACGGGGTATCATAATCCATACTTACGCCTCCTCAGACGTGGGGGGATGAGACGCCTACAGCGCCTCCAACGCGCGGCGGTAGGTGTCGAGGACGATGTTGAACTCCTCAACCTGGTCCGCGTCCTTACGGCGTTCGCGTATTAGTGTGTTGATAACCTTGATGTCGAAGCCGTCGCTTTTGGCTTTCTTTTTGACCTCAGCGATGTCGGCTGCGATCTCGGCTTTGTCAGCCTCTAACCGTTCAATTCGTTCTATTACTGCGCGTAGCGATTCACGTATGTTGTCTAACGAACCGACAAGACGTTCCACCATGTGGTCGTACTCCAACAGTATGACGAACATAGGAGTACGGTAGCGGACAGTCTGTCAAGCTGAAATCGCTATGTAAGAAGTAGTAACTTGAACTCATCCGGGGAACTCCACAGAAACCAAGTTTGCCGTGTCGCCAAACCGAGTTTGCCGTACCGCCAAACGTACCACCAAACCGAGTTTGCGGTACCACCAAACCGAGTTTGCTGTTGGGAGTACCGGGCGGCAGGCGTGTCAACCCTATTCATCTCTGACCACAACTGTTATGACGACTAGGTCTAACTGTGGCGTAAAATTGTGCAGTGAATGTATATGATATATAGCACTAGGATTCCTCTGTCTCGCGCGGGAAACCGCTTTGGTCAGGGTATTGGTCAAGCTGCGCTTCGTGCGGTACAGAAGCACGCTCGAAACTAAGTTTGCTGCGATAAAGCGGGAGCAGCACATGGATGTCCCCGGTTCGAGGCCAGCAATAGCCGAGGCAAGGCTAGAACCATGGTTCACGATCTGCGTCCCCGTAAAATCCCTATGCAATCTCCGTTTTATATTTTCCTGAAATGTGCGCGGAAGTGGGTGCGTCAACGTTGCACATTGACAAAAATAGGTTAACTGACACACGCGACGCGTGTCACGTAGTTTATGCAACCCTCTGATGTAACGGGGTTATGGCCATAACTCCGGCAGCCACGACCACGTCATATCTGGTCATCCTCCAGCCGTGAATGGCACGCATGCGTGATCCAGTGCTCGTTTGGGGTAAGGCTGCGACAATATGCGTCACGCGGTGCGACAATGTGCGACGTTGATCGCAACCAGGGTTACTCAGGCTGACCGTAGCCGGCAGGAACGGAGCCTGTCAACGGTCAAAGTTATCCACACCCTGGCTCAGAGTCTGTGCCGCTTAGGTGGAGTTATCCACATATCCCCAGAGTTATCCCCGATCTTCCAAGTTATCCCCAACCCTTACAAACCGAGTTCCCTGATGACCACGCCTGTTACCACCACATCGTATGACCGGGTGAACGAGTGAACGGTGTGCATAGCGTAGACGGATTCTGGTTCTTTCACGCGTGCGCGGGCCATCACGGACGATAGTTGCTGCATCAAACTCTTCCGTGCCTCCTTAATAGCGTTGGTCAGGTTAGGCGTGTTGCTGGGGATGAATTTAACCATCGTGTAGATCTCCCCGACATCCAGGGCTGCTACCTGGGTCGGGGCACTCGGCGCGTTATCCATCGGTCTTCTCCTTCAACCTGTGGCGCGGATGACATGGTGGCATGGTGCGAACCTGTCAAGACTAGCCAGAATTCCCCGTGAACCGGGACCATTTCTCCGAGGTTGGTCTGTTCATTTCTCTGACGTATATTTGTCACATCCATTTCTCCGAGGTCTATTTCTCCGGGTTATCCCTGATCATTTTAACCCCGAGGTAGGGGTTACGCGTGTAGCGCATGGCAGGGGTGCGTGTCTAGGTACCCGATAGAGGCGACAGGTTTACGATTGGTCGCAGATTTTCTATGGTGTGGGTTGAACAGCAGCGATACGGGGGATTACGGCGTTAACCATTTTCCCTGGTTGACAGTTTGCCAACCTGTCACCAGATTAGCTGGGCGACGATCAAACCGAGTTTGGAGGGTGAAATGCGACCTACATTCCAGCAAGCCTGCGCCAAGTATGTGCATCGCTACACGGTGGAACACGTCCCCGCCTGGGCGAGGAAGCCGCTAGACCGGAGCCAGCTTGTCGTTAACAAGCCGGCCGACGAGGGCGACTATTACGCTCCGCAGTTCCGCTCCGACTTGGAGTGGTACGAGAACACGCTGTTTCCAGGGGAGCCGGGGCACATCGGCGGGCGAACCCATTGCTATACCACCGGGCAGACTTGGCCGTTGGGTCAATGGCTCCATCAGCCGTATGCGAGGTGAACGAGTGACCTACAAACTGAACCACGTTGTGTGGCATAGCCGGTTTGGGGATGTCGTCATCCCCGATCAGGTTGTCGAGCGGATGTGGGCATGGGATCAAATCAGTATGCCGGTCCCGGCTATTCTACAGGATGGACGAGTGGAAATGATATCGTTAAAGGAGACAGACGCATGACTAAAGCCTTACAACTTCTATCCTTGTACGAAACCTTTACTCCTGACCAAAAGGAGAAGGTGTTAATACAATTCGAGGAAATGGGGAAAGCATACCCTGAGAAGCGTAACCATCAAGGTGGTTACACCGATCTTTGGCTTTGTGCCATAGAGGCAATCCAAGACGGAAAGAACCCGTGGCTGTAGGGAGTACAAACACAATGGCTTTACAGCTAGGAGCATTGCGGGACGCGCTGATGGATGCCGGCGCGTCCGAGGATAAGGCGAACAAGGCAGCGGAGGAGGCCGCTAGTTACGAAAGTCGAATCGCCGGCATCGAGACACGCCTTTCTGTTTTGGCGTGGATGGTAGGCACGCATATCGCGATGACGCTAGGCATGCTTTGGCTGCTGGTTCGCGTCGCGGCTAAGATTGGCGTGTTCTAATCACAGGAGATGATGATGGACCTAGTTTGTGCGTTTCGAGGGTGCAGTGAAACATGCCCGCATGGCGAACTCCCCGCTGAATGGATTTGCCTTGTTACCTTCCGCGAGACGGCAACTCCGGGCGTCCTTAACTTCCTGACCGATCGGACGGAACGTGACGCGGTACTCTGCCCAATCCATGCAGGGATGCTGGAGGGATTGCTGAAACGGATACGCTAAGATCAAGAATCTGGCCACAATTATCAAGAGTGAGCAGCATGTTAAAGGTTAGAGAAGCGGTCAGCCGGGGGAGGTTGACCAGACAGGCTACGGGCGTCCCCTGGCTCGATGTGATGCTGGGAGGTGGGTTCGTAGGCGGGTCCGTGGTTCTCCTGCATGGAGAGCCTGGAGCGGGCAAGTCTACGGCATTGGCGCAGGCGGCGGCCGGGGTGCCGGGATCGCTGTACGTCTGCCTGGAGGAGGACGTGTCGGCGGTTGCCGATCGGGTGATCCGGTTGGGGTTGAGGGATGACATGGACTTGTTGGCCGAGGCTGACATAGGGGAGGCGTTGCGGGAAGCGGTCAATTCACCCTTGGTGATCCTTGACTCGCTGCAACTGGTCGAAGGTAAGGCGTTGGACGCGGTGAAGGTAGCCGTGGCGCACGCTCGCCGTTGGGGGACGACTGTGGTGTTAGTGTGCCATGAGACGAAGGGTGGGATACACGCGGGCGCACGGGCAATCGAGCATCTGGTTGACGTGACGGTGAAGGTGGGTAGAGGGCCGCCAAGATACATCGCGACGGAGAAGAACCGGTTTGGGGTAGCCGGGGTATGGCTACCTTTGGAGATGACAGAGAGAGGTTTCGTATGTTCCGCGCATTGATTGTTGGTTTGCTATTGGCGCTGCCGGTCCACGCTGAAGAGTTTGGTGCGTGGAGATATGGCACAGAGGTTGATAGCATGACGGAGAAGCGGAAGGAGTTTGTGATTGGAACCGGGAGCGGATTGAAGATAGAAGTTATATGTAAGACATACGAATCGCAAAGTGAGTATAAGGACTTGCGGAAGTTCAACGGTAAACGGTATTTAACTGTCTGGTTTGTGGCGGATAGTTATCTTGGAGATACGCTTGGTATCCATACCGCTCCTGCCGCATTGTTCCGCGTGGACAGTAATCCTGCGCTAGAAGTTGATCTTGGTCCATATACCAAGAACACGGTAAAAGTGTTGTATGGTGACGTGCTAATCAACAAGTTACTCGATAAACCGGGAAAACAATTACGCGTGCGACTTTGGGCTATGGATAACAACAAGTATGAATATACACTTTCCCTTGACGGGATGCCCGCCGCTATCGGACACTTGAAAAAGGAATGTGGGATGACGCCAGAGAATACGTACCGGGATAATGATGGATCAAATTCAATCCGCCCGGTGAAATAACCAAACAACCCGGCCCTGGTGGCCGGGGTATGGCTACCAGAGAGAGGTTTCGTATGTTCCGCATCTTAGTTATTGTTGTTGGCGTTGTGATAGCCGGGTTGTGGTTTGTATCCCTTCTTCCTGATCTTCCTGTGACAAAAGCGAACTTTCTAAGCTACAATGAGTGTGTCGCGTGGAAAATGGAAAATAGGCCACCGCGCGACGATGCTGAAGTGTCTCGTGTAATTCATTGCCATCGTATTATGAAGATGTATCTTACTCGTATCCTCGAACACGGGGAAGCTTATGCTAAACAGGAAGACGAGAGGCGCAGCTACTATATAAAGTGAACCCGGCCATAAGATGAACCCAGCCCTGGTGGCTGGGTTTGGGCGGGTGCGCGCCTACGTGCGCGGGTACGCGCATGAGAGCTGTCGGGCGGCGTTGGGCGGCGTCGGGCAATGTCGGGCGTTAACCATACCGCCGCCGCCGCCACAGCCGATCCTCGACCGTCCTGGGCTGCCTCGACCGTCGAGGCTGGCCACAGCCGATCCTCGACCGTCCTGGGCTGCCTCGACCGTCGAGGCTGGCCACAGCCGATCCTCGACCGTCCTGGGCTGCCTCGACAGATTTATTTCCTGCCATCCGGCAATCCGTAACCTGCCATACTCCGTCTAACACCGCAGAAAACCTGCCGATTTAGGATGGTGAGCGACATGATAAAAATCTAGCGTGATACCCTTGCAACGCTAATCCGGCCGGCCTATATTGGCGATACGTCAACAGGACGAACGGAGCGAGACAGTGAGCTACACGATCGAACGGCGGACTCAGGCGGGCCAGCATCGGAATGGCGACGAGTCCTATTACGTGATCATCGCGGATGGCGTGATCATCGATGAATACGAAACGATTGAGGCAGCACGCGAAGCTATTCGCTGGTTGCCGTAATCGGCATAAGGGAGTCGGAACCAATGTCCTACATGTTATCCGCCATGGTTGCCTTGTGTTTAGGCGATATGGCGTTGCTGATCACGTACAAGCCGGATCAAGCAATACTGTTTGCGCGAATCTTCGCCGCAACTTGTATCGGTATCGCTCGCCTAGTCGGCATTGCATAAGGGAGTCGGGAATCATGTCATACCTAATGAGCTTCAAACAGATTCGGCCGCACGCGTTCCGCGTGCAATGGCGTTCCGTTTCCGGAACGATCTACACAAGCGGCCCGGAGGTAAACCCGCATCTACAAATCAGCTATCGCAAGTATAGCCGACTCGGCCAACTGCTTCGCAACAACAGCGAATGCGAGCGCAAGTTTATTGCCGATGCTGTCGAAAAGGCGACTCGGTATCGTCCTAGCGAATGGGCAGGAAATTGAATGATGATATACCGGCCGCACCAGCGGCGGCGGTATGATCTACAAAGGAAAGGTTAAGCGGTCATGATCGATCTAGAAAACGTTGCACAGAATGTTGTCGCGGATTGCTTGCCGGCGGATGGCAAGTTAGACGTTGACGCGATTGAAGACAGCCTATGCGAGTATGTGGACTCTGCTACCGACTCAGTCTGTATCTACTATCATCAATGCGAGGATATAATCTCGCGGTATGAAACCGACCCAAACGCCGATACGGAGTCGGCGGATGATACGGCCGCGACATACAAGCCTAGCGAATACCAACAGGCAATGGTTGCCTATGCCTATTGGATTGCGCGTTCCGTTATCGACGCGAAGGCAAGGGAGGCTGTTGACGAGATAAGGGAGGCTGTTGATGATCTAGAGTCAGAGCTTGCCGAGCTTAACGTTGACGTTGTGGGCGGATATCAGGTTAGCCGCGATTGCCCGCATGGTTGGGCTGCCCACAATCGGGAAAACGAGAGGGGCGGCTGTTATTGGCTGTCGCGTCAATTGGATGGTTGCAACGCTATCGCGATACCTGTTGCGGGCATCTGGATATCGTACACGTGGACTCCATGTAGGCAGCCGGCCAACGCATAGCCTACCTACCATCAAGCCGCCTAGCTGTTCGCAGCTAGGCAGCTTTCGTTTGTCTGATAGCCGCCTAGCTGTTCGCAGCTAGGCGGCTTTCGTTTGCCCGTAAACGCTACGGCACCGTCTACCATAGGATCGCGCTGTGATAGCCTGAATGGTCTCCCCTTACTCAGGTACCGGCCCCCCTCCCCTTAGACCATCTGGCGGGCATGGCATGGCGACTCTGCGGCGTTCCTTGCGCGGTAGTCGCTGCCATTTGGAAAGCGCTGCCTCATACGCTCGCCATTGACGGGCATTGCGCCATGCTTCCCGGCGGATCGATATCGGGATCACGGCATAGAACGCTTCGGGCGCATCGTCATACCGCATCATCCTGCCTCCCCCTCTCGTCGGCTGTGCCTGATCCCCGTCGTCGGCTGTGCCTGCCCCTCGTCGGCTGTGCCTGCCTGCCCCTGCCTGCCTGCCCCTGCCTGCCTGCCCCTCGTCGGCTGTGCCTGCCCCTCGTCGGC
>Ga0247660_1000015_pt1 | contig 28063 bp, 31 predicted proteins | sample CNK01_metaG_FD_182793 | JGI IMG/M metagenome (GOLD analysis project Ga0247660, IMG submission 182793) | Soil microbial communities from Purdue University Martell Research Forest, Indiana, United States - CNK01 | ecosystem: Environmental > Terrestrial > Soil > Temperate forest > Bulk soil... | reverse complement strand
CTTGCGCCGCCGATTCCAGCGCTGTAGGCCCTTGATACATTCATTGGCGACTATCACCGTCACGGTTATGACCATGGCGACTGTTAGCCCCAGCAACATAGCGTCACTCATGCCTTACCCCCTTTCTTCAGCGGTAGATTCTCTACCATACGCTTTACCGCCTTACAGCGCTGGCATCTGCATGTTGGAGTGTACGGGTGTTGTCTGCTCATCCTCGGATAGGCCCTCCACCTCATTCGGCCACACCGCATGGGCGTAGCCTGATGATTAGAGATGCTCTCTCCATCGAGTCATCCCCTCCAGATTCAGGTAATAAATGTGGGCTAACTCCCACTCTGCCTTACCCCTGCCCGTGCCGTACTGTATAGCTTCCCAGGCGTTATCTGTGAGCCTTAGCCCTCGCTTAGCTATTCGGCTCATGATTCTGTAACCCCGAGACCACTGCCCGCTGTGGTGGTTGCTACAGAACACATACACAGCGGCAGTTAAATCAAAACTCATAAGCACCTCTCAGTGCTAGACCGTAATAATTACGGCTAGCAAGCGAGTTACTCGCCTAACAGGCTTACCGTGTGCTTGTCACCTGCTAGGTTATCGTCGCAGATGTCGCAGCCATCACGGGTGAAGCCTACCTCATCACCCACAACCAAATAACCCTTCTTACTCCAGGACTCTATGCCCCTACGAGTCTTGGCCTCTTGTCTGTCATCCATGCCTGAATAGTCATCATTGGCGATGGCTGTCACACAGTCCTGACAAGCTAGTAGATCGTCGTAAATCACTGTCATAAGCAGCACCTCATCGGCTGTACTCGTGAGCACAGCCTAGCGGGTTACTTACACCCAGTCTTTGGGAATTATTGTCCACTGATTGGCATCAGGTTTGCCCTCGATGTCAAGGAATATCTTGAAAGCGTGTCTGATGCACAGCGGTATAACGTGGCCGTAAGCGAAAGCCAGATAGTGAGACTTACTCTCACACTGAGGAGTATCGAATCCAGGCTTATCCCAGCGCACTAAACAGCGCATATCTAAGCCCTCCTTCTGCGCCTGAGCCACACCAGCCTTGAGCCCTGCGAAATAGGCTACAGTGCGTGGGTCTGTCTTAGCCCTGTCAAAGTCCCTCTTGGGGTCTTTGTGGCCGTCTTCTAGTCCGTCATGGTAACCCAGATGATACGCATACTCTGGGTCGAATGATGCTTTCATTAAGTTATCCTCCATTGGCTAGACTCACAATACTGTCAAGCCTAGCCTAGTAGGTTACTCTTTCGGCGGGTAGTAGTAATACCCGTCAGAATCCCAGTAGAATCCAGCCTCTCCTGGGGTGATTGGGAAGCTGTACTCTGCGCCGTCTTTGTAGACCTGAGCCACACATACAGACTTGTCAGGGGCTGTAAGTCTTAGCTCAACTTCCAGCACCTTGCCTGCAATCTGCAAGTGCATGGCCGCTTCACTCCAGCCAATCTCCATAGTCACGTGCTGGCCAAAGTCCACATATGTTTTCTTGTTATAGTCCTGCATTGAATCCTCCAAACTGTAATAATTACGGCTAGCTAACTGTTGGCCGAGCCATGATGTTATCCACTACCCACTGTCTTGTAGTCTGCATCCCGTACGTGAGATACATGGCTCCAATCTGCGCCTCTACTGCATCTGCTAGGATGTTGGGCTTATTGCGCCCTCCATCCATTAACTCTGATCTACCGAGTACCAATCTCAGTCCGAGCTGCGTACGTTGAGCCACGGCTACAAGATTGGCGCGGCATACGTACCGCGCCCTAGCCTGGGATAGCTGACCTTCAGTAGATCTAGCCATCAGGTTAAAGAGATACTCTGAGGCAATTAGCTGAAGGACTGAATCCCCCAGATACTCTAATCGCTCATTGTTCTCTGTGTTATCGGCGCTGGAGTGTACCAGTGCCCGTTGCATATGTTCCATATTCTCTCCTGTTGGTCTACTCTCTGAATAGACAAGAGCTATCACTCTGTCACTGAGCGATAGCACCTGAGGTACTCAGCGGTACATCTTTGTCTTAGGTGGAAAGGCCACCCGTATGGCACGTCCAATGCAGTAGACTGCCATGAGTACAGCAAAAGCGGCGATCGAATCGACTGGCGTCATATGTTTACTCCCCCAGGTGGTAGACCTTAGATTTAGATCAGGTAGTCTTAACGTCGCGTAGTTGGCTTAGCTGTGTCCAGTGGCCATCAAGACTCACATTGGTTACGCATATCGCCGAAGGTTAAAGCGAGTTAGTCTATCTCTCTGCTACTAGGGCTAGGTAGTTTAAGCGTATAAGAGCAGTCGTACGCACTGCTTAGCTCATACGACCCCAGACTTATGAAGTAGTCCAAGGTCTACCGCCAAAGGGAATAAATACAAGCGAGGGCCTTTACTAGCGCCCTCGCTCAAAGTGTAATAATTACGATTATCTTTATCGTGGCTGTCTCCTAGATCTATTCGATATTGGCCTGTCTACTACCCTAACGCGTGCTCAGTCTGTAGACTGTCATTGCAGGTGTTAGGCGTTCAATGCAACCAAGTCACTTGATCCGTTCACTATTCCACTACCTTGCCCATTTAATCAATCAGCAAGTCATGATCTCTAGTATCCCCGCGTTCTGTGTGCACGGCTAATTAAGCTCTCGCCCCGTGCTCTCAGTAAACCTAACTCATCGCTAGGATTTATGCGTAGTCTAAACACCCGCTCTACGCACGCTGGTATCCCCACGCTTAAGCGTAAGAGGATCTCTCGGTACTAGTCCATCCACCGTATCAGACTCGGTAGCACGTCTTGGTAGTATTTGACACCGTACCCTGTGGTCCCGTTCGGGTTAGTTCTCCACACAGGGTAGTAGTGTATGTATCGCGCAGAGGAGCCCATAGCTTATCTCCCCACTGTACCTAGCGCGTGGCGCGAATCTCGTCTCCCGCCCTTACCGTTAGTGTCCCTAAGAGTAGTCCTGCCCTTAGGGTGCCTCTATCCGTTTGCGTGTTTTGTTTATTTTGCTTCTCATACTATGCGCACTTGGCATGTGATGCACACGGCCATACTGGTCTATTCGCCTTTTTATTCGCCTTTATTTCCACAGAATACTACGAGTTTTCCACAGGATTGATTTGTTTTCCACAGGAGACTAGTGGTTTTCCACAAAGTTATGCACACACACTTTTCTGTGGTGCTACTTTTCTGATTTTTCTAGCTGTTAGTCTACTGTCCACTCGGCATAGGAGTGTGTCTCAAGTGCGGAAAGTGGTGCGGACACTCCGCACTGAGTCACCGTAGAGTGCCGTTTCTTGTGACGCAGAGGTCGGTAGGTGCGCACGGTGCACCGCTCCGCATATATCCGGGTGCCTGGGTGCTCAGTGGCCGTAAACGGCCACTTCGCAAATGTACACGTGTATGAAGTGTAATTATTACAGTTGGTAATAAGGGATTGCCCCGAGTACGTATATCAGGGAATCTCCTAATAGATGTTTTGGGAGTCACATGAAAGCGGGCGGGACTCCAGCGCAAAAGAGGTGAGGGGGAGGTTATCTTCAGACTAACCAATATCCAGCAAAACCGTAATAATTACAGTACGATCGAATCGGAGGTTCTATGAATCCAACGTTGATCCTGCAAGTGATAGCGGTTATATGCGTGCTTTGCGCGGCAGTAGGCTTACCAACAGCCCCGTCTAGGCTAAGCCTGGGATGGTTAGGGGTGTTCTTCTGGTTCTTGAGCCAGATGATGAGGTAAATGAAGGAAGGGGCAGCATGGGAATTGGTTTGAACTGCCCCTTTTGAGAGATAGACAGGAAGTAGGTCTACTGAGGAAACGCACAGATCGAAAGAACAGGTGAAGATATTGAGTGGTCTACGATTTAGAGGAGTTCTGGAGAAAGTTCCCCTCCCTCGTGACCTTGAGGCGACAAGCGCTCTCTCACTCTCTCCTCCGGGGTCAGTTATCCCGCGTCGCGGTTAACTCCCGTCGTGTATCCATCTCAATCTTGTCAAGAACATAAGGAACGCTGCCCTGTTCGGTGTATATGACCACCCAAGGATGCCAAATAGGCGCTTCGGGAGTCTCAGCGATCTCGGCAAAGGTACTGGTGGAGGTGGAGCAGCCGCAAAATACGCAAACATGCGTCTCGCGTGGAGTGTTCCGGCTGCAAGAAGGGCAGAGAGTGGTCTGTAATCCAGTGTTCATATCGCCTCCTGATCCAAGAGTAAGGCGAAATTCAGAGAATTGCAAGAAAAATCGACCAGAATCCGTACGAAATAGGCCAAAATACCCTAAACCACTGTAATTATTACGGTTTTCAACCGTAAAATACCCAGAAAATAATAATTCTTGACAGAAGTTGAATTTGACAATATAATAAGAAGGGGGGTTGGGAGAGAGTTCCAAGAGAGAGGGAAGGGGGGATTCACACGATACCTCCCGCTTCGATCCCTCTTTGCTGCTTACGCAGCAAATACCGGGATCTTCGCAATCCCCCAGAGCCCTGTACTGGACGAGCGGAGCGAGGACTGCACGCGAAGCGGGCTGTCCGAGCGGGTACCAGTACTGTAATAATTACGGTAGGTACCCTGGATGCCATATAAAGGCCCTATTCGAGATGATGTTCCACAGCTTGAGATGAACAATTGCGCACGTTGCGGCAAGGACTTCCACGCTTACATCTGCAATAACGCGAAAGCCAAGATCTGCCATGCGTGCCGCCAGACTCCAGAGCGCAGGAAACTGTACCAAACGCGCAGAACTAGGGAGCAGTTGCTAGGGGAACCCCTCACCGTGCGCAACTACCAAGTGCTGGACTGCTTGGTGGAAGGCCTGCTCAACAAGGAAATAGCTTTCAAGCTGAAACTGGACACTGGAACCATTAAAGCCTATGTGAGTGAGGTGCTGGGCAAAACAGGTCACGCTAATCGCACCTCAGCGGCTATCTGGTGGGACAGAAACCGTGATAAGGTGAATAAAACGCCAATGCAATAGGCGGGAGAGGCCACCTCAAGCAACGGGTTCCTGCCACCTCTCCCGTCCTCACTCCCCAATCTTCCTCTTGCCGTTGCGATTCACAGATTTGACGGCTGCATAATGGTGCTTGGGGTGTGAAGGGACACGGCATTCAAGCTCGGCGAAGTTGGCGATATTGTACAGGTGCTCTTTATTGCCTGTGTGATTGTAGGCTTCCATCTCTTTCTTGAGTGATCCCCAGTAATCATCATTGAAATTGGGGAATCCATGGCGGGCATGACCAAAATTGATGCGGTTGGCCATCTCTTGCACAAACTCTCGGAACTTTCTATGCGGGGCTCCGAGCTTGTCTGACCAGTAAATGGTGATTTCCATACTTAATCGTATAATAGGTGCATGAAATCACTAGCCGACATCTCCGGTAACAATGCTACGCACCAGCTAACCACTGATGCGCAGATTATGGCCACTGCGGTGTATATCTGCGCTGTTGGGGGTCCTGCTCGACTGGGCGGGTCCACTACAGACTCATCGCACGGGGCCAGTCTCGAAACGGGCAAGATGACAATCCTGCCACCCAAGGAACCTGCCCTGCCTGGATATCGTCTGGGTGGGCTCTATGCGTACGTCCCGAATGGAACTACGCTAACCATCTCGTACGATAACGACTAAGGGGAAGGCCCGCACCTCCCCCCCAATCGCAGCCCGCAAGAGAGTAACGGGACTGCGGGTACTAGTACCGTTGACACTAGAATAGCAGAGTGTAATAATTACAGATTATGGCAACTGATTATGGCGACTAAGAGATCCAAGAAGGCTGTTCCCGTCAAGGCCCTCCGCACTCAGGGGAAAACCAGGGGCTCGAATGTAGTTAATTCGGTCCAGACGCTACGTCAAGTGGACAGACGGTATAAAGTGGTCGAGTTGAGGCGTCAAGGCTACTCGTACGAGGAGATTGCCCGCACTTTAGGGTGCACCACGGTCACGGCCAGTGAGGACGCCAAGCAGGTGATGGGTATGGCCATCAAGGAGTTCTCCGAAACTACCGAAGAGATGCGCCAAATGGAGATCGAACGGTATGATGCTCTCCTACGCTTCTACCAACCACTGGCAGAGGCTGGCAATCTTGCTGCGGCTGGTCTTAGCCTGCAAATATCTGATCGCCGCCGTAAGTTGCTGGCTCTTGACAAGCCGGAAGAAAAGAATCAACAGGAGACGGCAATCCGCATCTATGTAGGCGTTGACGTGGATGCGGTATAGACATGCCCAGGAAGAAGGTAGTCCCCGCAACTGCCCAACCTGAGCTAGTCGCCGCTTCTGGTTACAAGATCAAATACACCCCCTATGGCGCGTCGAAAGAGGTGTTTCTCGATAAGTCTGACGAGATACTTGTTGCGGGTCCAAAGGGTACTGGCAAGTCTCTGGGACTTTTACATAAACTTCACCTTGTCCTGAGCAAATATCCAGGCGCAAGGGGCTTCATGTCCCGCAAAACCCGCACCTCGATGACCAATTCCTGCCTTGCTATGTACCAGGAGTTCATCCTCAAGCCCCAGGACAAGGTACACTTCCTCAAACAGGACCAAGTTTTCAACTATCCCAACAAGTCCATGTGCGCGGTCATCGGTTTGGATGACGTAGATCGCCTAAACTCGTCCGAATGGGACATCGGATACATGCAGGAGGCCACTGAGGCCACTGAGAATGACTGGGAAATCTGCACGGCCTGTATCCGCCATGGAGTCGTGCCCTATCAGCAAATGATGGGCGATTGCAACCCAGACAAGCCCACTCATTGGCTAAAAGTGCGCTGCGACAAGGGCTTGACCAAGATGTACCTGTCCTTTCATGAGGACAACCCCAAATTCTTCGATCAAAGTAGCCAAAGCTGGACTCCGGAGGGCGTCCGCTACATGGCGAAGCTCAAACGGCTCTCCGGTGTGCGATTCAAGCGCTTATATAAAGGAGAGTGGGCCGCTGCGGAGGGTATAGTCTATGACACTTGGGACACTCACACTCATCTCATTTCTCGTGCTGAATTACCTGTTGGCTGGGAAGAATGGACTCATTACTGGTCCTTGGACTTTGGTTTTACTCATCCTTTCGTTTGGCAGGATTGGATGGAGGACCCGCAAGGCCGTCTCTACCTCAACCGTGAACTATACCGCACTCAGATGCTGGTTGAGGACGCAGCAAGGGAGATAATGAGCATCACTGAGGGCCAACCTCCCCCTCAGGCCATCATTTGTGATCATGACGCAGAGGGCAGGGCCGTATTTCAGAGACACACGGGATATCCGACATTTGCGGCATACAAGAGCATCCAAGAGGGTGTTCAAGGTGTCCAAAAGCGGCTTTTACCTGATTGGGAGGGCCGTCCTGGGATCATGATCCTGCGGGATGCTCTAATCTCGGTGGATGAGGAGCTTAAGGACAGGGGAGCCCCGTATAGCACTGAGGGCGAGTTTGACGGTTACGTGTGGGATAAGAGGCAGAATGAGAAGGCAAATAGTAAGAAAGATGAGATCCCGCTTGATAAGGACAATCACGGTATGGACGCTTTGCGCTATATGGTGGCCTTTATCGACAGCCTTGCAGACGATCCGGAAGAGTTTGAAGACGTGATGGTCTACACAGGGGGGATAGATATTTCACCTTTCTGACCGTAATAATTACGGAAATAGGGGATTCACCTTAGTACTGATTGGTGAAAAAAGGCACATAATGGGGTGAAACGCTAGTACTATGCTGGTACCCTGTATGCATGGAATGGGTTCGCATGGTGGCAGCGGCACTCCTTTCTGCTGCTATCGCTGCATATTTATCTTCAGTTAAGTCCTCTCACGACATGGACATCAAGCTGGCTGTCCTGGATAACAAGTTTCTATCCAGTGAGGCCAGTTTGGCTGAGTTCAAACGCACAACCAACGAGGCAATTGCCGAGATTGCGGCTGATATGAAGACCGCCGCTCGGGAATTGATCACAGCAGCTGCTGCTATTCAGACGGCAGGGCAATCACAGAGTGTGGTGAATAGCATAAGCACCAAAACGCTGGACTCCTTATGTGTGAAAGTGGAGTCTCACGCCTCTCTGATTGCCGAATTACGGGGTATGGTTCATGGATTGAATAACCAAACAAACCACAGATCTTAGTCGCCAAAAGCGTAATAATTACAGTCATGACATTCGGAAAGCAACTGCGCGATAAGCTCGTAGGGGCTTGGGCTGGCGCGTCATTGGGCGCAAATCACATGACTGCGACTGCTGATCTGGCCGAAGAGGCTCTCATGGTGAAGGATGGCGATTCAGGTATGCCGTCCCAAGAGGCGCTCAAGGGCAAGATGGTGGAAGTCCTGGAATCTGCTTTTGGTGAGCTTGAGGCCACCTTCTCCGGTGAGGATCGTGGCTGGCTTGCGAATGGCGCGGACGCTACCTTCAATTTCACCCGTACCACTCTCAGGCGCATCGTGGGGCTCTCCCGTGTCATGTACATGATCAATCCTCTAATCAAGCGTGTCGTGACGGTGCAGGAGCTATATGTCTGGGGCAGAGGCGTGCAGATCACCGCTGAGAACCCCAATGTGCAGAAGGTGCTTGATGACTTTTTCAATAACAGGAAGAATCAACGCATTATCGGGGATGCCTGGACTGAGCGAGAGCGACAGCAACGGGTTGACGGTAATCAGTTCTTCATATTCTATCGGAACAAGGAAAACGGCACTGCCCGCGTTCGACTCCTCCCCTTTGACCAAATACAAGGTATCATTTACAACCCTGAAGACTCCAAAGAGCCCCGCTTTTATGCTCGTGTGTCTAACGTTGGAGGCCCGAATGGGGGCTTCTTTCTCCAAGATCAGATGATGCAGGACACTGTACAGGAGAACACCCTGTATCCGGATTGGGACTACTACCCAGTTACCCGCCGCAAGTACGATATCGACGGCACTCGTATAGCCTGGGACACTTGCACCTACCATCTCAAGACGGGTGGGCTGGACATGATGCGCTTCGGGTGCCCTGAGCTTATCTCAGCATTTGGCTGGGCCACGGGCTACAAGCGCATTCTGGAGAACTTTGCCACAATTCTGGCCGCTTATGCCAGACTCGCGTACCAAATATCGGGATTGCCTGGGAAAGCTGGTGTCGCTGCCAGCAAGAACAGGATGAAGACAGGGGTCCAGAATGGGCGGGCGATTGACAATAATCCGCCCACTAATACAGCATCTTGGGCCTTGTTATCGGGGGCCGCAGATGTCAAGCCGATTAAAACAGCGGGATCTACGACAGGTCCAGATGAGGCACGCGCACTCAGGTCAATGGTCGCGGCTGGGTCAGATACCCCTGAACACTTCCTCGGGGACTCCGACATTGGCAACTTCGCCACATCTACCACCCTTGATCGTCCTACTGAGCTTAAGATGGTTTCTCGTCAAGACATGTGGGCTGGGGTCATACAAGCCTTTTGCACCCGATTGATTGAGTGGTCTGCTCAGGCTCCAGGTGGTGTTCTCAACAAGGCTGGCTACAGTGCCGAGATGACACGGGATTCCTTCGACGGGACCGTAATAATTACGGTTATTCCACCTGAAGGTGAAACCACCAACGTCAAGATCGAGTTCCCCAATATACTTGAGCGCGACGTGACCGATCGTGTTCGCTCGGTTGTCCAGGCTGTAACATTAGGTGGTAGTGCCGCTGAGGGTATCATCCCTGACCGTAAAGTGGTCTGTGAGATGCTGCTTGAGGCTCTTGGCCGCGAGGATGCGCAGCGGATGACAGAACTGCTGTATCCTGACTCTGTGCTGCAAGGCTTTGCTGATCCGGCGGACAAGATGGACGATGAGCATCTGGTAGCTCAGGGTAAGAAAGAGCTTGGAGATGCGGCTCTCAAGTCGGCAGATGCAGCTATGAAAACAGCCTCTAAGCCTACTCCGAAGCCTTCAGGTGCCCCTTTACCGGGGGCGAAACGTTAGCTTTACGTGGTACAAAGGAGAAGTAATGTTTCCCTTCTATAAGACAGTCGCTGAGGCGGCTTTGCCGATGAATCAGTCCCATGATGCGCTCAGGGGTCATCTTCGCACTGCGCTCATGGCGGCTCACGGGGTGAACAACACCTATGATGAACAGGGTCCGTGGGTTAATGATGTATTTCCTGGGCATGTTGTCTACTCTCACAAGGGGCAGAACTACAAACGCTCATACACAGCTACTCAAGGTGCTGCTGGAAGTGACCCAACCGTCACAGTTGGCGCGGCTAAAAAGGTGCATGTCGCCTACGTATCTTCCGCCACAGAAGCGCTTGAGTCGATGCGGGCGTTATTTGATCTTCCTCAAGGCCTCGTGGAGGATATGGACTGGTTCAAGGCCGTGCGCGAGACTCACAAGCCTGAGACTGCGGAGGAGTTCACCCTCGTCAGGGAGTCGGTCACCTTCTGCGAACCAGCCGTAACAGAGGGGATCAAGGTCACCGAGGCCAGCAAGACCCGTATCCCTGTCTGCATCATCAAGCCGGGATGGGGCTCGATGGCATATTACAGTGAAGCCATGATCAAGGCCACTGGACCACAGGCCTTCAAGAAAGGCACTCAGATGTTCCTCAATCATGCCACCGAGACGGAGCAGATTGAGCGGCCTGAGGGCGACGTTAACGACTTGGCCAGTGTGCTTGACCGTGATGCATACTGGAATGCCAATGGTCCGGTGGGTGCTGGCCTCTACTCTGAGGCCATGGTGTTCCCTGACCACGAAGAACAGATTATGAGTAAGGGGCCTTACATCGGGTGCAGCATTAACGCCGCGATTAAGGCAGCCCCAGGCACTGTCGATGGTCGCACGGGCATGATTGCCCAGTCCTTCGAGAAGGCTTACTCAGTAGACTATGTAACCAAGGCGGGCGCGGGCGGTGCCCCAATCGTCCCAGTTACAGAATCGCAGCGGGGCAGTGCCCCTATCACCGATGTAAAGGAGAGTAATATGCCTGGATTAACGGACGCAGAAGTGCAAGCCCTGCGCGATAGACTGGACGCGGCAGAGGCGAAGAACAAGGTCATGGAGGCTCAGCAGAACGTGATTCTTGCTGTCGCCACTGTCGGGACCTTGGTACGGGAGGCTGGCTTTACCGTGAAGGCATCACTGCTGGAGCGGGTATGCGGCAATCCCAAGATGACCACCGAGGGCAAGGTTGACTTGGACTGGGCCAAGTCGGTTAAAGAGGATCTCGTGGGCGTGGCCGAAGCTGGCGGCTCAGTCACCGGACTGGGCGAACAGCATCTCAATGCACGTGAGAGCAACACCCAGAAGGCCGAGGAAGCGGATAAGAAGCGCTACAGCGAGTCGTTGCAGACGCTTGGAGTCCCCGAAGCTGGTCTGAAGTACGCTCTGGGAGACTTCCGGTAGCGCGGAAGCCTTCGGGACCGTAATAATTACACTTTTGGAGGCAACAAACGATGGCAACGAATCGAAAGTACGCGCAGACCAACAATGTTTGGCCTAACGTTGCGGTTATTGCGCAAACTGCCAACCGCACCAGTAATCACGCTTTGGCCAATGATCCTGTGGTGTGCGGCTCGGTTCCGGGTGTTGCGTTGGATAACGCGGACTCGGACGGCAAGACCCGTATGCAGAAGGACGGGATTTTCACCTTACTCGTTGCGGGTAAGGATTCCAGCGGCACTTCTGGCGCGGACGCCAATGTGGCCGTAAACGGTGGAGACATTCTCTACTTCGACCAAGCCAAGACTCCCCCGGTTAGCAAGCGGGCTGGCGGGGTGCGCTTCGGCTATGCTGTCGGCGATTCGGGTGTGGAACTGGTAGCTTCTGGCTCCACGACCACCTCTATCGACGTACAGGTGGGGTACTAAGGAGACTACAATGCTTTTTGCCGACAAGATGAAGATGGTGGCATCGGACGTTGCGAAGCTGCGTAGCTCCTTCAGTATCGTCCCTGTCACTGGTAAGGATGCCACCGTTAATGAGCACGCTGGCATGTCTCGGTCTGACCGTGTGGTGCGCCTTCGCTCGAAAGAGGGGATGCGGCATTGCATGATGCTGGCCGAATTGATCGCAGGGGTGAAAGAGGGCCGCGTGCCCGAGTACCACCTGCAAGAGGCCATGGGTACGGACGACTTCCCGCTGTTGTTCGGGGATTTGCTGTACCGCCAACTCCTGGGCAATTACATGCCCTGGCCCGTCACCTATCCGTCGTGGATGCGTGTTGTGGACGTGAAGGACTTCCGCGCCCTCAACCTGTACACCATCGACGGCGGGCAGGGTATCCTGCCTCAGGTGAAGGAACATGAGCCCTATCCGGAGATTGCCTTCACGGAAGGCCACTACTCGGTGTCCGTACTCAAGTACGGCCAGCGGTATGGCATTTCGTTCGAGATGATCATCCAGGACGATCTCAACGCCTTCAATGACCGTCCCGTGCTCATGGGTGTTGGTGCCCGCCGTTCCGAAGAGTACTTGGCTACCACCAAGCTCTGCGATGTGAACGGCCCCGATGCCACGTTCTTCTCCAGTGGTAACGCCAATCTGACTACTGGTCCGCTTACGATCAAGAACCTGCAAGCTGCGTTCAAGGTCTTGGCGGCTCAGACGGACACTGAGGGTCAGCCCATCATGGTGGACGCGGCCACGTTATTGGTCACTCCCAACGACGAGATCACGGCCCGTAACATCCTGGGCGCAAGCCAACTCCGTATCAATGCTGCTTCCGGCGGCGGCGATTCGGACCAGTTCCTGTATACGGATAACTGGATGAAGGCCAAGCTCAAGCTGGAAGTCAACCCGTACATCCCGTATGTGGCCAGTTCCTGCGCAACCAATCCGTGGTTCCTTATCTCCAATCCCAACGACGTTAGCCGTCGTCCCGCTTTCGTCTTTGCCTTCATGCGTGGCCGTCGCAGTCCTCAGTTGTTCGTGAAGGACCCCGATGCCATGATGCTGGGCGGTGGCGTATCGTCTGTCGCCGAAGGCAACTTCGACAATGACGGCATTAACTACAAGATCCGGCACATCTTTGGCGCCACTCAGGTGGACCCCAAGGCTGCGGTCGCGTCTTTCGGAGCCTCTTAAACTTGGCTTCTCCTGACCGTGGTCTGGCACCCGAAACGGTGTCAGACCACTTCATGGCAGCGGCGGTAGAAGAACTGCGTAATGTGGTAAAGGTGCTGACCGAAATCAAGGATGTAGTGGTGGCCAGCACCCAGCCCAAACCCCCTGACATGCGTACCTTGGATGATGTTCGCGTTAAAGAACCAGTGGCCCAACGGAAAAAGTGATGTCTCTCATTGACCAAATCCGATCCTTGATCCAGGACCAGCCCCTGTACCATAGCGATGTCATCGTAGCGGTAGCGGGGCAACTGACGTTCCAGACCGTGTACTTCCCCGTAGTCGATGGAACCGTAATAATTACACCTCCAAGCGGCTCGGCTCCTGCATTTACCCTCACCGATCCTCAGAATGGTCGTATCACACTTGGCGCTGGTGCTTCGTCTGGAAACTACACATTCCAGTATGACCAAGTGATCCTTCTCGATTCGACCATTCAAAACATCATCGACGTGAATACCGACAGTGACGGTAACATTGCCGATGCCAAAGTCATTGCAGCCGATTGCCTAGACGCTATGGCAGTCAACATGATCCTGATCCTTAAGAAGATCAAGATCCTCGATCTCCAGACGGACGGCCCCGCGATGGCCAAGGAGATGCGGGCGGCAGCTAAGGCTATGCGTGACTTAGTGCTTGAGGAGAACGTGTTTGACATGGTTGAGATGGTCTACGACCGTCCTAGCTGGTGCGAGAAGATCTGGAAGGATTGGGAGCGAACCAGCACATGAGACAGATAATTGACTCCCGTCTTCGAATCGCAATACCCGAAGTGTGGCCGTCGCGGTGCACAATCCGCGCGGCCACTACTACGTTGAATGCGGCCAATCAACCTGTGATTACAGGCTACACTCCTGTGCCTCTTATGGTTGACCTGGAGTGTCGTATGGCCCCGTTTATCACCCTGCGCCCTGATGATACGCAGATCCGTGATCAGGCTGTGACCGAGAATCTCAATCGGCGGAATCTGAAGCTGAACAGCTATCAGCCGACAATCGTCAATGACATGTATGCTCTCATCGACGGTATCAACTTCAAGATCGTGGGCGTTGAACATGACGGCTCCCACTTCAGCACCAGACTTCATCTGGAGTTAATAGCCCCCTAATGGCACAGGTACGAGTAACCACAGGTCGAAGGTCCCGCGAACCCGGCACTACAGTTGGGATGCAGGTGAATACCTTTGGCCTGTCCAAGCTACAGGCAGGGGTGACAGGAGAGGCAATTGCGGAGATACTTCTTGAGGCTTTACAGCCTGCACTTGCGGATGCTAAGAGTGAGTGGCCCATTCTCACGGGTGCTAGCATCTCTACGATGGAGACTGTTGTTTCCGAGATAGGCCCAACTCATGCTAGGGCCGTGCTACAAGTGGGCGGTGAGAAGCTGATAGCAGATCCCCGCAATGTCTCCCGCAAGGATTATGCCCCCTATATCGAATTCAATGGCTCTCCGACAGGCAGAGGGCAGGGGGCTATCAGTAATGCAATCTTCGGCAATGACCGTCAGATAAGGGCTGATGTCCATGCTGGAGTAGCCGCACTAATCAGGGGGCTGCTGGCGTGAACACTTTTGTCGCAGAGGTGATACAGCTACTCAAAAACCACTTCACATCTAGCTTGGGTGGAATCTCGCCTGTCCCGCTGCCCCCTTCTGCCGCCTTCCCCTATGTCACAGTGCAGGAGATCACTGTCAAGGAAGTGGAGAGCTTGCAGGGGTTGAGCGGTGTGCAGTTCACTGTCATCCAGGTGAACGTGTGGGCCAAGGACTTTGAGTCTGCTGGCACCATGCGCGACTCAGCCAAGGCGTACCTGTGCGGCTTCAGTGGCACAGCAGGTTCCAGGTTCATTCAAGGCGTCAATCCGGTTGTGGACTCCATGCTACATGATGGCGTCCGCTCCCTACATCAAGGAGTTACGAGGGTGTCTATCGCATGGGGCAGCTAGAATACACCTGGAACACAAGCCAGAGGAAGGGCCTGACTCACTGTATGTGTGTGGACTGTGCCTATGACACTCTTGGAGCGGGCTGTATTGTCAAGATGTTGGAGCATTGCAAGGCCAAGGGGCATGGCATCACCACTGAATACAAGGGGGATATCCAGAAGTACATGGACAGTCAGAACGGGGATGCCCCAAAAACCGTAATAATTACACTTGGCTACTTGTGCTGGAACACACGAGACATCAGTGTTGAGGGGGTCATGGCACTGGTGGAAGAGTCCAACAGGCTTATCAAGCTCGGCCTTGTACCCTATATCTGCATCATGGACAACGGGTCTACTGATGGCACGTGGGAAGCTATCCGGGGCTTGTTCGGTGAGACTCTACCATCCAATGTCCATCTGGGTAGGTTCAATACCAATCAGGGGATATGCAAGGCGCGTAACGCCATCATCGACTTTGCGGTCAAAGTGGTGGGCTCCAAGTACCTGATGCTCATGGACGGCGACATCGAGATAGTTCCTCTGTCGGCCTATACCATGACTCGCTATCTGGAGTGCCACTGGGACGTAGGCGTCATCGGTGCCTACTCTGCTAACTTCTCGGAGAAGAGAGAGGAGTGTGCCCACAATCTTGTAGAGATCCCAGAGTCGCGCACCCGCAATGATATCCGGTGCGCCTGGACTCAGTACGGCCTGTTCCGCTGTGAGATGTTCCAGAAAGGCGTACGCTTCGATGAGGATGGGCCATTCGGCGGGCTGGGCTGGGGTTATGAGGATGATGATCTCCACTACCAGCTTGTAGAAGCAGGCTACAAAAACCGCTATTTTGGCGGGATGCGGTACCTGCACCGCGCTCTCCACTCGTCTTGGCCTGAGCTTAAGGCCATGGGCATTGACCTGGACAAGATGTTCGTCTCCCGTAAGCTCTACCTGATACAGAAGTGGAAGAAGCGGGGGCTGGACGCTGGTATACTTAAGTTATTGGAAGGGCAGCAGTTACCTAAGGCGGAATGGTATGTCGGACCAAAAGCTAATAGTTGAGCCCACTCAGGACGAGCTTGACAAACTGAGGGGCTACTCGATTGGCAAGTGGAAAGCACTTAAGAACTACAAGTGCATTTACTGTCAGTACTCAACACTGTGGCTTGCTAAGATGGAGAAGCATCAAGCGGAGGACAATCACCCTTGGGCTTTCCCAGGACAGAATCCGATTCCAGAGGGCGAAGTCAGACAGTACGATGATCCCTCTTACTGAAGGAGTAACACAATGGCAACAATCGCGATTATCGCAAACGGCACGCTTCTGAAGATGGGTGATGGGGCTTCTCCCGAAGAGTTCACCACCGTCCCAGAAGTTACCAAACTGTCTGGCCCGTCCATCAAGTTTGACTTGCTGGATGCGACCAGTCACGATTCCGAGGGCTTCTTCAGGGAGTTCATCCCTGGCTTGGCTGACGGTGACAATGTGGCGTTCGACTGCAACTGGAGGCCCAGCAATCAGATTCACATCGACTTGCGGACCAACAGCTACGCGCGTACGCTTACCAACTTCGAGACGATCTTCCCCGATGACTCGGATAACACGGTGGACTACGCCACCTATATTCAGACCATTGCCCCCAAGGCCGACATTGGGACGATCCTGATGGCGTCCGGTACCCTCAAGGTGACTGGCCAGCCGCAGTGGAGCTAAGCCTATGGTGAAGGTGATCAGCATTGAAGAGGCCCAGGAGCTTCGCAAGAAGCGCATCGAGGAGACGTTCCAGCTTGACCCTCTGACGACTATTACCCTGAAGGGCAAGACCTTTACCATGGAGCTTAATAACTACGCGGTAAAGGGGATCTACAAGGATACTGGGCATAATCTCTTGGCTATCGGGTTCGGGCTCAAGGAAATGCAGAGCCCTGAACTGATGGGAGCCACGCTGTACTGGGCCTTGAAGGAGCATCACCCTGAGCTTACCCAGGACGATGTTGACAAGCTGTTCACCTATCGCCACTACGGTTACATTCTGGAGCGGCTCAAGGTTGCGCTTGATCTCTTCTTGCCCGACATGTCGGATGTGCAGATCGAAGGTGCACGTCCCCCGCTACCCACAGAGGCTGAGGACCCTTCTTAGCCTCAAACAAATCGTGGTTACAGTACTGGGCTGTGGCTCGGTGTTTGGGGCTGACTTCTGAGGAGTTTGACAAGTCAACCCTAGCGCGGGTCACAGCCCTTTATCGTGTTAGGGTGCTTACCTGGGATAGAACAAGGGACTTCTTTGTCGCTCAATCTGCGTCCTATCAACTTAACCGAGGCCGTACCAATACCAGTGACAAGGCGTTCACGGCTGAAGACCTATTGCTCCAGCAGTACCCGCCGCAGAAGAAAACCGTAATAATTACACCTGATCCCGATAGAGGGGCTGGCGGAAACTGGAAGGAATTGAAGCAGGCTCTTAAGGGTGTGACAGCCAATAAAGCCCGTAAAATAAAGAAGAGGAAGATATATGCCAAGCCCTAGCATCACTGGTTCTGTCGCTGATCTCTTTGCAACACTAGGGCTTGATGTAGGCCCGCTGAGTGCTTCTCTCGCTGAATCTAAAGCGATGATCAAAGAGGCCGGGGCTGACATGTCCCTGTCTTTGGGTGCTCTCCAGTCACGCTACCAGCAAGTAATCACTTCTCTCACTCAGGGCACTGAGGCCACCACTGCATATCAAGCGGCACTCCAGAGCTTGGGTGTCTCTACGGGTAATGCAACCCAGTTAACAGCGGCTCAGGTGTCGGCACTGGCGGCAGAGAAGAGCGCTCTTGAGCAGTTGATCAGGGCTGAGCAAGCCGCTCTCGATGTCAAGATCAGGGCGCATCAAGAGGTTCAGGGTGAGATCCAAGCTGCTGCAATTGAGCAGGAGATCGCCAACAAGAAGATTGCACAGCTTAACCAGATCGCGGTAGGTGAGGCTCGTGCAGCCGCTCTCAATAAGCAGTTCGCAGATGAGCGGGTGGCAGCGGCTAACTTGGTTGCTGAGGGTGAGGCCCGTGCTCTGGCCATGGAAGCCGAGATAGCAGATGCCCGTATTGCTCTCGCTAATCAGATAGCAATCGGCACGGCCCGAGCAGAAGCCATGCAGACTGAGGCTCAGGCTGCTGCTGTAGCTGAGCGCATCAAACTGGCCAACCAATATGCTGAGGCCGAGGTTAGGGCTGCTGCAATAGTCAAGGAAGCTCAGGCGGCAGACTCTATCCCTGTCCGTATGGGGTTGCGTGCGGGCACAAGTGGACTCAACCCCACGATTGGCACTGGCGCTAGTGGACTTATTGCGGGAGCGGCTGCTGCCTTTGTAGGCTATGAGGCAGTTAAGCAGTTCGCAGAGTTTGATGACGCCATTAACAAGTCCCTCTCGATCATGAAGGATGTCACTGAGTTCCAAAAGACTCAGATGATCAAGACGGCTAAAGACCTGTCTGTCGCTTACGGCATCTCTTCTGTTGAGATTGCACACGCCTTCTACACTCTGGAGTCTGCGGGCAGAACCACAGAGGAAGCGCTCAAGGACATGCCCGCTGTAGTGCAGTTCGCCTTTACTGCGAGTGCTGACGGCATCATGAAGGTGAGCACTGCGGCTGAGACTCTCACTAGTGTGTTCAATGCTCTCAAGGGCTCTGGCGGGTCCATCGAGCATATCTCTGACCTGTTGCTCAAGGCCGATACGATTGCGCAGGGCACAGGTGAGCAGTTCGCCAAGGCTCTCGCTGGCAAAGGTGCGGGCGCTATCCAGATTCTTGGTAAGTCCGCTGAGGAAGGCTTGGCAATCTTGGCGACTATGGCCAAGGCTGGCATCCCTGCGGCTCAGCAGCAGACAGCGCTTATCCAGATCCTGCGTGACTTGCCCCGTGAGGCCGAGAAGTACCAAGACGTTCTAATCACCCTTAACGGCCACCAGATGAAGTACAAGGAACTCTTGTACGATTCCACGGGCACGATGAAGGACTTCTCAGTCATCCTGGGAGAGCTTGAGACTCTGTTCAATGGCGCGTCCACTGAGACTATCCAGCACGATCTAGCTCTGTTGCATCTCAATAGCCGCACTAACCAGTCCATTCAGGCTTTGCTGGGGATGTCCAGCACTCTAAAGGACTATGAGACTCAGCTAAAGAATGCGGCTGGCACCACTCAGAAGGTAGCCGATATCCGCATGGACTCGGCCAAGACGGAGTTTAATAAGCTGGGTGAGGCTGCGAGACTGGCAGCTATTGATATGGGCACTGTGCTTGCCCCCGCTGCCAAAGCGTCTGCTGGTGTCATAGCGGATACCATTGTCACGGTTCACGATCTGAGTCAGGGCTATATCGCTCTGGCCGAAGCTGCATACAAGTACTTCACAGGGCAGCGCACTCCTCCAGCACCACCTAAGCCCCCTCCTGCCCCTGCGATGGGATTCAAGGGCAGTGGTAGTGTAGAAGATCCTGACGCGGACTCTAAGCGCAAGGCGGCGGCTGAACGTGCTGCACAGGAGCGTAACCGCATCCAGGAGATCCGGCTTGAGTCTGCCAAGAAGGCAGAGGAGGCACTGGTGCAGATGGAGATTGAATCTATCAAGCACGAGGAGAATCTCCACAAGATCAGCGCTGAGGATGCTGAGGCCCAACTGCTGGCACAGAACGAGAAGCTTCTCAAGATTCAGGAGAACTACGAGCTAAAGAAGCTTGCACTTGAGACAACCAAGAAGTCCTCAGTGTATGAGGCCACGGTTGAGGCCCAGATGTCTGCTGCCAATTCTCGCAGGGCTGCGGCGGATCAGAAGGCCACCTTTGACAGGGAGAACCGCGAGGCCAAGTCTCTCAAAGAACAGCAGAAGATCTATGACGAGTATCAGAAAAACCTGACTGCGGGGCTTGCTGACTTCGACAAGGAAGAGGCAAAGCGCAATCAAGAGATCACCGATGACAAGCTCAAGGCCATCCAGATTGAAGAGGCTGGGGAGGCCAAGCATCAGACTAATCTGATAGAGCTTGAGCGTCAGAAGATTGCATACCAGGAAAGCATCGGGGCCATTAGCGCCAGCCAACGCTTGAAGCTGGAACAGGATCTCGATGATCAGATTGCCGATATCCAGGAGAAGGCAGTCCAGCGAGAGCTAAACATCCTCATCAAGAAGGGTGGCAATGATAACCAGTACTACTCCAAGAAAGAGGCACTGGAGAATCAGCTTGCTGACTTGGCCGATCGTAGGGCCGCACGCTCTCTCAAGACTCAGATTCAGATTCTCCATGGTGGGGAAGAGGAGATCCGCCAACTTCAGAACAAGATCCAATTTGAGCGTGAGTATGGTGGTGGCATTGTATCGGTGACTGACAGGATCATCCGCCGTATGCAGGCTCAGATGGAGCTTGATACTCTGATGGGCAAGTCTAACAGCGCTCAGATGATTGCTCTTGAGATGCTGAAGGTCAAGGAGCAAGCCTTGATTGACAAGCAGCATGAGCTTGGCATTGTCTTCAAGGAGACTGAGAAGAATGTATCCAAGCTCTGGAATGAGTTTGGTGACAAGGTGGGTGAGGCTATCTTAGCTGGTGGCAAATTCTGGGCATTCTGGCGCGGCATCATGCACGACTTCGAAGTCGAGATGCTCAAGACAGTTATCCACGGGGTGCTCAAGACCCTCAAGGATGAGATACTATCCCTGCCTGGGGTGGCCAGCACCCTTGGCAAGGTGTTCAGTCTGGGTGGGGTTGGCACTTCAGCGGCCACGGCTGCGGCTGGTGCTGGGCAGCAAGCGGCCAGCATTACTCAGGCTTCGACAGTAGCCGCTAATGCTGCGGCCACAGCAGCTAAAAGCACTGCGGATGTAGCAGGTACGGCGGCTAAGGCTGTAAGCACCAGCATCACGAGCATAGTGGGCATGGTATCCGGTGTGGTATCGGCTATCTCGGGAGTGATCGGCAACTTCCAGATGGCCGGGATGAATAAGACGCTCGATCTGATCGAGAACTACACGCGTTACCTGAAGATTGGACTTGTGGAACAGGGTGATTCTCTCCTGAATGACAGCCATGTTATCCGCAATACTCTGACAGACTTCATGGCCTGGAACTGGGGCGTAGCCACTAACTACTACCAGCAGATCTGTGAGAAGTTGGACGCCCTTATTGGCCATGGCGGTATGCCTGGAATCACTCTGCAACCTCAATTGGCTGTGGCTGGCGGTGGCCCTGCGGATGTAGTCACTGATGCCGGTCTTAACCTTGGCACTGATGCAAGTGTCAATGTGGACCTGAGGGGCTCTACCTTCAATGGTGAGGTTACGGATACCCAGGTGGATGCTATCTTCAATAGAGGGATAGATAGGGCTAAGAGATCAGGCGCTTTCCGTCCCGGCACTTGGCCGCGATAACCGTAATAATTACACTTTGAGCCATTATGAGCCTGCCAAAGACACAGATCGACTTAGCGCAAGTGAGAATTGGTGTGGTGTCTACTTGCACGATGTCGGGCACTACTGTTACGGATGTCGCGGGTAGGATGCACTTCACTGCGGCTGACGTGGGCTCTCCTATCTGGATCATTGGGGCCACTGATCCTATCGACCCCAGCACTGATGACAATGGAATGCTGCGTACTGTCATCGTCTCTGTCACCAGTGATACAGTGTGCGAGACGGAGGACGCGGCTACCCAGACCCCCGATGCTTCTGCTAACGGTACACTGTTCAGGCTCAGAGGGCCGCGAGTCAATACGTTCCACGTCAATAACTCCCTGACCACTCACGACACGTTTAGCTGTAGCTTCTTTGATACGCTTGATCCGCCTCTGACTCTTCAGCCTATCCTTGCCATAGTTGACAGTGACATGTACTTTGGCGGGCTCATTATGCGCGTCAGGGCCGTAGAGGTGCAGGGCAATGACGCATACATGGAATGGCAGCTTGACTGTGTGGGCTGGGAAGTGGTTGTGTATGGCCGCACTACTGGAGAGCCTACCGATCCCGACTCACCAATAGCCAAGCCCTTTGCTGGCCAGTTCGACAATGAGCTAGCCAAGGGAATCATGAAGTATCTGGTTGTCAATGCTCTCTCTAGTGAGGGCTTTGATTACCTGCCACTGGCGGCAGACGGTGAGCCCATCCCGTCCTTCAAGGTTAGCTACGCCATGTGCGGAGCTGCCTTTGACAATCTGATTACCACGGGCACACAGGGCACTCCCCCGCAGTGGCTGCACTGGTACTGCACTCCGGACAAGAAGATTGCGATATCGGATGACACTAACGGCCCAGCCGCGCCCTTTGACATCACCGATGACTCTGATCCCGATGACTATACCATTGGGTTTGAGATGGATGAAGATGGTGACACGTTTGTCAATCGAGTCATTATACGTGAAGGCAATCAGGCGTCAGATCCTATCCCCTCTACCTTCACAGGAGATGGAAGTACCCGCAATTTTAGTCTTGCTGGTCCTGCGGCTGCTGAGCCCACGATCACCGTCGATGGCAATCCCCAAACCGTAGGCATCCAGGGCGTCAACACAGGTAAGCAATGGTATTGGAATCTTAACTCCACTGGCATATCCCAGGACCCTTCTGAGACACCAGTAGCTGACGGCCTTGCTATCGTGGTCACCTGTCCTCAATTCCAGGCAGGCTTTGCCACCTATTACAACACTGACGCCATTGACTTCGCCTCTGCCCGTCAGGGCGGCACTGGCTACCATGAGAGCGTCCAGCAACAGGACAATCCCAACACTCTAGTGGACGGCCAGACTTATGCCAAGGCGATAGGTCAGCAGTTCGGTGTGATCCCTAAGAAGGTCACCATCAAGACATTCAAGAATGGGCTCAAAGTTGGGATGAATATCCTAGTTGATAAAGCCCGCTGGGGTGTTAATAGCCGCTTCGTGATTGACTCGGTGACCGTCTCAACTGATGGGGCATGGGTGGTGTGGAATGTCACAGCGTTGGGTTCTCCCCTGATTGATTGGGACTACAGGGCTACGCTGGCACGGCTGAGGCCCCCCGATGACATAGGGGGTAGCGGTGGCGGGGGAGCCCCAGCACCCCAAGCCTTCTGGCGCGTGTTCGACATCCACAAGACAACTATTGGTGACAATGTTGGCCCCGTGCTCACAGTGCAGGAGACAGGCCCAGGCATCAAGATCACAGCCGTCTTGCGCAAGGAGATCTCTGCCAATCTGGTTGTTCGCGTCAATCTCGCTGGTAATGAACTGGACACCATTACCATCCCTGAGACTACCGAGGTTGATACGGAAGTGTCCATCTCTATCAAGACCAAACATCTCGTGAAGGGTCAGGCGATTAGCTGGGACATCACAGGATCTGATGGCTCTTTCGATGCTCAAGGTGTGGCTACGGTCACTGTCATGTGGGGCATCGTCAATCAGGTGTCTATCATGGGCACTTGGCGAGGGCCTTGGGATAACAGCGCAACCTACGAGATGGGGGATGGTGTGGAGCACGAGGGCTCCAGCTACATCAGTCTCCAGGATGACAACACAGGCAATGAGCCTGAGGTGGGCGGCACTGATTTCTGGGATCTCATGGCTCTCAAGGGAGCAGATGGAGATCCTGGAGTGGGTGTTCCGGCTGGTGGCACCACTGGCCAAGTACTGACTAAGCTATCGGATACAGACTATGACACAGACTGGGAAGACGTATCGCAACCCCTCACCACTGTCGGTGATCTCTTGGCTTATGACGGTAATCCTGTGCGGCTACCTGTGGGCGCTGATGATTCTGTGCTCACTGCTGATAGCGGCGAAGCTACTGGGCTTAAGTGGAGCCCAGCCAAAGTTGAGGCCATGTCAGACGGAGTGTCAATCGGCACGCGTCACACCCTCAACTTCATCGGGCTCGGCGGGATTGTTGTAACTGTGGTTGAAGATCCGGACAATAACCGTGTGAACATATATATAAGCCTTGGCTCTAGCGGTGGCTCATCCGGATCAGACATCACCATGATCGGGTTTGGTGGGATCTACCCACTGTAATTATTACGGTTTATGGCTCAAAGCTACTCCAATTCGGGCGGTACTGGACAGCGGTACCACTTGATCCTTGTGCAGTCTAATGTTAACTGGGGATCTGGTGGTACCAAGCACCCTGCGTACCTAGTCAATACGCCGACTAACGTTATCTGGTTCAACGACAGTGGACATGCTGTATCTGGGTACTACATCACTTTCGACTTTGGCTCTGCCCGCATTGTGGATGAGGCCAAGTGGTATCAGGATAATTCAACTGCACAAGGTGTGTGGAAGTGGCAGGGGTCCAATGACGACTCATCCTACACAGATATTGGAAGCTCTTTCACTCTGGCGGGTGCTACCACACAGACGCAGACGCAGCTAAACGGGAATACCACACCTTACAGGTACTACCGTTTATTGGGTATAAGCGGCAACGTGTCAGATAGCCCTTTCACCAAGGGCATTGAGTTCCAGATTGATGCGCTCGATGCTGCCGTGCCTGATTATGGCAATGCAGACGGCACAGGTGATAGGACTGCCACGATTACAGTCACTCAGAGCCAGACCAGTGGCCATGGAGATCTTATCTTTGGTCGATCTGGTTTTCAAGACCCAACCCTCAATCTGTTCTGTGATGGTCTAAACCGAGTTGATACGTCAGGTGGAGGGGCTCTTGAATTTGAGAGCCTGCATCTCGCAGTAGCAAGCAAGTGGATTCAGTGGCAATTCTCCAGCCCGCGTGTGATTGATGAACTGCGATGGCATCAAGACACCACTGACTCCTATGCAACCTGGAAGCTGCAAGGCAGTAATGACGGGGTATCTTTCGCGGATATCGGAACCACCGACACTATAGGCGGCGACTACAACAACAATTTACGGCGGCAATATAACGTGAGTTCCAATTCGGTGTTCATGTGTCAATCCACGTTCATAGGGGCACATGGCAATACCACGGGCTATACATACTACAGACTAACTGGTGTTTCTGGCAACGCGAACGTTAACCCATTTCTCTATGAGGTAACCTTTCGTATCGCTACGGGATCACCACCAGCATCTGGCGGTCTGTTCCGTCCTGCTGGTCTAGCTGGGCTGGGCAGTGGTGGCCCGTTCTTCGCTGATCCACTTGGGATACTGTAATTATTACGGTTGAGGGCATATGAAGCTATCTATCAAAGCAGGCTCCACGAGCCAATCGGTTAACATCTACATCCAGGACTCATCGTCTACTGTGGGCGCGGCTAAGACTGGGTTGGTGTACAACTCCAGTGGACTCACGGCCTATTACGCTCTCCCCCGTGCGGCGTCAGTCTCTATCACACTGGCCACTCTGGCAGCGGTGACATCCTCATACTCCTCCGGGGGTTTCAAGGAGATTGACTCCACCAATATGCCTGGGTGGTATCGCTTCGATATCCCAGATGCCGCTTTGGCCAGTGGCCGCTTTGTCTCCATTCATCTGCAAGGCGTAACCAATATGGCCCCTGTGCCCATTGAGATTGAGCTTACAGGCTGGGACAATCAGGATGCCACTCGGGGCGGGCTCACTGCGTTGCCCAATGCCAATGCAGGGGCTAATGGCGGTCTGCCTCTGTCGGTTGACTCAAGCGGGCGTGTGGATGTGCTCAAGATCAATGGCACGTCCCAGACTGCACGGGACATAGGAGCGAGTGTACTGCTCAGTAGTGGCACTGGCACTGGACAGCTTGACTTCACTTCTGGCCGTGTCAAGTCTGACCCATGGGATGTGGCTCTACCTGGGGCTTACTCCGCTGGCAGCGGCGGCTATATCTTGGGCAACCTTGGGGCAGGTGCTGATCCGTGGGATGTCTCGCTCCCTGGCTCTTACGCATCGGGCAAGGCTGGGTACATTCTCGGCCATAACCTGGATGCTGTGGTGTCGGCTATCAAGACCAAGACGGACTCACTGACCTTCACGGTTGCTGGACACGTTGACGCTAACATGCTGAAGATGGGTGGCACTACTCAGACAGCCCGTGATATCGGGGCCAGCGTGCTTATCTCTTCCGGCACTGGCACGGGGCAGGTGAGCCTGTCCAGTGGCCGAGTCAAGGTACAGGCGAATAACACAACCAATGTAAGTATGCCTGGATTCGCTTTCCTCATGAGGGATACCGCTGGTGTGCCGCGTACGGGCTTGTCGGTGGTTGGATTCCGCAGTATCGACGGGGCAGCATTCGCCTCTTGCGCCAATGCCGTGACAGAGCTTTCCAATGGCTGGTATGTCGTGGACCTGGACGCTTCTGATCTCAACGGGGCAGATATCTCCCTGAGATTCACAGCTACCGGAGCGCAGGATGCGCCCTTCAAGATCCTGATGGTTCCGTAATAATTACGGTTATGCCTGTCGCCTACAGCGGTAAACCTATCATCCACGATTCGCTGCGGGCAGACACAGCCGCACACACCATAGCGGACCTTCACGCCATTCTGCTGTTAGCTGGGTGGCAAGTTAACCGCGCACTTACCGGGGGGTGGGTCTATGATGTAACCTCCCCCCAGATCACTCACTATGCCTGTCGTGTGCTGGTGCAAGACAACATTAACTACAAGCTGGACAATCCAAGCGCCGACTTATATAACTTCCCCAGTGTAGTAATCAAGTTCTACAATGTGGCCGAGACCGTATCCAGCTTTGATCACCAACTGAGAACCAATGGAGACTATCCCAGTCTTCAGTGTATTGCTGGCCGTTGCCAATTGTTCATCTCGCTAGTGGGATCTATTGGTCTTAGCTGGTCCTCTTTTGCTGGAGGCATACCCTTTGTTCCAATCTATGAGGGGTCATGCACTGAGGGACTAACTCCCCCCGCTATTACTGATCTCTGGTGGACTAATGGCGGCTCTCAGTTCGGCTTTGACTGGCGCACCCAGTTTGACTGTTACGCCTGCATGAGCTACTACCTTAACGGGGTTGTGGTGATTGCACCTGACAACAATACGATAGCCCCCGATAGCGGGTTCTTGGCCCTTGTGCCGCTCATCGCAACCAATGTGTTCAGCCATAACCAGATCCCGTGGCCCTCGATCACCTACTCATCTCATAAGCCATTGGTGATTGACGCTCTGGTGGTCTGGGACTGGCAGATACACGGGCAGTTATGGGATGCCTTCTTGCTCACTGCTGCTGGTGGCCTGGACGTGCTACACACATATACGGATGAGTATGTTGGGGCTTCGTTCAACGTGTCCACTCAGGTGTGGCACTCCAATACTTACTCTTCTCTGGTGCTGATCCTTGAAGTGCTCAGTCAGGGAGCGGGGAATGTGGCGTACTGATGCTCATAGACGATTTATCCATTAAGCGAAGCGGGGCTGTAGCACATCAGGTGATCCACGGCCCCGCGCAAGACATATTCATAAATGCCTGGGCCACTCAACTGCAATCTGTTGGGTGGACTCTGGTAGAGAGCCTGCACGCCTCGGCCTCTGTTACCTTTCCGCTTGGGGTGCCTATCTCTGATGGGATAGACGGCCCTAAGACTGTGGTGGGGTGCAATGCCCCTCCAGGATTCTTGAGCATTGGGGCTCAGGAGTATAGCCTGTATGACCCATTCCACCAGCTTCCAGGTTCGACCACGGCCTGTATCTTTGTGCCAATGGGCACCACGTATACGGACACCTTGGATAACTTGGCGGCGGCTATCAATGCAGGGCCTTGGGTTGCGGTTATCGTGCCCAACTCTTCAGTAAGCTTCACGCTCAACCTTACGGCTCTAGCTGCTGGGCCTGAGTTCAATGAGCTTCTCGTGCAGTCTAACGGCTTCCTGTCTGGCACGGCTGTGACTGCTGGCGGTGGTTGGAAGCTGAGATCTGCGGGGGATTCCACCTCTGCGGTATACGACTGTGCAATGACAGCGGCAGACAGGAATGGAGCAGGTGACAACTATCTCGGAGGGCTGCTCAAGTTTGACTTCACTATCAATGGGCAACATGTGGTGTATCAGTTGCTCAATGACGTGCAGGGTACTCTTGGCTTCATGGGCGCTCTGGGTGTGGGGGCTGTGCCCGCGTACACTCTGATAGCCAACCCGTATGGCTTCGCTGTATT
>Ga0247660_1000014_pt1 | contig 29647 bp, 33 predicted proteins | sample CNK01_metaG_FD_182793 | JGI IMG/M metagenome (GOLD analysis project Ga0247660, IMG submission 182793) | Soil microbial communities from Purdue University Martell Research Forest, Indiana, United States - CNK01 | ecosystem: Environmental > Terrestrial > Soil > Temperate forest > Bulk soil... | reverse complement strand
AGCGACTGTCCTTCGGTTGCTGTATCTCCATGTTAGAAGTCTGCCATACTTCTATCCTGTTTGTCAAGTACTTTAACGCCCTCACCTGTCGCCTGAAGGCGACAGCCCGTCGGGCGATTTATTGTCGTCGTCCCAATGTTTAGAATGTTTAATCTTGGCCGCTGAGTGCTCTCATGGCCTGTTCTAGGTCGCTGGCTTTGCGAGCCACGTCGTCGCTGACGGATGAGGTCGGGCCGAGATCGACTACCGAAACCAACAACTGTCTATTCTCAAAATCCCGAAGAATCGTTCGGAACTCTTTCGCCAAGCGAGGATGCAAATTGAGATGTAGCGGTTTCACTCTCTCCATCAACTCGTCTATAACTTTTATGGTGTTCAGCCACTCGGCTTCTTTTTGGTTGGTTCGTTTACCGCTGAGGTATTCAGACATCGTACCTGCGCTCACACCGACGACACCTGCGAAGAACTCCTGTGGGATGTTGCGCTCTCTCAGGAATTTGTTGATCGTGGAAACGGGGTTGTAGGCTGGTGATATTGACATTCCTCGTCTCCTTGATATTGGGTGCACCGAACTAACCGCTTCATTGTGAAAGGGCGCAAAAAATTTGCAGTAGATTATGCTGCGTTCAAACTCGCTGTTACTGACTGGTGCATAGGGCCTCTCAAAACTGGCACTGCTCGGGCGAATCATCGCCCTTCACTACCTAAGACGTTACTGGGGAGACAATTACAGGTACTGCAAATGAAGGAACCCGCCGATATGGATTTATCCTTAACCTAGGCGACAAATGCTCTTCGAGTTGTTCTGGGACAAATGGTCCTCAAAATGAAAGAACCTCACCGAACAGGGGATGCTCGATGAGGTCCAAGGATGTTTGCTACGGCGCTGAACACACCGGAGGGAATTGCTCCCTCATCTCTTACCGTGTGGCATGGGCACCCTAGCATAAACCCTGTGATACCAGCGGGTTGGCGGTAGCGCCTATGTTCGGGGCGATGTAACGGACTACGGGCGGCCCTTCATGGCGCTTCGAACCAGCGCCTGCATCAGCCTGTTATCATCTAAGGTTTTGGATGGGCCTTGGGGCTTTGGCCCGTTCGGCAGGACGGGCGGTTCGGGTTTTCGTATCTCAGCAAAGCGTTCGGCGATCTGCTGGCGAATGGCGTCGATGGGTTTCATGGACGGGGATTCTACCACAACCTGATGACTACGCCAATGACTACGATTATGACTATTCTGCCTGACGATTCGTTGCGCCTACTTCCAAGTCATTTCGCATCAACGGTACTGGTAGCCGAGAAATGCTTTATGAGTCCGTAGGTCCTCTGCGATCATGTGCCGCTCTTTCAATGACTTCGGCTCCCTGCAATGACTACGACGATGGATATGCCTCGTCAGAACTCCACTCCGCTCGGGTATGACTCGGCACTGTTTTGCTAACCGTGGTGGGGGCAGAAGGACTCGAACCTTCAACCATCCGATTATGAGCCGGGTGCTCTAACCGTTGAGCTATGCCCCCTCGGTGTCCAATGGTTCCACATAATACGTCGGCCTGTCCAGAACATGTTCGAACGCATCCTCAATCTTCTCCAAAGCCTGACGGGTCTTGGTGTCCGACGGCTGGACGTAATGGTTGAGCGTTGTCTGAACGCTGGCGTGTCGAAGTATTGCCATGACCGTGCGAGCCTCGACTTGCAGGTCGAATAGATTCGTGGCCAAACCACGACGGAACGAGTGGAAACCCTTCCAAGCAATTCCCGCTTCCTTCATCGCTGGCTTTATGACTCTGGTCGCCAGATTGTGCAGGTTGAGACTCTGTCCTCTGCGTTGCCCGGCAAAGATGTAGTCGTGTGACTGGCTCCATCTCGTGTGCTGCTTATACTCGTTCAGAATCTTCGCAAGAATCGGCAAGCACGGTACCTTGGCTTCCGAGTCGTCCGTCTTCGGCGGTCCTATGTGCGTCCGCCATACGGTGCGCTCAACGCTCAACGATGCGCCGTCGAAATCTTTCCAATGAAGCCCACGGATTTCACCGAGCCGTAGACCGCTGAACGCAGCCACGCTTATAACCGTGAATGCTGTGACATCTTTCAGTGCTTCCGTTGTCCGTACAATCTCCTCGATCGTGTACGTGTGGCCGTGAAACTTCTTGCTGCGTCCGGGCACCCTGACGGCGTGTAGCGGGTTGGTTCCCTCTAGCACTCCCTGACGTATGGCGTAGGAAAAGACGGCGGACAGCGTGGCCCGGACACGTAGCAAAGATTGGTGACTGAGGCCCTTGATGTCCGAAAGCATGCGCTGAAAATGAACGGTACGTGCGTCTCTGAGCCGTAGATCGCCGAGCCTTGGCTTGAGGTGATATTTGTAGTGGTCGTTGTAACTCTTGACCGTGGATGGTCGCAGAGTTTGTTTCGCATGCGGTAGATAGTAACGCTCGAAGAACTCCGTGACAGGCAGCGATGATTCGGGTACGACCGATTTGTCATTGATAGGCTGTAGGAACTTGGCGGCCAGCGGCTCGACAGATGTCTTGTTCGGGTAATCGGACGAAACCTTGGCGAGGACCTTGAAGCACTTCTTGCGAACGGTGCGCCCGTCAACTATGACGGTATCGTAGTATCGGAGACACCAACGGTTCCGTTGAACGATTACGCTTCCACGCTGCATGACGGCTGGGATTCTATCACGGGAATTGCCCAACGACCCGCCTACGGCTCGTCGGACGGCACAGTCCCTGCCGGTATGCCCGCCTGCCGCCTAAACGCTGATGCAGCGAGCCGTCCAGACACCGTCATAGGCGAGAATGTATCTCTTGGCCTGACGCCCAGTGATTTGAAGATGGTGTATCGAGTCAATGATGGCTGGTGGTGTTTCGCCATCGGTGATTCTTTTCGAAGAGGCTGCCAGCATCCGAATCAGTTTATCCGCACTTCGTCTGGGCTTGTTATGGTTATTCTCCCAACGGCTAACCTGTTCCGTGGAAACGCCGACAGCGGCGGCAAAAGCGGTCGCCGACAAACGTGTGACCGATCTAAGGAATCGAATCTCTTCACCGTTGAGGGCCGTGGGCTTAACCAAAACGGCGTCGGTTAGAACTGCCAGCATTTGGCCGATCGCCGGATACGAAGCGGCAACTTTGCGGCACACCCGACACCGATCGTACTTGATGCCGTGAATGTACACATTCCGCAGATCAGTCCAAGTGAAGTAATAGGGCTTGGCAGGTGTCGCTTTTATCTCCCGCAGGTGTTCTTGGCAGTTATGCACTCTCGGAGCCTTTCGGGTACTCTTGGTACCTAGTGACGACAACAACTTCTTTTCTTTTCTCATCAATCGCAATGACAGTCTTCTGCCACTTGTAGTTCTGCCCGGTGGTCAGAAGCGTGTATCTCCATGTTTGGCGTTTCTTGTCCCAACGGCAAACCAACCGTTTCCACTCATCTTTGAACGCCAGATAGGCGTCTGTGATAGCCAGATATTGGTGCTTCGTCTGGGTATGTAGCGTCTCACGAACTCTCCACCCATCTTCTAATGCTATGGCGTTTTCAAAGATGTGCCGAAGTTCGTGCTGCTTGAGTTTAGGGGGTTTCTTGTTGTGTTCCATTTTTGACATTATATCAAAACTGGAGCACGTCAGTCAACTACTTTTTAAGAGCCGGGGCCGGGACCGCTTCCGCTTGCGCTAGCATCTGCGACCCGCCTGCGCCGTTGGTGCCGCCTGTACTACATTTTGTACTACGCTTTGTACTACCTGCCGATTCGCTTGACCCGAACGAGCCGATAAACAGCAACGAAACGTGGACGGTCTTGTCCGTCAAGTATCTCGATCGTCTGCTCGGACTGATAGTCTAGCGCAGTCCTTAAAACATCCGAAGTGGCGTGAAACATGCGGATGGTCTGAGGCAGAATCTGGCGGACTGTGCTGCACGGTAAAATGAGTCTCTTCTTCTTTTTCATGATGCTCCTGTGCGGATTAAAAGACGGCGGGAGAGCCGTCAGCGGATTAAAAGATTAAGGCGTCCGACGAGACGGAACGGCAGTGTGGTCGGGTCGTATGCCAATGCTGTACAACGAAACCGGGCGGCTGGGTGGGGTCGGACTGGTGGGTACCCGGTAGTACCTTTTCCTAATAGGATTTTGGCAACCACCCACTGGCACTCCCCCGGCCTCGACTTTTTCGAAAAATCTGGGTGATGGAGTTTACCAACGGATTAGCATATCAACTAGGTAAAGTCACAAAAATTTTTCGAGCCGTATGGGGGCAGCTGCGGCTCCGGCAGGCCGGGGGAGTCCCGATTTTGAAAATCGCCAAGACCCGAACAGGGAGGATTCTCGACGCTCGGTTTGGGGGAAGAGATTTTCAAAAGATTCGGGCTGGCGCATGAACGCCCGGAAATACCCGAGCCGAATGCAAACTTGATTTCGTTGCGCGGCCCTCCGACCATCCGTTGCTTGCGTGCGTTAGCTGTTGCGTTGCCGCAGTTGTTTCTCGAACTCTGCCCTAGACAGCCCACGAGATTCAGCGGCCCTTCGTAGGAATAACCGAACCTGATACTCGCAGAGCATTTTGCCTGAGGCGCAGAGGATGTCTGCGATCTCTTCTCGGCTCTTGCCTGCTGCATATAAATCGATGATGCGTTGCTCGACGTTCACGGTCGCCCCTTATACAACTTGCTCGTCTTCCAATCGGTTGGTGTGAGTATGTATCCCGCCGAGACAATCAATACCCCAGTTATCGGGGACAACACAGCGGCGGCTAGCCCGACGACCCAGAACTTGGTGAGCCGTCGCCGACGATCACGACGACGCATCTCTTTGACCAGCGGGTGCAACTCGACCGATTCCCACATATACGGATAGTCTCGGTAGTCGATGTGTGTCATGGTCGCTCCTATGCCGCCAGCGAGCGGAAGACTTCCATGCTCGCCGCTGCCGCTGCTGCGTTCGCCTGCTTCTGTGAGCCGTGCAGGTAAACCTGTGTGGATGAGAAGTGCGTATGCCCCAGTTGTTGCTTGATGAGGTATGGGTTCGAGTTAGCCATAACCATGTGCGTGCCACGGCTGTGTTTCAGGATTTTGAAGTTCCAGCACGACCGAGCGATCGGCTGTTTGCCATCGAGTACACGCTGGCGGCTGGCAGCTTCACAGTACTTGTAGAACATGCCCGTCAACGAGGTCGGCAACATTGCGTTGCCCTTCTGGCTGGTAAACAACACGTTCGAGCCGTCGTTGATGCGCTCTTTCAGGTACTCACGGATGGTGCGCTTCTGGTCCAGATGCGGTTTGCCTCGGTGAGATTCCAGAGCCTGCGTGGTCAGCATCGAACCCTTCTTGCGTGCCACGGTCAGAGTCTCGGACTGCCAGTTGATGTCGTTCAACTTGATAGCTACCGCTTCCGAAGCCCTGAGTCCATGAACGTATCCGCACAGGATTAACGCTGCGTCCCTGAGCGAGTTCTTGCGTGCTTCAAGAAGGATGTCTTCGAGTTCGTCGGGCTGCAGGAACTGCATCTGGTTGGCTGCCTGCGCCTGTTGGGATTCAGTCGGGTTAAACATTGCTGCCCTCACTTTCTGAACCCATTTTACAACAGATATCTGTGGATGTCAACAACTATTTTGGACTATTTTCATGCCCTTGTTGGGGTTGCGGGGACAATCATAACCTTCACATAGACTTTATGATTTATGCAGATAGATGCGTCTGTAAGTTGTTGATTCCGCTCAGGTCCTTTTGCAAGCGCTTTAGAATCAGCATCGCTGGCAACTTTATGATTTTCAGGCAGGTGTGGATGCGGCTGGTAAATGCCGTCGTATCTATCACTTGACAGACGCATCTATCTGTAGTAAAATGGGCTCGAAAGTGAGGTACCATGAAAAAATCCAAGCACCAGCCAACCAAGACCGACAGCCGGGAGAAGTTGGCCATCTGGGTTGATAACGCCGATCTGGCTCGCCTGAGGGCCTACCAAGCCGATATAGGCGTGCCTGTGAGCGAGTCCATCCGCAGAGCCATCAATAGTTTCGTCGGGACCCTTCCCAAGCCCAAGCGTTAATCCTCGCAGCCATGCCCGAGGTCCCTCAAGGCTTCGGCCACGCGCCGCTGCAGTTCAATCTCCTCCAGCCTTTTCTTTTCTTCCTCTGACAACGGCTTTCGTGCTTCCTCTGCCATGGCTCTCTCCGCTTGTGGTTTTGGAAATATTGCGACCACAAGGCAAACCTTCCACCTGCGCCACCAACGAGCGGATGGTCAGCAGGTCGTCTATCAGTTTCAAAATCTCTGGGGCTGGCTTGAAGAACTCCCCCTTACTAAAACGATAACCCGCATACTGACGGTGGAATTTACGCTCTAGCGAGCCTTCCACAACGGCGAGAATCTTCAAGGTGTCCATGCTTCCCGTTTGTAGATTACGCACCCTCGCCTCTGTTCGACCTCGACTTGCCAAGCCGATCTTGATCGCTCGTAGTTTGCCCTTCTTGTTGTAGACACCTACGAAATATGTTTCTCGCACCCGTGGTGGTTTCATCCCGGGTGTACCACCCATCAACGTCAATTTTCTTTCAGCCATACCTCGCTTCCTTTGCCTCTTCGTTCGGGCAATAAAATGGGGGCTAACATCAGCCCCCGTTCACTTCTGGTTGTTGTGGGACTTCCTATCGCACGCTGCTGTTGTTCCATCCGTCTATGCGCTGCTTGACGGCGGCCAACACATCATCAGCGTACTGACCTTTGGCAACAGCGGCATCGTACAGTTCCACAAGAATTTTCTTCCGTGCGATTGTGGTCGCTGCGCCCTTGCTGTCTCTGTACCGCTCGATTGCGTTGCGTGCTTCCTCAAGCGTAATGAGGTCCTGCGGGGTGCGCTGAACCCGGACCTGTGGCGCTGCTTCGACTACTGGTTTCCGAAGCCCTCGTGATTTTATGAAGGCTTGCTTGGTGGCGAACTTTTCGTGCAGAGACATATCCCTGCTGTCGACAACGCTACGCAAGAATGCTGCGACCTTCTGCTTGTCGTTGAAGTCCTCGACGTAGTTGAACTGCGCCAACTGCGGGATGTCCGTGTGGGGCATCTCATCCTTCTGCTGAACAACTGGCGGTGCGCTGTAGTGAAGTTTCCCGGCAGCCGTCAACGACGCCACAACATTGTCGATTTCCTGAACTGTGAGCGGGTCGATGCTCATGATTGCCGTTGCGAGTTCCCGCAGATTGTGCGGCGACTGCACGAGCGTGGCTGGGAACGTTGGTCCTGCTTCCCACTGGCCGATAACGGCTTCCTTCTCTTGTTGCGATTGCATTTTATATCTCCTCGCCGCTGTTGACGGCTATACCGCTGATTTCGAGTTTTCCTTCTTGCGAAAGTTTTGCTACTGCTGCGTCGATATCATCGACGGTTACGGTTTCCAGATGGGCGAGTGCTGCGGCTAGCGTATCGACGTTCTTAGTGCTCGCCGCCATGCCTCGTGGGAACGTTGGTCCGTCGTTCCATTTACGGATTGCCCTTAACGTGTCGTGATTGGGCCTCATACATTACCTCTGAGCAATGCCTCAAGGGCTTCCTTTGCGCCGGGTCTGCTTCTGCCGTCTGGGAACGTGAGCAATTTTCTCGCTGCGTTGGTTTCGGAATTTATGTACCGGATGACCGAACGCTTATCCGTGAACTGCTCTCCCGTCTCGGGATGCCGCAGAACATACTGCTGCGTCTTGGCTGCCAGCGTTGGTTCGGTAACTGCACGGCCTTGGCTGTCGGTAAGCGGTTGCTGTGCGGTGCGCACCGAATAGGATGAATCCTCGTACCGCTGTTGACGTGCTTCATTGATGTGCTTTTTCAGTTCCTCTGGAGAGAGGCTGTCGAGACGCCGCTGCTCAAGAACTACCGCATTCAATTCACGTATCTGGTCGAGCGTCATGTCCTCGAAGCCGCCAGCATTGTTAGCCGCTCTACCGCCGCTCGAACTGAACTCCACACGGCGACCCGCTGCGTCATATTCAATGCGCTGGCCTGTGTTGGTTCGCACGATGAACGTCTTCCGACCGTTTACTATCTCGGCGATCAACTTCGCACGCTCGGCAACATCGGCCTGTTGCTCGTGATAGATTGCGTTCTTCGCCAACGGCGAGTTCTGTCTGTCTCCGAGTTCTTCGAAGAGTTCTGCAGACGGCAACGCATAACTGTCGATGCTACGAAATGCTACGAGTTTATTCGCAACGACGTTGCTGAACTCTGGACGACGACGTAGGAAGTTTTCCCACGCTGTGGCGTAGTCCTTTGCGAGGAGTAAACGGCCCTCGCTGTCTAGTCTGTTCGCCACCGCTTCGAGATTCTTCAAGGTGAGTGGCTGACGACCGACCGCTTCGATAATGAATGCGGTGTTCGCATCGACCTGCCACCAAGGGCACTCCACATAAAATTGTTCCATTACACTCATACATCCTCCTGCGCTCTTTCGAGCCTATAAAGATTTACTGCCACCATTCCCTTGGTCGGCGTGTCCCTTAAATCGAACGCCACACGATCACCCTCTTGAAGGTCGAGTATGTTCGGGTCCCCTTGCCCATCAATCCAGCTGCGTGCAAAGACGTGGCAGCCTAGATCGCAATCGCATTCCACCGTTCCGAAGTTGCCCCGCCACACGAGGACTGTGCCTGTGCCGTTTGTCGGCCCGTTGTATGGCGTGTCTATCGCCAATTCCAAAACCTCGAACGGATAGGTGCGTACCTCTTGCTGACGACGGAGCCGTACACGAACCGCCATGCCTGCCGAGAACGTTAACTTGCAACGGTGCGCCATGTTCGGAATTGCTCGGAACGTACAAAATGCGTCTTGCCCATTCTCCAAACGAATGATGAGGTACCGCTTCAATGGTGAGAACTTGACCGTGCCCAAGAACCAGTCGTCAGGATTGACGTCTTCCGCCGCTTCTGGTTCGTCAAACGTCCCACAGTCGATCACTACGGCGGCTTCCGCCAACGCTGCCGCCCACATTGATTCCTGCGGTGGCTGCTCAGGTGGCATGGTCGGTGGCTTGATTGGTGGCTGTTCGTTGACGACCTCGGGCTTCGGAAGTTTATCCATCCACCGCTGCTTCGTCCGTCCTTTTGCGATGTCGTAACATAGACCGTCAGCAATGATGAGGTCGTAGTTGCGACCGCGTTTGATGACTTGAAAGTCCGTCAACTCGACCTGTGTGCCGTCCTTGCGAAACTCTATACCCATGGTGAACTCTCTTGGAGTTCTGTGAGTTCCCGCTCTCGGGTGTGGTCGGCGATACGCTGCACATGCTCGGTAAACATCTCAACACTGTGGATGAGTTTCATTTTGTTGCAGACCCCACAACATGCTCGGCTGTTCTCGATGGTGTACCCAACACTGTTGCTGAAACGGTCGATACCCCGAGGCTGTTCTTGTTCGCCGCAGTAGAAACAAGGCTCACCGATTATCGAAAAGAAATTTTCTCGGGATAGTGAGAATGAGAATCCTCTCTCTCGTGCGTTCTTCTGGTATCTTTTGTAGTAGTTATCCGGTCTGCAGATTGGGCATTTGGGGCGGTGCTTATAGTGTTCGCAGACTCCTTTGCCGCCGCAGTCTTTGCACTGATAACGCTGTCTTCCGTGTTCGCAGATTCCTTTGCCGCCGCATTTCTTGCATTTATGTTTTTGTATGCCGTGTTCGCACTTTTTATGCTTTACCATTGCTCCTCCGTTCCCGCCACCGCTCTTCCAACTGGGCGAGTTCGGTTGCGTACTCGGGCATGCGTTGCTCGGCTTCCATGCGCCGCTGAATCTCTCCGACTTCCGACCTGCCGCTCTCAAGGCTCGATACAAAGTCTTTGAAGTCCTTCCCGATCGGCGGCACGTTGTGATAGCGGAGAACCATCCGCCCGACGGTACTCGTTGAAAGAATCTGGCGTACTTCTACGAAGGGTCTGCGGTTCCCGTTGAGGTCGCTCTCGACGTACTTGAGAAACGATTCGATCTGACCCACGGTCTTTACATCGTCCTTGATCTCGAACACATGTCCGTCGTCCATGATTCTGTTTGCGGGATTAAGCTCCCACAACAAATCCTCTTCACGTTCGGTGAGTCTCGCCAGAACTTCCTTGTCGAGTTGTTTCTGCGAAAGTTCGGGCAACTCCTCCAGACGCTTCTTTCTTCTGCTGCGCTCGGTCTTCTCGACGTCGTAGACTCGAATGGCCTCGACCTCTTCTGCAGTCAACGTCTCCCCGGCTCGTTTCTTTCGGTTGGCCGCGAGAGCCAACTGTCTCTGTTCTTCCGTCATGACTGCTCCTCATCAACGCCGTCGAATACATCCTCGACACGCCGTAAAATTCCCTGCAGCTCCGAAATGTGCCGTGCGGAGCATCGGGTCTGCTCCTGTCTCAGAATCATTTTTGTCTTGACCAGTTTTGCGAGCAGCGAATCGTGTACACCTGATGTCTGCAACGCTTCGATAACCGCCTGCTGAATCTGCTCGGTGGTCATGCCTGCAACACCCTGTATTCCTTGCGGACCTCTGGCTCCTTCTGCTCCGTTGACCCCGTCTCGGCCAGCGGCTCCCCGTGGGCCGGGTATGTCGGATTTTTCGCCGGGCAGGCCACGCTCGCCTTGGGCACCAGTAGCACCCGTGATTCCCCTATCGCCTTTTGGCAGGACCAGACTCAATACGTACGAACCATCTTCCGTGCGCCGCAGATGCGCCGCTGCTTCTGGTCCTGATGTGACCGAACCAATTGTGAGATCGACGACGGCATCTTTTCCGTCACGTCCGTCTCGCCCGTCTTTTCCGTCTCGTCCGTTTTTACCGGGTTCGCCAGCGGGGCCAGTCTGCCCGACTGGGCCTCTGGGTCCGGCCTCACCACGAATGGCTTCGGCTTTCGCTTGCGTCACACTGTCGGTGTGGGCCCTGATCGCTGCCATCGCTTTTTGAATGTCTTCCACTTTCCATCTCCTCGGACTTTCGTCCTGAACAGTTAGTCCTCGCCGTGACGCTGCGCTCGCCGCGACGGCTCGGACCAATCTCTTAATCTTTCAAACCTTCAAATTTTTAAACGTCTATTACTTAGGCAGGCCTTGTAGACAATCCATGTGCTCGACGGCGGCAATGTGAGATGCGATAAGGGCCGCATGCTCGGTAAGTTCGGAAAACTGTTCGGGGGTCAAGGTGCCTTTTAAATCATTGCAAGGCCAGCAACACGAACGGCTGTTCTCCACAGTGTAACCAACCTTGTTGTCGAATCTATCGACGCCACGAGGTTTCTCGGATTCACCGCAGTAGAAACAGGGTCTTCGGACGACGGCGAGGAAATCATCTTGGGTGATATCGAATGAATAGCCTCGTCTCCTCGCACTCACCCCGTACCTCCTGTATACGTTTTTCGGGTCGCATAACCCGCAATCATCACGTCGTCTGTCGTGTTGGCATATCCCACTGCCGTGACAGGTTTTGCATCTCGTGGCTTGCTTGCCGTGTTGGCATCGCCTGACACCGCGCCAACCACAATCCCTGCAGCGATCTTTTCTTTTACCGTGGATGCAAATTGTACGTTTGATTGCCATGATCGAACCTCCATTAGTGGTACTGCGCCGAGGCTTCTGCCCGAAGGGCATATGCCGAGGCGTAACTGCCGGGATAGGGTACCCACCGTCTGGCGGGACACGATTGCCCTATCCCGCCCAGCACCCGGGTGCCGGGATGTCAATGTCTAGGCTCCGCGCCAGCCCGTACTAGAACTCGCGCCTGACGGCTACAAACGGCGAACGGCTGAGTACTGGGACCTTTGGTAGTCGGCTCGTCTGCGATGCGTTAAAACGGCTCTGGGGGCTGTTTTGGCACCTAAAGTGCTCGGCTCACGGGTAAGTTTTGGCCTGTTTTGCGTCTTTTGGACTGTAACCTGTTTGGTTGCTATCAGTTAGAGACGAAATCTGGTCGAAAACAGGCTCGACCGTGTCAATTGTGACACACTTTTCGAGAATTTTCCGTCGTTCCAGAGAAAGTGCCTGATTCACCCGAACGTTCCCCGGTGCCTTGTGAACGGACTTTGGGGCTGATTTTGGGAATCGTAGCCAAAATAGGTCCTCTATAGAGTAATGGTATTTTTCTCTCTCTACTTGTTACCGTCATAGGAGATAATTCGACGCAAACAAAGGACTTATTTGTGCGAATCGTAGCCAAGCCCCTTTTTGGAGCAAAAATGTGGCTACGATTGGCTACGATTCTTGTACACGATTCTCCCGACCCTAGAGGCTATAGAGGACGGCTTTACCCTCTTGGCGGCGTAGCTTCACGACCCCGGCTTTGACACACGCATCCCAAGCCCAGTTGAACGTAGACAAACCACCCGGTCGCCGCTGGGGATGGATACCCCGTCGGCAGTCGTTCCGGCTCTTCGGTTCCTTACGGGTGGCGTTCTTACGCAACCAGTCGGTGATGGCATTTTCCATGGCTTGAACTACCGTCCATGAGTCGTTTGGGTTGAGCCTTTCTCGGGCGGCAATGACGTACTCGCCAAAGGCGATTGCCTGTGCCATCAGGTCGGTCCCAACGGTTACGGTATTGCCGCTATGGTTAGGGGGTGTGTTGACGACCGCCAAGACGATGAGAAGCTGCTTGATGGCTTCGATCACACGGGCGGCGCTTTCCTTGGTGTTGTCGAACGACGCCCACCAATCGTTGAGCATTTTGCCAGCCTCGTCCGACAAGGTGACGTTCTGGGCAGGTAGTTGAGCCAGACTGTGTAGTCTCTCGACCAACGCAGGTGCCTTGTCTGTCGTCTGCAGCGGGATTGGCGGCAGTTGCGGGTTGTTAGTGGTGATCGGGATGAATCGGCTAACAAGCCCGTCGGCCCCACCACCCGTTCCCATCCACAACATCGGATACTTCTGGACAGTGGTGCCGCCGAGAATGGCGAGATGTGCGTTGGTAACGACTACCTTGCCTTCCGTCTTTGTGCCGCTTCCTGTTCGGTTAGCCGAGTAGAGTTTTAGCAGTTCGATGAATAGGGTGCTCTGCCGCCCGTTCAGGACACGGCCCTTCTCGAAGACATCGCTCATCTCGTCAGGGTCCATCATGATCTTGGCGGTCTTGTCAGAGCATCTATCGCTCATTTTCAAAGACGCCTTGTAGAACTCGCTCGCCAAGAACTGACCGCTGTCAACGGACGGGATGTTCTCAACATTGGCGCAGACCATGACTTTGTCGCTGTTGTCGCACTCAGACTTGACCGTCGCCATAACCCCTTCCATTATGGTGCGGGTTTCGTTGATGCACGCCGTCTTTCCCCGGTTCGGAAGGCAAACAAAGATGGAGTAAAAGCGTGGCTGGATATGCTTCTCAAAACCGAAGGTATCGACACCACTACGCATCAATCCCCATCGAGATATCAACCCCCACTGTTTGAACTCCAGCGGTAGACTTGGGAACAACTCACCAGCCAAATCGGTCAGAACACCCGTGAAGACTGGAAAGTCTGGGAACGGCTCTTCCTTCTTGTCTTCGAGCGTTTCCTCATCGTCTCCCGCAGCGTCCTGAGCAGCAGCCTGAGCAGCCACAATAGCGGGGTCGGGTTGCTGAGTGAACTGCAACTCATTAGCCTTACGCTTCTCTTCGCCAGTTTTCCAGTCCTTCACCTTCAACTCGCACAGTTCCTTGACCCGGTCCATGTCACACGAGAACGATGTGTTGAGGTCGGGAAGACTCTCGTCGTTGGCGTCTGGCTCGTAGCATCCGTTGTCCTCGATGTGCCCGGCAATCAACTTGGAGAGGATGTCCGGGTTCTTGATGTTGTCTGCAGCCATGTAGTGCCCGATAAAGGCGACTATCTGGTTGTCGAGTTTTCCATGAATGAATGGTTGCTCTAGGTCGAATGCAGCCTTGTCGGATTCAGGCTTGGTCGCAGCCGTTGCGTCGAGTTTGAAATCTGTGCGGGTGTAGCGCACAACTTCGTTGCGAACGGTGCGAGCCAGCGGCGACGGGTTATACTTCGGCTTGCGATTGTAGAAGCCCGGCACTCGCATGACACGGGCAATCTCCGCAACGGACGAATCCGTACCGAAAGAAGCAGCCATAGCCTGCATGATCGGCTTTGCATCTTCCTTGGAGATGCCATCGACAGGCCAGATGCCTTGAAATTTACCGACCGAGGATTCCACCAAGATCGGAGCCGCAGGAACGGCGGTGTTAGCGTCCATTTTGTTGACAACTACGGAGCCATCGTGATCGGCATCGGCCTGCAGAGCACGGACCTCAACCACATTCGCTTGGGTACGCCCAACCATCTTGCCAATCAGTTCGGTGGGATACGTATTTGTGGCGATGTAGATCGACGGCATGGTGTTGCCAGCGATGCTGCTCGGTGTGTTATTGGCGTTCACAAGTTTCAGGAAGGACTCATACCCCATCGCATCCTCAAGCGTAGCGAACGTGTTGTAGACCTTCTCTTTCTTACGGTCGCCATCGGCGTTGTGCTCGATGGTAACGAGGCAGACCACGTCATTCGGCTTGAAGATTGCACGCAGGTACGATGAGTACTCGGCGTATCTTGCCTGCAGTTCGGCTTGCGCCTCATCCTTCGGACCATCCGTACGGACTATGGCGTCAGCCGTTGCCGTTGCCGTTGCCGTTGCCGTTTCCGCTTCCGCCTGCGTTGCCACAGTCTCTGGTTGCTCTGTCGTAGCCGCTTGTTCGGTTGTCGTCGTCTCAGTTGTGCCGATTGCCGTCAACACATCTGCAACCAGTTGACGTGCTTCATCGGGCACCAAGCCCTTCTGCATGGCTTTCTTTGCGGCTGCACGCTGTCCTGCTTCGGACGAATCGTTGCCGAGCATGTTGATGATCGTTTGACGAAGTTCATCTTCGCCCGCAGTTTCTGTCTTCTCTTCTACAAGTACAGTTTCCGTAGCCAATTTCTCTTCCTCGGCGGTGCTGTGCCCGTTAGCCTTGGGTGCAGATTCCTTAGCGGCCAACTCGGCTCTTGCGATCGCCTTCTGAGGCTCGGATGTCTTCATCCACAGCAACTGTGCGTTTGCCAAAGTTGTGACCGCTGCGTTGTGGTTAAGCCCGAATCGGCTCTCAATCTCTGTAATGGTCGTATCGTAGGCGGCACCCTTGATGGTGTTCACCAGAGCGAAGTTGTGTGCCTGCTGTTCAGGCGTAGGTGTTGGTTGGGTACTCATTTACGCACCCACCTTGTCGTTGCCCGACAGCGTGTCGAGCGCAGACTCGACGGACGGTGTGTTCTTATAGATGGCGACATCCTGAGCGACCCGCAGGCCGCCTTCTTTCTTGGGCGGCGTTGGGCTGATGGTCCACGAGGCGACCAAGCCGGGCACGATGTCTGTCAACTCGACTTCGCAATATTTTATGTAGGAAACTGCGCTATAAAACTTTTCGAAAGCCCCGTCTGCGTTCTTACCAGCCACAAAAAAGATTCTTTTGGTGGGATTGGAATAGGCTACGGTTCCTCTGACTGTGATCATTTTATGTTCTCATTCGCCCTGAGGGCGGACACGTCCGCTGTCTGCGGCTCGTGTTAAATCACCTCTTTCTTGTTCCCTTAGAATGGCGGCCAATACGCTCGCCTTATAGGGTGCTGCCGTTCTACAAACTCAACCTACTAGCGGGCGGCATTTCGCCGTCAGTTCATTTGCCGAAACGACTTCGGCATCCGTATCGTCTGCCACAGCACTTTCTTGATGCCGCACCAGTGACTCAGGTGGATGACGTCGAATGGAAACCACGACGCAAACCGTTCCCGGTGTTTGTGCGTCATATGGCACGACGCACACTCGTATGCAAAGTCCACCTCGGCCACTAACATATCGACCGGGCGGGTCTTGACTTCCACTGCTTCGACTGCGTTCGTTACTCGTCTCATGGGCCTTGTCCTTGATTGACTCACTATTTAAAACTTCGAAAATAAACTTCTGAGAATCTTTTCCTCATCGGTTTCAAAAGCCGAGCAAGGAACAATCTCTGCATTGTCAAAACAACGAGCGATGCGTTCGGCTTCGGCCAAGCGATGTGGCACAGGGTGAGTTGACCAATGTGCGGTCTTGCCGTCTTTACCAAAAGTTGCGAAATAGCGGCGGCCTAATTTAATAGCGAACCTACGCATAGTTCCCGTCCATAGAGGGTGGCCCAACGACCTTGAGTTGCATCCGCAGTCCTGTTCGACAAAGAATCATGGCAACCCCAACAACATCCGCAACCTAGTCTCCAACTGTGCTCGGTCATATTCGCCGAGGTAGTCGTCCTCTTCGGCAACCGTGATTCGTTCTCTGGCTGCGTACCTAATTTGCTCCACCATTGCGAACGATGGGGCACCGTTACGGATGACTCGCAACCAAGTCTTTTGCGGCGTCTTGTCCCGACCCGTTGCCGTCTTCGTGGATGTTAGCGGCACGACGATTGCACCCGAACCGTTTTCCAGCACGGATACGACGACGCATGGACGATCGCCGTGCTGCTCGGAGCCGACAACCGTTAGCGGTCGCCCGTTCTCCCCACGCTGGGTAGCAGGTTGTTCGGGCAGATCACAAACAACGACGTCATACTTCTGAATGTTAAATGCACTCACGACCACACCCCGCTAAAGGACTCGTGGACCGGGGTATCGTCGTTGAGGACGTTCGCCGGGACCTTTGTAGCCGTAACGCCACGATCTGCCAACGCTGCTACAACTTGGTCGGCGACTTCCTCCGACATGACCGGGACATTGAATTTCTCACCTTCGTTCAACGACGAAGTAGGTACGCCGTCCGCAAGACCAGCGAAGTACTTTCCATTCCCGAGTTTGACGACCCACTTGCGGCAACGCACAGGCAAGTCGTCGATGATGAAGCACATCATTGTCCCGGCTTCCACTTTGTCGAGTAGGGTCTGAATCTCACCCACACGCCGAAAATCGATCGGGATTGGGCGGAGGGTGGCGATCAACATACGCAGCCGGGAGACGGTCTTGTCGATCTTCTTTGCATCGCCGGACGACGGCTGCAGCACACCCGTTCGGTAGTTCGATAGAACTGGTTGGGAAATCTTGCAGAGCGCCGCCACAGCCACTGCGGGGCATCCCGTCTCATCGATGAAGTTGTTCAGTCTATCCGCTGTAGTTTCAGCCATAAATAATTCCTTCTTGCTTGCCTATAAACCTAGAAAGAGGGCATACCAACTGGGGAGTCGGTATGCCCGAAGGCGAATTACGCCATCTACCAAATGGCGGGAAGACTTTGCATCTTCCTGTTCGTTACTATGACCAGCCGCCGAGACGTTTTACAGGTACAGCCTTTTCAGGTCGTCTAGCACGCCGCCCGGCTCGTACCACTGCCGCCGCAGCAGGTCTTGGCGTGCCTGAACGTCAGTAACCCCCGACGACCACTTAACAGGTTCGTAGTGCTGCTGTCCGTTGTGTTCGATCAAGATGTTGAAATCGCTTATGTGGAAGTCGAAACGAAAAGGATAGTTTGTTATAGGACTCTTACAGGTCTTGAAGGTTCGTTGTTCTTTGAACTTCCAACCTCGTGCCTGCAGCAGCCTAATGATCTTCTTCTCACCTTTCGATGTGTTGCAAATCGGGCAACCAGTCCCCAGAAGCAGCACGATGGGGCGAGTAGACCACTCGTGGTCGCAGATTTCACAGTGGCAGAGAATCTTTGTTTGGGCGGTTTTGTACTCGCCTTTTACCTCGATGTTCGGGTTGATCTCTTTCAGTTGTTCAATGAACTGCTGGGTAGTCTTTTTCGTGTTGCCGCTGCATGGCATACATCCGTAGCCCTGCAGCAGGTTAGAGGGTTGAGCCGACCACACGTGGCCGCACTTGAGACATCGGCAGGCGATGTGCACATAATCTTTCACGTACTCGCCTGTGATCTCGATGGTTGGGTTGACATCTTTCAGTTGTTCAACGAACTGTTGGTGGGTTTTTCGGAGATCAACCCGCTCAACGCCTTTGCGTGATAGCGAGTTTTTATTAGCCGCTCGCTTGCGACCGCACATCGGACACCCACTCCCGTCAAGCAGGGCGTTCGGTCTGACCGACCATTCGTGCAGGCAAACTAAGCAGCGGCAAGGAACCTTAACCATAGCCGTCTGGTACTCGCCCGTAATCTCGATGTTTGGGTTGACTTCATTCATCTCACCCACGAACTGCTGATGGGTCTTTTTATGAGACATTTGAACCCCCGAAACCCGCCAAAGCCTCGTCGGCAATTCCGTGAAAAAATATGCAATCAACACGATGGCAGCAACACGGGTGGGCAAGTTCATAGGACCTGCGAGCGTTCTCGGCTTCCCGTTCGGGAGACCACTGCGGCATCGGACCTTCGGTCTTGGTGTAACCCACGGCAGGCTTGACCACGACGATCTTCTTGGGCGCAGGCGCAACGAATATCCACGACGGGTCAACCTTCGTCGAGGTCACCACACCTATTTGTGCCTTCTGTCCCCGGTCATACTCATCGGCGGGAACAACACGAATCAACTTCTGCCGTTCGGCGATGGTTATTTCGTATTCAACATCCACCTTGAGTTTGTCGAGCCGATTCCCCTCAACGCTTCGTTCGATACCCGCCTTGGTGGACGACAATCCACATCTCGGCGTTCTGACCGCCTGCTGCGCCCAAATTTCCCCGCGCAGAATCGCAGTCTTACCATCGACGATCTGCAAAATGTGAGACGCTTCCCCCGTACGGATGAGAGCGTCCGTCTCTAGTCTGGTCAGACCCTTCTTGCAGTTGCAGCGTTCGGGAAGAACTCGGAAGTCGTCGCCTTCCTCGACGTATCGAAGACCGGCGGCCATCTCAGATACGACGACGACCGATGCCTTGCAGGTGTGCAGAGTCGCCCCATGGATGTGGAGTTCGTGCTGCAGCAGAATCTTGACACGCTCAAGTTGCGTGGAAATCTGGCGTGTGGTGCCGCCGATCTTCGTGGCAATCTCCGCAGGCTTATAGCCCTCTCGGTACAACTGCAGAACTCGGCGGTCCTCCGGTTCCATCCGGGCCACGACGTTGACGAGGTCTAGGTCCGTAGCCAGCGCAGTTTCGTTAGCCCGAACGTACTGCTCGGAAACAACGGGTGCGCCACCGACACCGCCTGCATCACCGCTATCGTTTGCACCTTCCCCGAAGTCGTCGGGCGATGCGCCTTTGTTGCTCCGGTTGCGGTAGCCGACCTCTGCGCCGGTTGGGGATTCTAGGTCCTTCCAATCCAGAACCCGCAGTTCGCCCCGCTTGGATATGGCGTTCAGAGTGTCGATAGCCGAACGAACGATGGTAGTGCCGCACCATGATGAGAATTTGGATTTGCCTTCGAACTTTGAGATTTTTTGGATGATTTTTATTACGGCGTTGGTAGCGATGTCGTGGCCATACTCGGTTGACACTCTGGGGTTTTCATACTTAGCACAGGTCTTGTGGGCGAGGCGCAGAGCGTAGTTGTACAGATCGGCGCTAAGAACGTTGAGGTTCTCCGCAGTTGGCGACTCCACGTAGATTTTGTACAAACGATTGAGGTCTTGGGGGACGTACTCAGGCGCAGCAGTGGTGGATGATGGGACCTCATCCTCTTCGGGTTCATCTATCTCGTCAAAGAGGGCGAGCGCAGTCTCATCGACTTCGGATTTAACATGTAGCAGGGAATCGGCACCCGTCGGCTCGACGGCGTCGATGCCATCATAGACGGATGGTTGTTGCGTGGAGAGATCGTCAAACATAATTCAGCCTTTGCTCTTATGGAGCACAACGGCACCTTGGTAGGGTGTTGTTCCGTCGTTTGACCGTTTATGGCGGGTCGGGCCTTAGGTTGTTTGGGAGTTACGGCATCCAGAACGGAGCCGCTGGTTTCAGGCAGAACGCCTGTCCTTGTTGAACGGCAGTCGGTTGCTTCCTACAGCCATCCCCGGCTTCTCGTCCACCCCTGAGTTCGCCGACAGGGTGGAGCCTTGGATAGCATCTTACGGTCAAGAAGGGCGCATACACCCTTCCCACCATCATGAACCATTATCGCATATACGCACGCCGGTGTCAACACCTTTCTCAGCATGATTCACCACGAACCCATAATGGCAGCTTATAGTGTCTGTAACATACTGATTCGTAACGAGTTGTTTGTGTACTTTTGCTCTTGACAGGGCCAAAACATTGGGGTTTGCCTTTGGCCAACGCCTCACTTCGTCCGGCGATCGGCCTAGCCGCTCCGCAACGCTGCCGCCAGAATATCGCCGCCATCGCCGATGGAAGGTCGGCACCGGGCGGCACGGTATCGTGGTCAGCGGACCACTTCGGGGAACGTGGCGCTAAGTGCCGTCTTCGCTCAACTGGTGAGCGGAGTTCCCTGATATCGTTAGCGGCTCTTGCGTGTTGTTTCTTTGGTACCTGATACCTTCGCAGCACGTTCGACGAACTCGGCTGTTGTCAACTTACGAGACACGACCTTCCTGCATCACTACTCCCTTTGGTACAATTGGTTTATGAAGATTTCCGAACTGGGTTTGACCAAGGATGGTAAACCCGTCACGACACATGAAGAACTGATCGAATACTTTCGCCGCGTTGTCGCTGATTGGACGCCGGAACAGCGGGACGCTCTTAAAGAAATTCTTCTTCTCGACGCGCCCGTCAGCTCCAAACCACAGTAGTTATTTCTTCGACTCGGCGTCCAAGGCACGTCGCACAGCGAGTGCTAGGTCAGGATTCCCCTTCGCTATATCCGCGAAGTGCGCCGTTTGAAGTCTGCGGACATTCTCCAACATTTGAGGACCCATGCCCGTCGTGTCAATTTCCAACACGCGGTTCGGGTTGTATAAGAAGTGGTATTTCTGGTTCAACTCGTTCAACGCACGACGTTCCATAGGACTCTTCGTCTCCGTCGTCAGTTTGTTCAACACAGAGGTCAGGCGTTCACCCGCGCTCGGCTTTGCCGCTGGCTTCGACGCAGATACTGGCTGATCTGTGCTAGGCGCAGGACTGGTAGCCTTGGCTAGGTTCGTATTCTCTGTCGGGCGAGCGCCAGTTTCCCACTCAACCAAGTCGCCGATCTTATTGGCTTCTTTGGTCAGGTCGAACTCTTCGTTCGATGGGGTTTCGTTCAACGTGATTCTGCTGTTCTCTGGCAATCCCGTCTGCGCCACATTCATCTCTCCCGCAGCGGTTTCGCCTGACGGATTGCCGAACGGAACACCAGCGTGGAACTCACCTTCTGCTAGTGGTCTGCCTGCAGAAATATTCCCCGTCTCCAACTTCTTAGGTGTTGCAGCGCCTGCTTCGGCACCGAACTGACCTTTCAATGGGCGGGATTCGCTTGCATGTGATAGGAACTCGATGAAGGACAAAATCTTGGATTGGACTTCCGGGTTACCAAGAATCTTTCCTGCACCACGTTGCGCCCCACTGGCCGCTATACCGACAGCCAATCCGTAGAAGGCATCTTCTATGGCCCCTGAGATGTCTCCATTTTGCGCCTTGTGGAAGGCGTTAAACATAAACGGTGAACCCGCAATGCCAGCGGCATGGCCGCCGAGCCAACGGGCAATCGGGTTGTTCGGGCTGAATATGGACGAGTTGACATCGGCTACAGACTTCTTAGCGTCTGCAACGTCCTTGAGGTCGGCCTCGATCTGCGCTTTGTATGCGTTGACAACCTTCTCGACCTCATCGGCGTTCTTGCCCCAGAAGGCCGAACGAACGTCGGGTGATAGAGCCGAAAACTGCTGGGCCAATTTGTTCGGGTTGACTGTGCGGTTGCCGTCGGAACCAACGCTGGTGGATTTGTCAACAAGGCGCTGGAACAACGAACGCTCAACGTCTTGCATCGTGAAATCACCGCCTACAGAGGCGAGCGTTTTACGCAGCGTCTCTACGTTCTTCTCCACCTGATTGCCGTTCATTAGGGCTGCTGCAACAGAGTCGAGGTCTTTGTTGCGAAGAGACTTCATAACGAAGTTCTTCGTTAGAGCATTGTTTGCTTCGGCGTAGTTTGAGCGCAGAGTCTGCATATCTTTTGCAATCTCTGGCATGCCTGCGTCTTGAGCGGCCTTCTCCATAGACTCGTCCATGGCGTTACGCATCTCAATCCACCGCCACTTGATCGGGTCGCCGTCTGATGTGTTACGAACGGCCTCGCCAATCTGCTGGCGTATCGTCTCTGCCTCGTCCCACGTCATTGGCTGGGTTGTTTCATCAGCGAACTTCTTTAGTAGCGGGGCGATTCTTGGGTCGCTACCCGGACGGGTCTTGTCGAATACATCCTCAAAACCCGCAGGTAGACCTGACGGTGCGTTGGCGAACTTGTCCGCCTGCAACTGGATAGGGCTTCCCTTGCCGCCAACTTTGATTTCAGTTCCCGCCTTCTGGGCGGCATCGACATCGGCTGTAACGACCGCACGGGCGGCTTCGTAGTCGGTAGACTTCTTCTCGAAGGCTGCCTTTAGATCGTCCTGCACCTTCTGGGCGAGTTCCGAACCTTCCATCGCATTACCCGGAAAGACGGACTTACCTAGCGCAGGAATGGTGTCCACGGAACCGACACGGGTCGCTTGTAGGGCTTCTTCTGCCGCTTCCAGACTCTTCGGTGCGTTAATCCATGCGAACAACTTCTGTGCAGCAGGCTTCAAAATGGTCGGTGCCGCTGTTTCAACGGCTGCCGTGCCTAGACCGCCATACAAGGCTCCAGACTTCGCTGCTTCGATAGATTGCTGCGGATTTGCACCGCCAGTCTTGACGTAATCCTGTAGACCGCTAAATGTGCCGAACTCGGCACCGCTCTGCGCTGCGTGTATACCAATCTGCATCGCACGAGACACGATAGGACCTAGTCGTGGATATTCCTGCAAAACCTTGACGGCTTTGGTGTACTTTGCCAGTTTGTCGGCATACGAAAGTCCCTTGAGAACTTCGTCGCCCATCATGAACTCGGCTATCGTCTCTGCGACTTTGCCGACGTTTTGTCCAATACCATGTCCTTCGAGCGTTGCGTTCAGGTCGCCCGTCAATCCCTTAATTACCGTCTCGGGGTCGTTCAAGCCCGGTAGCCAACGATCGAGCCCAACTGCGACTCCGTTGACACCCTTCTGACCCGCTTGTGCGCCTGCCTTCTCCGCAGCGTAACGAAGGGTTCTGTTCATCAACTGTGAAGCGCCTAGGAATGTATCCCCTAGACCCTTGACAGCACCCATAGCAACATCTTTCTCGAACTGGTTCTCGGCCTTGGCGGCACCAACTACGGTGTCGTAGGCCTTGTGCATGAAAGAAGGCTCTGGCGTAGGTGCCGGGGTGATTCCCGGTGCCGCCCACGGGTCCGATGCAGGTGTTGGGTTCGATGCCTTTTGTACAGGCGCTGGGGCCGCTACAATGCCCGGTGCTGCCCATGGGTCCTTTGTTGCAGGTGGTGTTAGGTTGGCCGCGCCCGTCGGTGCGCCGCTAACACTGTGCGCCACGCCGTCGTCGATACCCGTGGTTCCCGCAGGTTGGTTCTGAGTTGATAGGTCCGTCTGTGGACCAGTTTCACCAATATCCGCTGGTGCGCTTGAGAACTGAGTCTGTTGTGACATTACTGAACCACCTTGCCGCCAGCCTTAACAAGGCCCGGCACCAACTCGTTCGGGACGTATACGAACGTTCCGTCCGGCTTTTGCATGTGCGTCTTCCCAGCAGGTGCGGTCGCTGGGATGTTCTCTGTTTTGTCGTTCGTGTCGCCGCCTAGACGGCCTGAGTCGAGAACGTCAATCTGCTTACGGGTGTCTCGTACGGCTTTGCGCTGTCCGTCAACTGTGTCAGCAGCGTCGATTGCCGCCTGACCTGCTTCGAGAACCTGCTTCTTTTGCTGAATCTTCTTCTGCAGGTAGTCGGCTAGGGTGCGAATTTGCTGGCGCTGTTCGTCAGAGAACTTTTGACCTTTTAGCGTCTTTTCGATTGCTACTTCACCAGAACCTAGAGCGGAGCGTGCGCCCAACACCATGTTGATTTCAGCCTGAGTAATACGAACTCCACCGCCAGCCACCAACGCTTTTAATAGCATCGGGGCAACGATTGCATCGCCTTCGGCGTTACGCATATCGAGGCCCATCTGCAGGTTTGCGTATTCGCCCAATTTTTCTGCGATCGGCTTACGCATCAGGTCAAACTCTTTGTTCTGAATCTGGTAGGACTGAGCCAGAGACTTGTCCGTCAGTTCCTTCTTCTCCAAAGCGGCTGCACGGCGGTTCTGCCATGCTGCCTGTTCGTCCTCGAACTTCGCTTTCTGCTCATCTTCACGCATCTTGTCGTTGACACCATAGACCATGAAGTGTTGCAGCGATGCCATCTCAGACTGCTTGTTGGCAAGGTCAGACTGCAGTTGGCCCAACTGTGGGTCCTGTGGGTTCTTGGCGGATAGCGCAGCGATCTGATCTTTGTCGTCCTTAATTTGCTTGACGTGTAGGTTGTAGTCGCTCTGCAAACCCTGTAGCGGTCTTGCTGTGTTTGCGTTGATTGCGTGCTGAACTGCAGGCGATTCCATGTCCTTCTTGACTTGTTCGAACTGCGCCTGCGAGTACGATTCGTCCATCGCCTTCTGCATGTTCGACTTGACCAACAAGATTCCAGCCGCACGGTTGTTCAACGTGATCATGTCGTCGGCGGTCAACTGCTGGTTCGGGTCCACCTTGATTCCAGCGGCCTCCCAGTCCTTGGCGGTCTTTTCGTCGGGCTGGACGTGTTGGTTCTTGTCGAGCGGGTTCGAGTCGAACACGTTCCAGATTTGGTCCGTCTTCGGTTTGCCGTCTGCGCCCATAACCACATGGCCGTTATTGTCGAGGACGTTCTCTCGACCGACAGGGACTGCACGGTGCGTCTGCAGATAGCCCGGGTTGTTCTTGATCATGTCGTCGAGTTCAGCCTGAGAAACGTTGGCTTGAACGTGGTGGTTCTTCGCCAACTGGTCGCTGACGTTCTTGTTCATCGAGTAGATGGAATCCTGCAGTTCGTTATCAGCCTTGCTGACGTTGATTGCGTTCAGGCGAGTCTGTCCCTGTATCAGAGCCACACGAGCCTGATTCTCAAGATGTTCGTCCGCTGCTCTGTCGGTCTTCAACTTATTCTCGAAGGTCTGCTGCTTCTCCGCAGCCTGACGTTGCTGTCCAGCACCGATCGTGCGAAGTACGCCGGTCAATGCACCGCCGCCCTGAGGGACGGGTTCCGTGGCCGCAGCCGCATCTCCGAGATTCGCAAGCAAGCCACCGCTCTTACCGGACAGAGCGTCCATGGTTGCCCCGATCATCATCTTTGCCCAGCCGCCCGGAGCCGACATGGCCGCAGGGGCTGCAGGGTTGTTCTTGATGGATGCGAGCGATGTGCCGAGTTTGTCCCGAAATGTTCCTGTGCCCGGCGCAGGGAAGCCCATCTCCTGATCGCTTGGAGCAGTCAAGTCTGGACCGCCCGGCTGTATGGGTCCCCCGAAAGGCATCGGGAGATTCGGCTTCGGCGAGCTGTCCTCAGGCTGCAAAAGTTTTGCAGTATCGTACTGAGGCTGATCTTCTGGTCTGATAAGGCTAACTGCGTCATTTCCTACAGGCATACATCTATCTCCAAGAGCCACGAGGCTCATGTAACTGAAACTTTGAAACTAAAATGTTGTTATCCGAAGGCGACTACGAGGCCATCGATACTGCAATACATACAACGGGGGTTCGGACGGTTCCGTTCGACGTGCCACCGGAAATGTCTTGCTTTTGCGAGAGTCCCAGATTCGACGTTCTTGCGACCATTGATAGGACCGCTGATACTACCGCCGACGCGACCCGCTTTTCTTTGATGCTCCGGGGTTCGAAGACTAGCAAGTTGTCCTGATTCGACCATCCGCCTGCCGTTGATGGGGCCTTGGGTGCGACCGCCCTTTTTGCATCCTATCTTGTACTGAGGTAATTCTCGTGCTCTGGCGAGTTGACCGGATTCGACGGCTTTTCGACCACCCTTGCGACCGTTTCTGCGATTACGCTCTGACAACTTCCGCCTGTATTCATTCAACATCTCCGTCGTCAACTCAGTGCTGCCGAGACTCACCTCGCCTTTGTCCAACAGGCTGATGAACTCTTCGTAGTCTCTGCCGCTCTTGACTCTGTTGCATGATGTGTGGACTGCAAGAAGATTCCGTCGGTTGTTCGCATGTTCACAGGCTTCTTCTATCGTGAAATCCCATGTCACATACAACATGATGCTGATGGCGTGATCTACCTCACCGATAATACTGTCCGAACTTTGCATCGGTTGCTTGCATATGGCGCACGTACCAGATTGCTCGTTGAACAACTGCTCTCTCAACACGTTGAGGTCGTACCGCCGTTTGAAGTCCGCTCGGATTGCCGCCGAACGTTCTTTCACTTCATGCTCGGGTCTGCTAAGTAACATGTCCCTCCTTGAAAGGTCGAGGGCGGAATGTTCAAGGCATCCCGCCCTCTATGGAATGGCCGTCGCCATCCCAATGTTTAGAATGTAAATTTGTGAAATTATCCGCTGAATCCGCCGCTCAAAAAGTTCTTAGCTTGTTCCCAACCCGTTGAGCCACCGGTAGTATCTAGGTTGCCAAAACCGCCTGTTGCGAAACCTGCAGCACTCTTGACCAGTCCGGTCCCGAGCCCTGCCAAGTCTGACTGCCACTGGTTGTTCTCTTGGTTGATCTTGTTGGCCTGACCGAACGCGATCTGATTTTCGTTAATAGCACCAGACTCGCCCATACCAGCCTCAGAGCCGTACTGACCAGCGAGCGTGTTGAGCCCCGACGCGGTCGTAATCGCGTTGTTTCTGCCTTGCTCGTAATTCTGAATCATCTCTTGGTTGAGCAAGTCCGCTTCCTTGTTCTCAACGTTCGTCGCAATCTGACCAGCCACTTGCTTGTTGATTGCAGAGGTGCGACCTAGACCACTGCTGTCGCTCTGGCCTCCGAACACTTGACCTGCGCTGCGATCTTGAATGGCCTGCTGGGCGTTACGCTCCGCAGCCGCTGCCGTAGTCTTAATCTGGTTGACGCGGTCCTGTTGTTCCTGAGCACCATAGCCCGGACCTGTTTGGCCCGAACTGATTCGATTGATAACACCGCCCAGTTTGCTCAGGATGCCCTTTTGGCTAGCCAGCGCATCGCTGAAAACGCTCTGCAAAGTCTTGGAGAACGTCGAGGACGACGACTCCAAACTTTTTTCGTCCCCGGATGAACCGCAAGCGAGTTCCGCAGGTCCGTCCCAGTTCCGCTCATCCTTCTCAAGGACTGTGTAAACGCCGATTTCGTCTTCGATCTGCCATACAACTTTTGTCGAGTACTTCATATCTCTCCGGTACTACTTGGCGACTTTGCGCCGAACTTCTTCCTTCTGCCATCTCCCGTTGCAGAATCCGCATCGAGAGTTAAACTTCCCATCACCGATATGATGTCTCCGGTGTGCCATCCAAATTCCATGTCTTGGGTGTCGTGCATGCGTGGTCTTGTTGGCTTCGTAAACCTGTCCCGACTTGACCGCTGCTTCGCCAGACGACTGGCGGTCCTTGTCGGTGAACGTGTATGCGTTCGGACCAGACTGCGCCGCTCTGCCGCCTAGGCTGCAGCGTTCGTTCATGGGCATGCCGACTGAACGGCTACGGCGAATATCCTGCGCCGTAAATATGTGGTGTGCATCGCTTGCTACCGACGCTCTGCCGCCACGGCTGCGTACTTCGAATGTTAGTTTGTCGCCTTTTGCCATTACTACATCGACTCCAATTTGATGTGAACGTTGTATGCCATCGTTGCCGGTGTTCCAGAAGCGTACGCGAATGCGTACTGAATAGCCGTACCTGAACGTGCGTTCAACATGTGCGTATTGCCCAACAGAACAGAAGTGGTCAAGTTTCCGGTGTTGGTAGTTACCGCATTACCGGCAGCATCTTGAGCCAGCATCGTTATCGTTTGAACTGTGTTGTCTGCGTCAGTGTAAGTAATCGTCAGTGCCCCGAGAGTCGAACTTCCCGGGTCTACGGTTGTAACCTTCGCGTTCCACGATAGCCGATACTGTCCCGTTGTCGGCACCGAGGCCAGCAAGTTGGTTGTTCCGATAGCCGCTGTTTGAGCGGTGCGGTCTACCAGCGCAATTAGCGACGGCAAACCAACGCCTACCAGCGAGATGTTGTTGTACTTGGTCGCCTTGTTCAGTCCGGCCAAGTCTCCGAAATCTGGTTGCGTTGGGGTGATGGCCGCGCCTGCGCTCAACTGAGACAGGAACATACTTACGCCGCCCGTTGCTCCTAGATCAGAGCCCGTGCCGCCATTCCCTACTTTCAAGATTCCTGACACGCCACCGTTACCAAATGAACCGAGATTGACCGGTGGCACATCTGACGAAAGAATCGGCTTGAATATAGGAATCGCCGGTGCCGCCGTCAGAGGCGGGTACTCGACGATGTTCAAAAGGCCGGTGTTTCCACCCGCTCCCGTTCCCGTGATAGCCGCTTTAACGGTGTTTGCGCCACCCGCAATGTTCGTTGCGATGGCGATAAGCACCGAATTTTGCCATACGCCGCCCGTCTGTATGTAAGAGATCGTGGTATAGCTGTTCCCAGCGGTGTCCGTTACACTCAACGAGAACGGCCCGAACGTGTTGTTGGTGGTAGACACGATAACGATAATCGTGTTGCCTGCCGTATTGTTAGAGGTGAAAGCCTTGTTAAGAGGCGTCACGCCTACGAATGCCGCAGACGCTTGTTGAACAATGCTCGGAGCGGCACCATTGAAAATCGCAAATGCCGCAGTGGCGTTGGAGTTTACTGCCACCGCCTGAGAAATGCTGACAGGCGACAGGCCGGTAAAACTGTTGAAGTACGTGGCATTGTGCGATGTTCCGCCGCCGAATGCGGTGAACCCAGCCGGTGCAGAAATTGAACCTGCGTTGTAGGCTACCGCGTAAATCCCCCACGACGTGGCAGTGGTTGGGGACGCAGTCAGCGTCAAAGTACTAGGCGAAGATGCCCCTGTTGATACGCCGCCAGATGTCGTATTTTCCAGTGCCGTCAAAGAGCCGCCCGGCACAGAAAAGAAAGTTCCAGCTGGTTCAGTCGCTAAGTCGAACACGAGCGGACCCGGCAGCGTAACCGTTTGATCGGTCGGTGTAAAAATACTTGGGATGGTCAACTCGACCGTAGACACGGTTGGCGTTGACGGAGTCGATGGGGTGTTTTGAACGACCTTTGTGGCCGTGCTCGCTACACCCGCGTTCGTGACCGGATTGCCTTGAATGCCCAGCGGCATGATGCCGAAGCGGGGTGCGCTCGCAGTCTCCGCTGCTGTGTCTACAAAGTGCGGCGACAACTGGAACGCCTGCGGAATACTTCCCTGCAGGAATCTATTCTCGCTATTCGCTAGCGTCTCGGGTCTTGCGCCGGGTATGATCGGTTTCTGATCTACCGGAATCCAATTATCACCAAGACCTGCTTCTACGTTGATTGAGTCTGTAGCCATAATTTCCTTTAGCCGAATGCGACTATTATGGGGCGAGAGACGGAGTGATATAGGCACCCCGTCCCTCTACTGGGAAGACCGTCGTCGTCCCAATGTTTAGAATGTTTAATCTTGGCCGCTGAGTGCTCTCATGGCCTGTTCTAGGTCGCTGGCTTTGCGAGCCACGTCGTCGCTGACGGATGAGGTCGGGCCGAGATCGACTACCGA
>Ga0247660_1000013_pt1 | contig 32027 bp, 49 predicted proteins | sample CNK01_metaG_FD_182793 | JGI IMG/M metagenome (GOLD analysis project Ga0247660, IMG submission 182793) | Soil microbial communities from Purdue University Martell Research Forest, Indiana, United States - CNK01 | ecosystem: Environmental > Terrestrial > Soil > Temperate forest > Bulk soil... | reverse complement strand
AAACCGGCTGCGGCATTGGCGGCGGCGACACTCGACCCTGCGGCGGTGCCTGCGGCGGTAGACGACCGGAGCGCCTCCGCGTGCATGGCGTCGTACCACTGCGGCGAGTACATGTCGTAGTACTGGCCGTTGATAATCTGCTGCTGAACGGGCATAATTTACTCTCTATCTCTAGTATACCGTATTTGATATACTTCTTGGTATCGTCGGACCTACGTGACCGGAAACGTGAAATGGGTTCGGATATAGGTATTATTGACAGCCGCCGCCCAGGCCGTTGCGTCGCCTCGACCGACTTCGATTTGGGTGAAATTAACTGACCCAACCCGATTGTATGTAGGCGTACCAACCCCGTTGTCAAACCCGACCGTGAGACCCTGAAAGAGTCTCGTGGCTACGAAGCCTGCGGGAATTGCCACGAATAGCTGACCGGCCCCGCCTGAGACGGACGTGGTATCCAGATAGGTGACGACCGTGAGGGACTTTCCTTGGAGCAAGTAGCAAAACGTTTTCATATCCGCCGCATCCACCGTCCACGTCATGCCGCCGCCCCCGGTATAGTCTCCGGCTGCATAAGGCACGTCTATCCAGTCGCCCTGGACGTGCTGGTCGAGTCGCCAGCGGGTGAGGGTGCCGTCATACACGTACACGGCATTCCCGGAGCCCGCGGCAAGCGACGTATTCGTGCCGGTCACCACGTTCACGAGCCGATTCGTGGCGACAGACCCGGCGTTCTGATGCGCGAGATTGACTTGACCGGCTCCCACGGAGACGATGGTCACTCGTTGTCCGGGATACCCGGCTTGGAGGCCACGAATCGTGGCAAGCGTCGCGTTGTTCATCCGCAACACGGACACCGGACCGAGATTCAAATCATCAATGTTCCCGGTTGTGGTGAGCGTCACTTCCGACGCTTGGGGTGTGCTCGTCGCGCTAAACATCAGCGCGACCCCATCATCCCCATCCGCGCCCGGAATCCCCACCCCGGGAAGTCCTGCTGCGCCGGGGAGACCGGGCACCCCAATGCCCGGTGCCCCATCGTCTCCATCCAGACCGTTTAGTCCGGGAGGACCGACCTTTCCCGCCGCCGCTGCAAGTGCGGTCGTCGTTGCCGTTGCCGCCGTCGTGAGTTCTGCTTCTAGCTCACTCACCCGTTTATACAACTCGTAGAACATCTCATCGGCCGACTCCACCTGAGACGCAGTGAGCGGCCACTGAATGCGCGCCGGTTGCTTGCGCTTATGTCCCGCCATTAGACGACCCCTTGTTCGCCCTCAACGAGAATCGTGAGGGAGCTACCCGCACTCGCAATGCCGGTCAAGAAGTCCGTCGAGGCCATAAAAAGCGCCCCGTAGTAATCCCACGTCTGGTTCGGTGCAACACTGATGTTCTTGGCGATTTCTGTGCCGCTCGCGGACCCGCCCGTGGCACCAATATAGAGCGTAAACGTGATGATGCTCGCCGTCACGTTGGCGATATGGATGTGCGCGATTTTGGTAAAAATCGTGCTCGCGGGCGGCGTATAGATGTTCGTTGCAGACGCGGCGATGAACGCCGGTCCCGCAATGCGTTTGAGTGTATTAGCCATGTTATCTCCGTCCGAGCATGAATGCGGGGTCGACTTCGTACCCCAATAGGTTGACGTCCTCGCCCGCATTGGCATTGAGGAATCGTACTTGCGCGTGGAACCCGGTGCCGAGGCGTCCCATCCGCACTCGCGGCTTGGTCAAGTTCATGTACTGGGTCACCGGATTCCGCGTATCCGTGGCGCCCGGTCGAGGCCGAGACCCGCAGCGTGTCGCAATGGTGAGGACCCCTGAGACTTCCGGCTTTACGAGCACGGAGAGTTCTCCGTAGTACTTCGCGTCGTCGGGAATCCCCATGTCGTGTTCCTTGCTCACCACGTCGAGCGCGATAGGCGTATTCGTCCCATCGGTCCGAGTCGCTTGCTGTTGGAACACTGACGCCGGTCCCCCAATGAGCGGGACTCGCGTATCATCCGCCGTTGAGCGACTGAACGCGGACGTGGGCGTGAAGAGGTCCGTCTTGTGCGGCCCGAACCATACCTTGTCGTCAATGTCGTATTCTACCCAACGGTCAATCGTCGTGCTCCCGACCGAACAGAGGAACAGGCGATACTTCGCTTGGTAGATATCGATGTGCGCGAACGCGATGGAGTACTGGTTGCGGTTAAAGAAATCGTCGGTAGCAAACCAGGACCGCACGTTGCCGATACCCTCGGACGAGCCGTCCGAGATACAGGTTACGCCTTCCGGCCCTAACGTATAGACGCCATCCTTCCACAAGAAGTAACACACGTCGCGGAAGACACACATGCTTTCCTGGGACTCGACGCCGACCTCATTGGACACGACCACCGGGTCAAAGTCCGTGTTCGTGCCGTTCTCCGCGCCCGTGCCGACAAGCTGCACAAGCACGTTACGCCGTCCGATGACGAGCGCGTCTCGGCGCTCCTTGAGGCCCACGATGCCGAACTCGTCAGACCCCAACCCGGGAATCGGAATGAGGTTCTTCACGGGCCACGCATACTGGATGCCCGCCTCCGTGTAGCGGAGGTTATCGATGTCCGTGTCGCCCACGCCGAACAACCGGCCCCGGAACTGCGCAACCGCCGTGAGACGGGGCGGTGTGCCGAGAATCGGCGCCGAGAAGATGCTTAGTCCCGCATCCGGGAGGTCGTCCTGAATCGTAGTCAGGACATTGCCATCCAAATCCACCCACTGGAAGAACACCGCACCGTTATCCGTGGTCCGGTAGAACCGGCGCAAGGTAATCGTATCCGGGCTCACGTCCGCGTTGGACACGCCCAGGAATTGATTCGTAATCGCCGTTTTCGCACTCAGAGGGCTGTAGTCGCTCTCGCTGAGAATGTTGCCAAAGCTATCAAGCGTAACGAACGTCTCCTTGACCGTGAAGGCCCCTGTCAGGGTGCCGCCTGCCACGCCTGCGAGAATGGGCGCGAGTCTCGGAGGTTTCGGGGTAAGAATCCGCACCGTGCCCGTGCTGTCAATTGCCAGCGGTTGGCTGGGGGTGTTGACGAGAATCACGTTCCGGTTGTAGACCGCCCACCGGGGCTTGACCGTCGCGTCGAGCGTGACCCCCGTGGGGAGGGTGAGAACCGTCAGGTTCCCATCCTCATCCATGAGTTGCAGCGACGAGCCGGTCTGAATGATTGACAATGCCATTACGTCACCACTGCGCCGAACATCGGCAAGAGCGTTGCGGTTTCTGCCGGGAGTTCAGGCGTCAAGTCTGTCCACGTTGTGCCGTCGCTGGTTACCACGAGGGCCGCGTCGTAGGGCACAGACCCGCCGAGCGCGTAAAGTTCCCCGTTGTCCACTTGCAGTTGGATGTACGGCACCAGCGTGGTGCCGACGCCCGTATACGCCGTGGACCAGGACCCTGCCGACAGTTTCTCGATACGGGAGATGACTGTCGTGTCGTTGTTCCAATACGATGCATAGAGATTTGCTCCCAGCACCGTGAGGGCGAGGTAGCCGTTGTTCACCTTGGCCGTGCCGCCCGCACCCGTCTGGGACGTGGTGTAGGCCCCAGCGGTATCCCGCACGAGCACCTTGCCCCGAGACGCCGCCGCGTTATCGGTGCCCACGTAGAGCTTCCCGAGATACGACGCCATCGAGGTCACGCCGCCAGCCGAGTCGCTCGCTGTCGAATGGTCGAGCGTCCAAGCGGTATCGATACCGGGGCGGAAGAAGTAGACCTTCCCCACGGTGCCAATGCTGTTGTTCGTGCCGCACCAGAGCCGCCCCATATGCCAGCAGAGCGCATACGGCATTTCTCCGTTTGCGAATTTGGTGCCCAACACGGTCAGCACGCCCGTTTCCGGGTCTAGCTGAAAGACGCGCCCGTTCCAATCAGCGGAGGTCGTACCCGAATCCCACGTCGTGAGATAGGTCGTCCCATTTGCCGCCAACATCGACATCACCGCTTTCGGGATGACGTTGGCCGTCGTCGGCGGAAGCCTGCACAACTCCTTGTCGGACCGGCCATCGAACAAACGGATGGGCGGATAGTCCGTGCCCACCACGTAGCCTGTGCCCGGATAGACCATTCGATTGTTGATGTTGCACGCCGCACTCGGAGAGCCGCCGAACACCGCCATGTTCCCAATCGCCGTCCAGGTCGAGAGTTTCGACCACGGGCGCGGGTCCGCGGGGTTGCCCCCAGACACGATGATGTCAGCAGCCCCGAACGCCGCCGTCGAGAGATACCAGCCGTTCAGTGTCGCCGGTCCAGAACACGCAACCCACCCGGCTCCGGGCGAATCAATCTGAAACGCGGAATACCCGAATGTCGGATTACACCACCATTGCGGCGAGACACCAGACCCGAGTAGCGTATACGGACTTCCCGGGTCGCCTTGCTGAACGAGCATCGTCTCAATCTGTGAGGTCGTCCCATCCGGCATCGTCACCGGAGTGGTCGTGCCCCAGGTTGCAGGACCCGGTTCCGCAATTTGCCCCGTGGACCCAGACCCAGCCCAGCCCCAGTACCAGAAGGGGTCTGCGGCAACTGAGCCCGTGATGTTCACGCCCAACGTGAGGCTCGACGCGCCAATCGCCACAATACCCTGAGTATCATCGTTGACGTTTGCACCCGTGATGAGGCAGCGGAACGACGTGGCCGCCAGGGTCGCCTGACTCGAATGTTTCCAGTGCGCGCCATCCGTATAGACGGCAGACCCCTGTCGCCCGAAAACGAGCCCTGGGCTAAACGGGAGTCCCGTGACGACTTGTTGTGCTGCCGTCGAAGACCCGGTGCCGCTTAAGAATAGGTTCGCCAACGTCGCATCTGGCGTAATCGCCATGAACGTGTGCTTCCGGTTCAGGACGTTACAGTTGGCCCCGCCGACAAAGGCATTTGCCGAGACAGAGAGAATGCCGAGCGTAGTACTCGGAGCCGCACCGCTCGCACCGGAAATCAGGCCCACGGATAAGGTCCCACCCATCGCGGGAGACTTATAGGTGGTCACGCCGCCAAACACCCAGATGTGTGAGTTGGCGGTCATCCCGGCCACGGTACGAGTTGGAGTCGCCACGCTGAACGTGGCAATCCCCGACGACCCGTTATACGCCGGACTGAGAGTCGCGTGCGTAGCATCACTCCACGTCATCGTATACGTGCCGGACCCATCCGTCACGGACACCGAGGCCGGAAGCGAAGTCCACACCGGCCCGCCGAAATAGGTGATAGCTGCGCTAGAGTGAACGACGTTCGCCTGGATAGACGCGCCATTAATCCCCAGATACGACCCGACTTGCAGGTAGCGATTATCAAACGAGGTATCATTTACGACCAGCGCCGCGTATTTCACATTGAGCGTGTTCGCATAGTTGACGACGAACGACCCTGCCGACACGCGGAAGCCGCCCGACGTGAATGCGGTGATACCATCGGTGCCCGCGCCCGTCTCCGCGGTGGACACGGGGTTCGTGCTGAAGAAGAGGGCCGTGCCGGTCATGGACGACTGGTTATGCCGGAAGAAGTTAGCTTCCGAGTTGAACCCACCTGCCTTATCGATACCGCCAACACCCCACACCGCGGTGACGCCTTGCGTGAGGTCGAATGTGGTCGGGATGAGCCGATTGCTCGTGCCATCGCCCGTCCACGTCACAATCTGCTGCTGAAACTTGCCTCCGTTGATAACGGTAAAGAGTTGGACCTCTACCTGCCATGCCCAGGTGACCGTCGAGAAGGTCTGCCCGTTCGGGTCCGTGTACGAGGACGAGAGTGTCTGCACGCCGTTCTGTGTGCCGTCCGGCGTAATCGAAACCCCGTTGACCTTAGAGAGCGTTGACTGTGTAAAGACCCCCGGAAGATTATTGTAGTCACTGGTCACTGGGTTGTTCACCCAGTTGATACCGTACTGCGCGGCGAGTGCGACTGGCGAAACGCCAATCAGGATGTTTGAGGCGGCGGGCGTAGACCCACCTTGCCCTAGGTTGTAATCCGACCGAATCTGGTTGTACAGCGTCACGTCCGTCACGCGAAGACTCGCGCTCGGATAGAACTGTGCGGTTGGTGCGACGTATGCAGACATTAGCTGGTCGGCCCCCTCCCGATATAGAGATTACGAAGGCCACTGTTGCTGGTGTTGCGCAGCGGCACGTCCGACCCGCCCAACACGCTTCCTTGCGTGATGGCAGCGACGTTAAAGGCGATGAGCCCCGGACGCTTCCGCAAGGTGCTAAACCCTGCTTCCGTGTCCGAGGCGGCATTCTGCGAGCGCTGCAACTCATTGTCGCCCAGTTCCAGCGGGTCCTTATCGACGTTGACCCCGGCGAGGCCCATATGAGAAACTTTGAGTTCAGCCATTAGCGTTTCGCAGCTTTCCGCAGACCCGTCAACGAGGCGGGCGTTACAAGGTTGTTCGACTTCATCAGCCGTTGGTTCAGGAGGTCCTGCGCCGTGAACGATTGCGCGGGAGCCGCTGCGGGAGGAGCCCAGCCCGGTTGACTGGGGTCATCCGCGATACCGTCTGGCCGTGCTACGTCCTGTCCGAGTCGCGTCACGCCATTGTCCGCGAGCGACTGGAAGAACCCTTCCCACTGTGGGTCCGGGAGCGGGCCGCTCATGTAGCGCGGGTCACTCTGCCGCTGCGCTTCCATGTAGGCGTCCATGCCCCGGGCCTTGCGATTCGTGCCAAGCGGGTCATCCACTTCCGGGAGTAGTGCCGCGTTGAGCCCCAGCATCGAGGGGGCCGCTTTCTTAGAGGAAGCCATCGAAGAGTCCTTCCACAATTTCCTCTTCCTGTTCCTGACGCGGTGTCAGGGCCACGAGGAGTCCTTGTTTCTCGGTCGAGTAGACCGCCAGCCACGCAGGGTCCGGCATCCGGTCATCCCGTTCCTTGGCGCGAGCATGGGCCACGGTCCAGGCCACGAGCGCGTTGTCCGACTCACCCGGGATGGGGTTGTTATCACTCTCTAGCAGTGTCGGAAGAATATGCACGTAGACGAGGCGCAGGTTCAAGTTCGTCGTCAGCACGGGAGCGACGACGATGCTGGGCGCCGCAACCGGCGAGCCCGCATTGAGAATGTCGTAATAGACCGCCGTAGTCTGGTCCGTGCTGATGTTGCCCGACTCGGACCGCGCCTGCTGAAACTGCAAGCTATGATACTGCTTCGGCTTGAAGTAGACATAGCGCGTGGAACTGAACTGGGTCAGGTCACGCGGCTCAATCATCAGGACGCGGAAGCAATCCGTAGGGACGCCGGTCAGCGTCGTCGCGTTCGCCACAGCCGACACGTTGGTCTCGTCAATCGTGGTGAAGTGTCCCTGGTGCAAATCGATAATGGACTTCCACAGGTCCTTCGCGCCTAACGTGATGAGGTCGAGGAGTTCCTGTTCTGTCCAGAACGGACTCGCAATGCCGCTCGTATTGACCGTGGGTGCAGCCACGTTGTTCCCAACTGCGCCCACATCGTCGTAGGTCGTGATGCCCGTCGCCACGCTTGCAATGAGTCCCGTGGTGACCGGACTCACGCCATTGGTTGCCGACCGATAGATGTCGTAGCCGCTCGTTTCCCCGGGGACGGCCTGCCACGTTAGCCGGTTGAAATTGACTCCCGTCAGGGTTGCCGCGGCCGTGGTCACGGTCTTACCTTGTGACGCATCCGATGTGCCGGTATTGTTCTTAGCGACAATCTTGTAGGTGATGGTCGTGGTGCCGGGAGTGCCCTGAACAGACACCAGGGGTGACCCCGGTGTCGTCAGAGCCAGCGTCTCCAGCAACCGCGCCCGAACCGTTTGCCGAATCGTAGTTAGTGGAGTTGCCATGATGTCCCTTAGAAGAGATATTCGCCGGAGACCATCGACGTGCCGGTCGCCGTACCCACGGTCAACACAAGACGCCAAGAGACGCCAAGATGCTGGTTGATGGTGATGCCCGCCGAGTCCGCGATACCCGTGAGTCCCGGATAGATGGTTATGATGCTGCCAGTGACGGCGCCGAGGGCCGCGGTGACTGCGCCCGCAAGGTCCGTCCAGTTGGTCGTGCCGTGCATGCGCACCTGAACCTTGACCGTCGCGGTGGAACCGCCCGCCGCGTCATTGGTGACGAACAAACGCAGACCACGAGCACCCGCGTTGACGAACTCCTGCGAGTTGTATGCGCCGACCACGCGGGACGCCGACGGGAAGATGATGCCTTCCGCGAACGCGCCGTCCAACGTCGCATTGCCCTGCTGAGCCGCGCTATAAGCAATGGGTCCCGTCGGTCCCGGCACGGGCTGATTTCGAATTTCTGCCATGTGACCTCAAAAAGGCCGTCTCAGGTCTCCCCAAGACGGCCTGTGAAAATGTCGATTAGAGGATGGTGACGACGCCACGAATCGGGAACAGCGTGTACTCGATGGTGTACGGCGTGGTCTCGGTCAGTGAGCCAGTCGGCTGCACCTTGAAGGTCACGACGTTTGCCACGGAGACATCAGCCGTGAACGAGAGCGTCAGCGTACCACTGGAAACGGCCTTGGCTTCGTTCGCCGCCACATAGGTGATAGTTGCGACGACTGTCGTAGTCTTGGCTTCCGCGGCATACGTGAACATGCCCGCGTCAGCCTGGAACTCGGTGCCGTCTGAGGCCCGCACCAGGAAGAAGCCCGCGCCGCCGATACCCGAGAGCGCCGGAACCGCCACGCTGAACAGCGCCGTAGCCGAGCCGTCCACAATGGTCTTGGCCGTCGGATTGGAGATGACCCGCGCCAGGGCGTTCGCGTCCTGCACGACTGGCCCGACGAGCGTCGGTGCCGTCAGCGTCTTGTTCGTGAGCGTCTGTACGCCTACTTCCGTGACGAGCGGATTGACACCCCCGGAGAACGGGAACTCGCCTTCGAACTTCCCCGTCAACTGGTTATACGTGAGATTGATAAACATGTGAGTGCCTCTGAAGAGGAGCCGGGGGCCGAAACCCCCAACTCACATGGTTAGACCGCCGCCGAGAAGGGAGTCGCTGCCGCACCGCTCGATGCGTAAATCGCGTCGATGGACCACACGTTGACCGCGAAGTCGAGCAACTCGATGTAGTCGCCCTGCGTGCCGAGACCCGTGGTCGAACGGTTCCAGGTCAGCGTGTCCGATTCGGTCGCCAGCGTGCCGGTGTTCGCGGTGAGGGCAATCGTGATGCCCGAGCTACCAATCGTGGACGCCTGTCCACGGAAGTAGTCCGCCGCACGAGCGACCTGGAGGACGAACGAGCCCGAGGTCAGCGACGTGCCGATGAAGATGAGGAACTTCGCGCCCGAGCCCGTGGCGTTGGGCAGCGTCAACGTGCCGCCAGCCGCGTTGTTGAACACGACGGGGACACCCGCGTGCGCCGCAGTCGTCAGCGCACCTGTGGCCGTGATTGCAACCGGCGCGTCTGCGCCCGTGGGAATCTGGACCTCGGTCGTGCCGCTGCCCCCGGGGATAATCTTGAGAGTGTTGGTTGCGCTATCGACACGGAGGGGAGCCGAACCCGCCGAAGCGTATCCGGGGACCGTGGCTTTCCGAGTAACTGAACGAATGCCTGACATGTGAGAAACCTCTGTTGGCTGAGTGTGCGGGGGATAAGCCCCGCACCCCATGTGGCCGTAGAGACGAAGGAGATGCCTTATCGCATCGAAGCGTTACGCGCCGACGATGATGAACCCGTCGCCCGAGTCCGCAGCCGCCGATTCAGTCGCACCGCCAACAGCCGTCGCGCTGGAAATGACCGCATCGGTCGCCAGAGCGATACCCGTCGGGGAAATCCAGTAGAACGACTGGCCGGTCGCCTTGAAGCGGCTGGTCACGATAGTCGTAGTCGTGGCCGAGTTGTCAGCCGCGTCGTGGATGGCCTGGAACGCCGACGTGGTGCCGGTCGTACGCCGACCCTTGCAGTAGAATCCGTAGAGGGTGCACGCGCCGCCGACCAGCGACGTGCCGCCGTTAACGACCGAATCTTCAGCCGAGAACGGGCAATACTGAAGCTGGGGATTGAGACCCTGAGTCGCCATGTAGACGCGGAGGGTGCGGAAAGCGTCCTGCGCGGCGGGGTTCGCCCCGACCAGAGCCGCCTTAACCTTCTGCCAAACGAGAACGCCGTCCTGAACTGTGAGAGCCATGTGTGCTTAACCTCGCCCGCCGATAGTCATGCGGAAACGTCCGCACCCAATCCTGCCGTGCTTCTAGGGGTGGAGACAGTTGAAACCGTCGTCTCCGTCACGGGAGCTTTCGTCGGGAGATTGTCGTGGAACTTGATGCTGGAGGCGCCCGTGCGCGCTTGGTAGCTACGCCACGCATCGCCGCTGCGGTCCCACAGGTCGTCCCGGACTTTCTTCTTCCGAGCGGCTTCGTCTGCCGCTTCTTGTTCTTCTAGCGCATCCGCTACCTTGTCCGCGCCGCCCTGTGCCCAGATGTCCCGAGCCTGGAGCTTGGCGATGATGGGGTCAGGATTCCACGAGTCGCCCGTCTTGAACATCATGCACACCGGCACCCACCCCATGGTCACACAGGTGCGGGTGTCCGGGTTCACGATGGCGCCGAGCGCGGCATACGTGAGACCCGGGGTCTTTTCTCGCCGTCGCGCAATCACGTAGGCAAACGGCCTGACCTGACTGGGGAACACCACGAGTTGCGAATCGTAGTCTGCGAGTCGCTGGAGGAAGTATTCCGGGGGCACGTCAATACTGACATCGCCCGCGAAATAATTCACCCCAACGAATTTGTTGGACTCCACGGCTTAGTCCTTGCTCGAAAAGTCCGCGGTGCCCTGAGAACTGCCACCCGCCTCGTAGCGAGACTTGGCCGCGGTCTTCCGGCCTTTGCCGTGGACGACGAGACGCGCCTTGGGGTCGCCGCCGTACTTCTCTTCGAATGCGGCCTGCTCATCCTCGCGGCAAGGCCGGTTACAGTGGTCTTCCCACTCTTCCTTGGTGAGTGGCTCAATCTCGTCACCGGGATAGGGCTGGCCGTCCGCAAGCTTGACGCCCACGAGATAACGCGCCCCGCTCATGTGCGGATTGCCGGGGTCCTGCGACCCCATGACCGGATTCTGATTCTTGGCAAAGCCGACGACGATTTCCGGGACGACGTTATCGCCCGGGGTCAGCGTCTTCGCCTGTCCGTCGAACATCACCGTGAGATTGATGGGCGCACGATTGACAAGCGTTACCTGGTCGTAGAAGATTCCCATTAGTGTGTGACTCCCTCAGTCAAGATTTCCGATTCCGGAATTTCTTCCAAGCTCTCGTGATGCTTCTCCCACAGTTCGAACAGGCTAGTCGCCGCGTCGAGTGCCCGCTCTCCGATGAATGCTGCCGGGTTCTCCGCGTTGAAGAGGTCCTCGACTGCGAGCACGATACGCCCCTCCAGGACGCTCGTCTCATGTTCTGGGTGTCCCTTCACCCGATACCGCTTCGCCATCCCTCTACCCTCCAGTAAAAATGCCCCCGATAGGCCGAAGCCTATCGAGGGACTTGATGGTGATAGGCCGGAGCCTATCGGTTGTCTTACAGGTCGCGCACGACGACGAGGGTCTGCCCCGTGATGCCGTCCCACCGAGCGTTGACGCCCGGGTTCTTGCAGAAGTTCTGCACGCGGCGGAAGTAGGTCGCCTCGTACGCATGACGCGCCGTCGAGCCCGTGCCCGCACGCATCCACATGGTGCCGTCCTTGTCCATGAACTTGCCGGGTTCCGCGACGTAGCGCTTGAAACCAGCCTTCTTCGTGTCGAGGAAGTACGCCTGCGCGAGACCGATGGTGCGCAGCGCCTTAATCTTCACGTCGTCCACGGTGATGTCACCCTGGGTGAACGCCTTGGTCGAGGGGTCCGGATTGCGGAGGTCCGCACCCGAATACCGACGGTCGGCGTCCGTGATTTTCAGCCACTCGCGCCGAGTGCTGGTGTGCATGCAGATGGCATCGATGATGCCGCCCAACTTGTTGTACACCACGTCCGCGGTTCGCTGAGCCGCGTCCATCGACATCGCGCCCAGTGAGGCGATGACGTAGCTGGACAGGGACGGCACGATGGACCGTAGCACGCCGAAGTAGTTGTCCCGATACGTGCCGTCGTCCACGAGCGCCGGGAGACCCCAGAACGCCGCTTCGAACGAGGTATCGAGGATATCCGTGACGCTGCCGTTCGCAGCCGCCACGAGGTAGTCGTTGTCGGCCCAACCCGTGAAGGTCGAGCTATCGAACGTCAGGTTGGTGCCAGCCGCGTTCGCCGCGGTCACCTTCCGGATGCTGGTGCGCAGGGCGCCAGTCGTCGGGTTCAGCGAGGCCACGAACATGCCCACGTCGAAGAAGCGGTTGCCGAAGTCGGCGCCCGCGATTCCGCCCGGGCTGTCTACCGGCAGGACCGCGCCCGTCGCCGTGCCGTTCGCCAGAGCGAGCACGCCGCGTCCGTCCATACCGAGCGCCTGATTCTCACGACGCGAGAGGTCGTCTACGACGCGGGTCTTTTCGTCGGTCATCCCGTTCCGGAAGCTCGCTTCCGAACTCACGAGGTCATCCATCGCCTCTTCGGTAAGGCGGATGCGCGCCATGATTTTCTTGATGCCGATACGACCCTTGCTGGAGTTCTGGTTGCCAGCAACCGGGTACGCCGAATCCTCGTTCGCAAAGAACGGGGAGACGTTACGCCCATGGTGATGGTTCCAGACGGTTCCGGCACCGCCGTTGTACTCCGCCTCTTCCAGCTTGAACCACTCCTTCAGGTCGAAGTTGTTGTTCACGCCCTCCGAGATGGAGTCCTCGTACACGTCCTTTTCGAGTCCGCTCAGAGAGATGGTGTCGGCTCCGTGGAGCAACCCATCCGGGCTCTGTGAGAACTGCTTCTGCCAGCCGAACATCTGAAAATGCATACTGTCCTATCCGAAGTGTTTATCGACGCCCGAACCGACCTCCGCGCTCCTTGAAGCCCTGCACAAGCAGGTCCCCAACCGCCTTGTCGTCCTTCACGTCGATGGGTTTGTTGTCAGCGCCAAGCACGCTACGGTCCTTACCACCGGGGACCCGCGGACGCCGCTGCACTTCCGTCTGGATAGCGCTGCGCCGACCGGGTTCCACGAAGTCCTCAATCCAGCCCTTGACGAACTCGTCAATGAGGCTCAGGTCGCCCGCTTCATGCCGCGCCAGGAACTCCGCGTTGTTGCGGGCTTCCGAGACGTAGGCTTCCTGAATGCGGGTAATCTGACGCTCACTGAGCTTACCGCCAAGCTCCTTCTGGACTCCGGTGGTCACGGCTCCGAGCATCTTGGTGCCATGGGCCTTCCACTGATGCGTTGTCGCGTTGCGCATCTCGTCCATCTGCCCACGCGACTCACGGATGGCCTGGATGTCCTCAGTGGTGAGGTCCTTCATCCACGGGTAAAGGCGTTCCAGGCGCTCACGAATGAGGGCCTCGTCTTCCTCTTCCTTGGATTTGGGTTCAATCCCGCTGAGAGCGAGTACGCGCTTGCGTTCCCGCTCCAGTTCTGCCGCCGTGGTGCCGTGTAAGCCTTCAAGCTTCTGACGCGCTTCACGTTCTTTCTTCAGGTCAGCCAGCAGCCCCCGAACTCGGGCGTCTTCCGCAGGAGTATTCCCGCCTGCGCCGGGTTTGACGTTCCCGTTCGGTTCTGCTTTGCCGTCCGCACCAAGCTTTGTGGAGCCGTTGTTGTCGGCTACTTGGGTTCCGTCCTCCGTGCCCCCGCCCCCTCCACCAGCACCATCGTCGGCGCCATCCAGAAGATACGGGTTGCTCAGCAGACGTTCAACAATATTCCTAACCATCTTTGCTACTCCTAGTTTTACCTGCGGATGCACAGGGCAAAGAGGTAACCGGGCATGCGTTATGCATGCCCGCCACTCCTATTCTCAGTATACCATGATATGGTACACTTCTTGCAAGTCAATTACGCTTTCGCTGGGGTTTCCTTCCCGGCCACTTTCGCGGGAGCCGAGTTCTTGTTAGAGTTTCGCATCGCCATCCCCGCACCCTGTGGCGTCGGGGGAGGCGGTGCGAGTTCCGTTTGCACCGGCATCGCGGCGACAATCTCCTGCATGTGCATGCGGAGCAATTGCTCAACGACCGGGTTCTGCACCATCAGTTGCCGGATGGCGTCGTCGTTCGCCCACTTCAAGAACTCCTGCAAGTGGATTTGTGCGTTGTACCACGGTTGCCACTTGAGCGGCGTCCCATCCAACATCGACGGGGGAGGCGGCGGCATCGGCAGCGGCGCGGGCAGCGGACTCGACGGGTCCGTGCTTCCGGCCAACTGCTGCGAGGTCGTCTGGTTCCATTTGGACAATGCGTCCTCGTACACCACTTGCTGCTCTTGCGCAATGGCGACTGCGGCGTTCACCACGGCCTTGTTGACCACCCACTTCTGGAACGCATCCTGCTTCTGGAGCGCGGCCTGCATGTGAATGTCCAGCGTCGGGACCATCTTGCTCAGCCCGAACAACTGGAGCGCCTTGTACTGCACGTCCGGGTCGTGCATGTTGAGCAGGCCCAGCCCGTTCGCATGCTCCACCGCAGCGCGCAATCCCAGACTCGTCTTCGGCATCGTGCTGCCGTCTTCCACGACCACGCTCACGTTGCCCCGAAGGTCCGCTCGCTTGAACGTCTGGAACGTCCACTTGCGTGCGGGTGTGAGGACCGCCTGGGTGCGCTCGTCAGGCCCATAGGCCCGTTCAAGCTCCAGCGCGAACTTCACCCAGTCCTTGTAGGCGTTCCCGCGTGACTGGAACACCGACGAGAACCGTGCTTGCGAACGCTCAACCAGGAGTTGCAACGCGCTGAACGCCTCGACGCCCGCGGGCTTCATGCCCTTCAGGATGTCGAACGTCCCGGCCAACTCCTCGATGTCGCGGAGATACTGCTCCCGCAACTGCATGATGCTGGCGTCGATGGGAATCCCGGGCCAGCGCTCCGGCTTGGCCTGTCCACCCACGGTAAGTGGATTCCACTTCCACACTGCACCCGGCATGCCCGTCATGCGCTGAATTTCCGCGCCCTTGGGCTCCAGGATAACCGGATTGGCTGTGCGACTGAGGCACAGGAGCGTGTGCGAATCCAACTGGTTCAACTGGTCCTGTTTCTGGATGATGACATCCAGCGGACCTGACCCGAGGATACGCCCGCCCACATGCTCAAACGTCGCATGCGTAAACGTAAAGAGCGGCTGGCCCTGCGCATCCTTATAGGGAAGCACGCCGGGGAGCCCTTCGGTCTCTTCCGAATGCACGATGATGGGCGACTCGTCCTGGATGACCCGGAACACGAGCCCTTCCGGATACTTGTCCGACGGCTTCATCCAGATTTCGTATTCGGAGACGCCATCGTTGTCGTGCGAACCGCGCCCACTGCCGTCCAGCCCGTATCCGGAGGTCATGCCCAGGTCGTTCATCTGAGCCAACCCGGTATACAGCGCCAGCGCGTGGTCCGAGGGCGCCTTCTGCCACTTGACATTGGCGACGACATCCTTCAGGTGCGGCTGCGACTCGTAGTAGCGCCGTGTACGCCAGCGGCCCCGGACCCCATACGGGATATCGGAGAAGCTGATGTAGTTGTTCGGGAAGATGAACTCCAGCGGCGACAACGCAATCGTCATCGGCTGGCCTTTCACTTCCTGTCGCGGCGGAATGGGCTCTCCGGTGAGCGGGTCCGTCGCCTTCGTGAACTGCGTGCCGCCGCAATCCGGGCACTCGGGCTGCGCACCCGTGAGCTTGTCGGACTCGGTGACCGTACCGCAGGCCGCGCACTGCTCCGAGGTAATCGTGAGCAGACCGTACTTGATATCGTAGTCGAGGAACGTGTGCAGGAACGCATTCCCCGTCGCGCACAGCCAGAAGTCGAACTCGCTCATGCGCTGCGACATGTTGTGGACTTCATGCAGGAGGACCGCGAGGTCGTCTGCCGTCGCCGCTGTCGCAATGTTCTCCGGCTCGTCGCCGTTGGGCCGGATGTTCACGCTGAGCGCAATGCTGGTGAACATGGCACGAATCGCCTGCACCGTCTCCTTGCACTTGTTCGTGACAGGACGCGGAATCCACGCGGCCATGCGCTTGTCGCGCCAGCCGCCGTACCGCGCCTGATACTCAATCCACTGCCGCCCGAGGATGTACCAGATGTTTCGCTGCCACTGCCGGTGGAACACCCACTGCGTGTCCACGGTCTCCCGTTTGATTTGCTGCCAGAGTTCCAGCAACTCCTCGTCGGAGAACGGGGAGTCAGTCTCCAGCATGCCTTCGTCTTCCTTGGGAATGGCGAGCGCTGCCGCCTTCGCCGCATCCCGGTTGCGCCCGTCTTGCGCAATCTGGAACGGCTGTGAGAGAGAGTCCATCGCCATTAGCTAATCGCCTTTCCGTGCTGCGTGACGCGGCCATCCACGTCCCAGCCAAGACCGAGTTTCTTCGCTTCCTCATCCCCCACATCATCGAAGGAGGGGAGGTCGTTCCCGATAGAGGCCGACTCCGGCGTCACGGGCACGTCGAGCGAAATCTCCGGGGTCGTAATCTTGATATCCATATAGCGGTAGATGAGCGCAGCCCGTTCGTGCTCCAGTTGGGTGAGCCGCAGCACCATCCATTCCTGGTTGGTCTTCTGCGCGTCCACTTGGCGCTGCATGGCGTCTCGCTCGCCTTGCGCCCGCACCGCCTTGTCAATCAGGTCCGCGTACTCCGCTCGGTTAATCCACATAGCCGTGTCCCTCGTCTATCGGGTTGAACATACCGCCCAGCGGATAGCTGGCGTCGGTCTCTTCCAGGTCTGCGCCCTGGGTCTCGCGCTTGTGATACTCGCGCATGCGCTCGATGTCGAACTTCACGTCATCCGGCATGGCGTCCCAGCGTTGCTGCTGGGTCTGAGTCATGGTGACCTCTTCCGCTTCCGGAATTTCCGGCCATGCCATCATCGCGTAGCGCACGCCGTCGGGGAGTTCGTCTTTGAACTTGAAGACCTCTTCCTTGGCCTTCTTCGTGCCGTCCGGTTTCGAGTTGTTGGCGTAACGATACGCCCGCATCTGCTCGATGGTGTTCGGCACGGTATACGCGAAGAACAGCTTATTCGTATACAGCCAGGACTGGACCCGCTGAATACCAATCTCGTGCTTGTTCTCCGCTGGCATCACGCCGATGCCCTTCAGCCCGAACTCCAGCCGGAGGTTCGCTTCGTTCTTGTTCGCGGCCCACCGCACGTTGGTGAAGCGGCCCAAGCCGAACTTCAGCGCAATCGGCCCAATGTGCTGTGAGATGGCCTTCTGGCGTTCCAGGTATTCACCGACAGCGACCATGCCCTTGGGCGTGGCAACAATCATCACTGCGCCGAACGGATGGTCCGCGCCGGAGTCGAGTCCGACGATAACGGGGCGACTCGGGTCAATCGCAGGCCACTCCGGGATGAACTGTTTGACCTGTTCCGCGTTGAGGAGGGTCTGCCGCTCCAACAGCGAGTAGTCGTAGACGAGCCCCGTGGCATTCCGGCGCTCAGCCTTGTATTCCTGCGCGTAGAACGCAGGCTCCATCTTGCGCTTGGCCTGCTCAATCGACGCGAGCATCACCGGGTTGCTGCGGAACAGGGGATTTTCCTCCGTCCACCAGCGCGTGGTCCAGTATCCCGGCTCCTTGTAGACGAGGGCTTGCTTTTCAATCTTGTCGTAGGTCCAGTCGTAGCCCAACACGGTTGTGGACGCGATGATGATGCCGCCCGCCTTGATGAGCGTCGGTTCAAACACGTCGTAGGCGCGTTCCGGTGACTGCGCGGCCTCATCCAGCCAGCCGCCGCTGATACCATGGGGTCCGCGTGCGCGCTCCGGGTCCTCCAGCGACCGAAACGCGACCATGGAGCCGTTCTTGAGGCGCAACTCCATGTGCTCCTCGCTCCAGGACTCCACCCAGTCCGGATTGATGAGCTTGATGAGTGTGGGGAAGGTTGAGTCGTGGAGAATCTTGAACGTCGGCCCCATCGCCCACCAGATGGACCCGGGAATCATCAGTTCTTGGCGCACGGCGTGAGCACCGGCCAGTGTCTTGCCGCCGCCTCGACCGGCGAGGAGGAGAAATCGATTGAATGCGCGGGGTGCCGCGAGATTGGACGTGCTGACGGCCCCACACTTGGGGCAGATGAACTGCCCGAAGTCGTCATGGCTCCCAATGACCTTGCACGTCAGGCAGACCCGCTTGCGGAGCGCGGCGAAGAAGCCATCCTCCCCGTGAATGTAGGGGTTGTACAGGTACGGCTCGCTGAGCGCATCTCCGCATCCGGGTGGGAGGCGCACGGTTTTCTTGTACGCCACGAATCAGCCCTTCTTCTGAGCGGCCTGCTCCAGTCCTGCGAGCGAGTGTCGCTTCGGTTTGTATTCCTTGACGCCCGCACCGGCCTTTTTCTTCTCGCTATACATGATAGCGACCGCTTGCTTCGGGTTGGTCACGGCGGGACCAGACTTACTGCCACTGTGCAGGAGTCCCTTCCCGAATTTCGGCATCACTTCGTTGTACGGCATGTTATTCTCCGACTTCAGCGTCGATATAGGCGGGTGTGCCGCCCGTGGTATCGGCACGAATGATTTGGCGGGGACCATCAGGCATGACAACCTGTACGGCAACCACAGTGGTTCCGGCTGCTTGCGGCGGCTGCTCCCCAAACTGCTTGAAGAGGGTCCCTTCAGCAACCTTGAGCGCGACCGCAGTGCGCTCTTTCATGCCCGTATTGAGCACTCCGTTACTGTCGAGACCCTCTTCCAGACGTTGCACGACTTTGTGCATCATCTGAAACTGGACACGCTCCTTCGGGTTGTAGTCGATGTCGAGCCAGCCATTCTTGGTCGCTCGATACACGTAGGGGGACACGCTGTTGATGCTGATGTTCAGCGCCTTCGCAATGTCCACGTCCTCCATGCCGTTCAACCGCATGGCGATAATCTGGAGCGCCTGCTGCCGGACGAGGCTATCGTCCGGCAACCACCACGCCCGTCGCGGGTCACCCACGGGTGGACGGGTAGTCGGGCGTTCTAGGGTGGAGGCTACCTGTGGCGTCTCATCGCCGGGTGCCGGAGGGAGGGACGGCACCGCAGGCGTGATGCCCAACGAGGACACGCGGGGACCCAACGTCCTCGGTCGCCCATTCCGTCGAGCCTTCTTTTTACGAGAAACAGCCACAGATAGCCTCCATTTCTAAGTATGGCATGATTTTTGCTTCGTGTCCACTTTATGGTATGGTTGTTGCATACTACCTCTATGGAGGGTAGCCAATGTCCGCAGAAGGAGTCATCGAGAAGCGCGTCGTCGTGGTGGAGGTGTCCGGGCTCCGGCGCATCCTGGGGAGACTCGATAGCGCCGCTCAGATTCAGGCCGCAACCAAGATGAAGGAATCGGTCTTCTGCGAGGGTGGGCCGAAGGCGATGGTCTTCACCAAGGAGTTCGCCCGCCATCTGCTCTACAAAGAGGTTCCGGATGGCGTTTAAGTGGTGGAAGTGCAAGCTCTGTCTCGATTGGAACTGGACCGCCGACACGTCGCGGTGTCCGCGCTGCAAGAGGTTCAACACTGATGCCCAGATATGATTTCGAGTGCGCCAACGGCCACGTCCGTGAGAACGTCTGGGTCTCGTCCTATCGGGATGCGCTGAACGCGCCCGTCGGCGTCTCTCCGTGCGTCGAGTGCGGACTCGTGATGACCAAGAAACCCTGTGCCCCGAACTTCACGGTGAAGGGCTTCAACGCGAAGAACGGATACAGCCAATGACTCATAGTTGGAGGGACCTAGAGGAGCTTGCTATCGAGGAGCCGGGACTGCGGCGGTTCTTTGACCTTGCTCAGCGGGACCACTGGACTTCGAAACAGATGCTCAAGGAAGCGCTCTGGTGGTATGTAAAGGCGCTTCAGTCATGCCGCGCCCAACTGCTGGAGGCGAAGTCCACGCAACGGAACGGGTACTACCTCAACGACCCACTGCCGTCACATGGAGGCACCCGACTGGAGCGTGACTAGTGTACGCCCTGCACCCCGGCTCGTTGCCGCCGAAGAGTCCAAAAGCGACCGACCGTATCGACATCACCGCAGCCGACCTGATGGCGCTCTACGGAGTCGCCCCAGAAGACTGCATCACCTGGGACCCAGCGGACCAGTATGATTGGTTCGACTTCATTCACCTGTATCCGAGTTACTATGAACGCTACCAATTGCGACCCGACGGCAGTCCAGACAAGGATGTCCCTGTTGGCTTCGAATCGCGCCCGCGCACAGGTGCTTCGAACCCTCAGCCGACTCGCAGAAACGCAGCAAAATCTTCCCGTGCCGATGACCGTGCAAGAAAGGCTTGACCTGAGAGAAGCGTTCCGACTCTTAACCATGTATCACAACATCCTCGTGAGGGCCGAACTCCATGAATAAGTACATCATCGACATGCACGTCCCCGCCGTCTCGCTGATTCCGTGCTCCATCGTGCCCAGCACGGCGGCTCCCGGCATGTTCCTCGGCATCAAGGAGGACGGCTCCTCCATCGTGGTCGAACCGGACGGCTCTCAGGTGCGCACGATTCCCGCGGGGCAGTCCAACTGGGACTCGCCGTGGACCCAAGCGTCCCTGCTGGGCGACAAGCTCGTCTACCGGAGTTCGGGCGGCACGCCGCGTGGCTATCTGGTGATTGGATGAAGCCATTCAATACCGCTCTCTTCAGTGGGCATGGGGGTGTACGACCTCCGCGTCCTGCCTGGAAGCCTGGAGTGCGCGCCCCGCTGGGCGCACTCCCGCAGCCAGAGAATTACGCGCTGCCCGACTGGACGCAATTCCCGCAAGCCCGAGACCTGAACTTCATCCGGGGCAACTTCGGCATCACGATTCCAGGCGCCCCTGCGGTACCGGGAAGTAACGACCAGAATCCGGCGCACGTCATGTCGAGTCTCCTGCTGAACTATCCTCAGGCGATACAGGAGGCGTTCCTCGCGCAATACGTCGCCGCCTACACGCATGTGCAGTTCAGTCTATTCCACGCGCTCCATTACGGAGCGACCTTGGACCAGTACATCGCGCTGGCCCAGAGAGCCCAGAGCGTGGGCCTGTTCGTAGACCACTGGTTTCTCGCCGGGGAGGACGTGGTGCCGGGAGGCGCCAACCAGCCAATGGAGTTCTGGAAGGCACTGATTGACCCGCATCTGCCACGGCTCGTGGGCGCAGGCGTCGTAGACCAAGCCTGCGTGGGCTGGCAGCTTGACCAATACAATGTGCCGGGAAACTCGCTCATCCGCATCATCAAGTATCTGGCGGAAGCGCTCCCGGCGACCGTCCCGCTCTACACGCACTGGGTCCGGGACGCCATGGCGTGGTGGTGGGATGGGGGCGAGGTTTGGTCGGACCAGTACCAAACCCTCAACGTGCACGACCGCTTTACGTGGTGGCAAGCGATGAGCCCGTATCTCACGGGAGGCCACATGCAGGGCGACACGGTTGCGGCTCGCTCGCGCACGCTCGACTGGCAGAACATGGTGTTGGATACGCTCAACCCGTTTCGTGGAGGCGATGGCCGTGGGGATATGGGACAATCGACCCGGGGCGGCACGCAGAAGCCGTTCCAACTGGTCATCGCAGAATACAACGAACAAGACGTGTTCAACGGCGTCATCTCCGAGCACGACGGTGACGCGGTAGGCTACGCGCTCATGGGCGCCCGGGCGCGTGACGGCGCCTACGCCAACGGCTACTACAACGGGGCTTCGCGCCCTACAGGAGAGTTTTTGTGAAGAACGCGATTCTGGGTGCGGGGTTAGCGATTCTCCTGTCCATTCTGCCATACCGCATCATGGCCTTGAGCGCAGAGATGTTCGTCGTGTTTCCGGGAGCCACTCGTGTGGTCACCACGAATGACCATTACTGGGATGTGGGCGACTTGGGCGTGCGGCTCAATCGGCTGGGGTTCACCGTCGTCTACGGGACGCCCCTCTACCTGGACGGCCAGCGCGTCTACGGGGTGACCTCCTTTGAGGAGCATGCCATCGCCATCGATAGCAGCCTCTCCTGGGATGCGCGTTACGACGTATTGACCCATGAGGCGGGCCACACGCATCAGCCCTTCTGGGTCAATGCGGAGGAGGGTGACTGCTACGCGGAGGGCGTGGCAGCGGTCCTCACTGGCACCCTGCGCGAACACGCCCGCTACCTCCACGGCACGAAGTGGACGTGCCTGGGGGTGTTCCTCGCGGAATGGCCGTCCATCTATGCGACCGCAGCCACGATGCATAACTAGCGGCGCAGCGCGAAGCGCAAGCCGCGTCCCATACCGATTGAGAGGCAGATATGTTTGATTTGCTCATGGCTATCGCTACGGTCTCCTTGTTCACGTTGCTCATCGCGCTTGGGCTCCAGTGGGCCTACGACCTCGGCGTTGAGCACACCCGCGAGGAATGGCTGAAGGCGGAAGCCGAACGCCAAGCGACCAAGGTGCCCCATGCGTGACCGTAAGTCCGACGCCCACACGAAGGTGTTGGATGTCGCCCCGGGCGAGGTCCGGCACCACAAGGACGAGGACACATCGAACAACTCGCCCCTGAACCTGGAAGCCAAGGACCGGGGCGACCACACCGCGGACCACAACCGCACGCGCACACTCGGGAAGCTCCGCAAGGCGCTCACCATGCAGAAGCGCGGAGAGAAGCTCTACTAGCTAGCCGTCCCGAGAGTTATCCCACCAACCAATAGAGGGGGACAGCACACCCCTTTTCCCCCCATAAAAATTTTAGCGCAGGCACCCTTCGGCCCCGGCAACTTTTTGGCGCCGGGGGTGTCCCCTGGGGGTAAAGTGCGCGCATTGGTAGAGCGCTCTATGATATAAAGCACTCTCACAAAGTAGCGCGCTTGACGAAAGCACTCTGCTTGATAAAGTGAAGGCACAAAGGAAAGGCGCCGACACTCGCGTATGAGTATCGGCGCCCTGGGCGAGTGCGTGCTAGTCGTCGGTGTAGCGCTTCGGCACGAGCGACACGACACGGAACCCGTGCGCGCAATCGGCAACCGCGTCACCGGCGTTGTCGTATCGGCGCGCATCACGCTGATGCAAGCTCACACCGTCGGCAGTCACGTAGACGTTGACAACGGAGCCGTTGAAGGTGATGAGGTTGCCTTTGATGATATACATGCGATTCTCCCTCTGACTGGGCGTCATTGCCCGACTACTGTTGATACCGGCGTTGAAGGTCTGCAAATTCATCCGCGAATACGCGCAACCGTTCTACGAGCGGAGACGACGGCCACAATTTCTCCAGCGCATCGGCGCCCGCTATCACCTCTGCTTTCGCAATGCGCAATGCTTCGATGATAAGAATATCGTCGGCGGTTGCTGGAGCGCGTGCCGAATTTGCGCGTATCTTGGTCTCCCGCTGTTTCATGGATTCTCCCATCATTGGTTGATTGGCTAAGGATAATACGCATCATAAGTGCTTGATACGCAAGGCGGTTAGCGCGAGCCGTCACGAGCGCGTGTCCTTCCGATTGCTAGGGATTACGCAACCATTCGGTTGCTGTTCTGTGGTGTGTTTATGTAATACCGGCACGTCGATAAACTCCGTGAACATCTTGAGCCGTTGCGTGACGCCCTGAGCGCGGCCAATGAAGGCGAACGCCTGTTGTGCGGTATCGAAGTCTGTCATTCGGCACCATTGGCCGAACGTCACATTCTTCGCATGCGTATCGAGCCGTCGGACTACGTAGCGAACGCGCATTGTCATCACTTACCTTTCACCTGGGCGCGTAACGCGGTCTGCGCCCGGGCGAAGGCACTATCAATGAAATCACGTTCGCCTACTACGTCGATAGGGTCATCACACCCGCAATCCCAACAGACCGATTGCCACGCATGCGTGATGTCCGCGCCGCATTCACGGCACCAATGGAGCGGAGTGCGTGCGACTGGGCGTGTGTCGTCGTCGTCGGCGATATCTTCATTGGTGAGATATTCCAGTACGAGCGCTTGCGTGCCATCGGTATCGCCGGGAGTGCGAATAATCGGCAGGATCGACGTATCGAGCGCGCACAAACAATCCAGCAAAGCGAGCGCGTGCCGCGTATCGAGTGTTTCGCGTGCCGAGTGTGCGCCTGAATAGCCGATACTCAGATTGGTGCACTCCGCTACGTCGTCGGCGTAAGACTCGCTGTCAGTGAACATGCCCCAGTCGGACGGTTCGTAGCACATGCCCTGAGCATTCAATTGGTCCGCGATTGCGTGCGCAAAGTCATCCGAGCAAGTGCGATTCCCACACTGATACGTGATTACGTCGCCGGTTCCCTTGCGGTCTAAGGCAATCACCATGCGCGCATCGGCCAACCACACGGGCGAACTTGCCACGAGCGAGCGGGAACCGATGCAACCTCTTTCTTCACCATAGTGGAACAGATACCGCCCCGGCACTCCGCGCCGAATCATCTCGCACAGCAACCACACACCCGCAGTATCGTCGGCGCCTAAGCAGTCACCTCCGTGCGTGCCGAGTGTGCCGTCGGATTCCAGGTAGACACGTTGGCGTCCGGTCACTTTGTGCACGGTATCAGTGTGTGTGCTCCACACGACATCAGGCCGATTGCCAACCACGAGTGAATAGTTACCAAACGCATCGGACACGCAACCGGCGGATACGAGGTAGCGGTTGATAAACTTCCGCTCGTGCCGACTCCCGGCAGGGCGTTTGTACGTGTGCATCTCGATTAGACGGTTTAATTCCGGGGTCATTCAGCGTCTCCACGAAACGAATTGGTTTGCAGGGCGGTTTCCAAGGCGTAGCAGATGGCGGCACGTCGGACGTTATCCGCTTCGATAATGTTGGCGGCTTTCACGTCTGCAATGAACGTCTCGCCGCAGTCTCCGCACAAATGCGTAGCGCCGTATTCTTTGCGCTCGGCAATCGTGGCGCGATTCATCGATTCGGCGTAATAGCTCGTGTCGCACTCGTCACAGGTGCGCTCTAGGTTGCCATAGCAGTCATCACAAACCACACCGTAGTTGTCTATCCCGCTTGGGTTCTGGTCGTGGAATACCTCATCACAGTGCGCGCACGAGTAGCGCATGTCGTCGCACCGTTGGCACTCGTCGCCTGCGTCGTCTACCGCGTTATCGCCGCAGTGCGCGCAAAAGTGCGTCTCGTAATCGTCGCCGTCGTCGTCGGTACCCTCTTGGCTAGAGATACCGCCGTCGGTTAAGCCGTTGGTGTTCTGGCACTCGTAATCTCCGCCGTCCGTATCCTCAACAAACTGAAAATGCTTACCTTTGTCTACGAGCTTAGCCCAACCGCAACCGTCTACGAAGGGCATGATATAGGCGTCCTCGTGGTTCTCGTCTACGAGTGCGCGCACACGAGCGCCGAATACGTCGCCCTTGCGATACCCTTCGCGCTCCAGCAAAATTCGCAACGTCTCGTCACCATAGACGCGGGAGTGTATTTTACGGTCCGGCCACACGAGCGCACGAGCGCGGATTTTGTCGTCGTAATCGCCCAGTGTGCCGAGATACGCAAGTTGCAAGTCAGGAGACTGCGCGTAGACGATTGCCGGATGCGAGCTTGACGCATACGTGCGAGGTGCGTGCGACATACACGAGTTTGGACCTTCGCGGTAGACGCGCACCACATCTGACTCGGTTGTGGCGTACTTGGTTGCGTTACGGTCGTTTGCTGCCTTAACTTGCGCGCACAGCTCATCACGTTCACGGGCGCTCAGCGAAGGCGCAAACTGTTCAAGGTAGCGCCCGGGCCGGACACTCAATTGACGGTCCGTTACGCCCCATTCGTGTGACGGTGTATAGCTGATTTTGCCGGGAAAGGTGACTGACAGAAAGGCAAAGTGCGCCTTGTTTAGTTCTACCTGCCAATCCAAATCAGCCCACGGCAGAACCTGACATCCGGCGATACCCTGCCGAGCGCATCGGTTGGATTCTCGCTCCCGATATGTCTTAATCTCCTGAGCGGTAGCGGCGAACGTCACCGTATAGGCCGACGGCGGTAGTTGTCGCTCCAGTGCTTCCCGCGCAAGCTGAGCGGTTGGATGTACGCTCACGTACGGCGCAAGCGGGGGTGATGGCGCGTCTTCGCCCATAGCCTTACGGATGCGGGCGCGGTCTTCATCAGTCGCACGATACGACGGTGTATTGAAACGGTCTGCCCAGTGCTCGTAACAGCATGCCGGACACGTCTGTGAGCAAGCCCATAACGGGACATCGGCGCGGTAATCACTTGCGCCTTCATCGGCAAGCTCGCTCGTGCGGAATACCTGCAATATCGGCCACAGTAGCGGAAACGTTGCGCTTTGTGAGTGCACGGTAAAATCCGACGGCGGTAGCGCATCGAAGTAATCGAGCAGGGCGCGCTCCGTAACGCCTTTGACGTGAAGGAAAAACGGCATGCTAGTACCCTACTCCCGCAACCACGAGCGCGGCTTTAATGTCGGCAATCGACGCATGCGCAATATTGTCCGCGCACAAGTCAACGTATGAGGCTTTCGGTAGCGGTCCAAGTGCGCGCTCGGCACGGTGGACGATTACGCGGCACTCCTGGGCAAGCTCGCCTAAGAGATGTTGACTTGAACAGCGGGTGAAGACATCGGCAAGCGATACGCCTTGACGAGACATCAGCGGTCCCCTTCGATGCGCGTTAGCCAACCGTCTAGCTGGGCGTCAAACGTCGCCCGCGCATCAGCAGAAGGACCGTTATCGAAGGCAGAACGGATGCGCCCCGGAATCGCCTTGCAGTCGTCGCACGCGAGCGCGGGAACACAATACGTTTTGTCGCCGCGTGTCGCGCCTAGGGATAAAGCCGCACTTAGAAAGGCGGTCCGCTCGCTCCGAATGTTTCCGCATCCGTGACACGCGATTACGTAGTCTCGTGGCGCAAACATTATCGGTCGCTCCTGACTGCGAGCTTAGCCCGCACGAGTCTATCCCTCTGGGCGTCACCAGTCGGCACGAGCTTACGAGTGCGGAGATTGTAGGCGGTTTGCTTAGGCGTCAAGCTCGTGCAACGCTCGCACGAGACGCGGTTGTGCACGTCGCAACCGTTCACGGTTCCATAGCGGTTGACTACTTCGGGCGTCAATTTCATCTCCATTTGGTTGGCCGACATTTTCGTAATCACGTTTGCAGTTTTTAGCCTACATCAGTAGCACTCGGCATGCCCGATGCGCGGTCCTTTAGAATCAACAACTTAAAAAATAGTGTGCAGGTCCGATGCGCCATCTTGGTACGCGCTCGTGTTCCATTCCGCGCAAACCATTGACAGCGCCCAGGATACCCGTGTCCCGTCCTAGCACATGGTGTGGTACACGGGGCTTGGCACGAGACGTGCTTATCGAGCCGATTGGCATACGCCCTGCATTAGCAAACGCCGTACCATCATCTATGGACCTTCGCGTGCTCGACCTTCGCGTGATGGACATTCGCTCTATGAATAGTCGAGCGCTCGACCATGCAGGCAGGCATGCAGGAGGCCGCGGCTCCAATGGGGTACGGATGGTCAGCGCCCATTTGACCCCGGAGTCTCTAAAGGGGTACGGATGGTCAGGACGCATTTGTCCCCAGTGGGTGACTACGCGACCCTGGCGGGTCGCTTTTCATTCAATAGAACGGAAGACAGGTCTTGGCACACGCGATGCAGTCTCACGGGCCATGACCAAGAAAGACTACCTCGCTATCGCCCACGCCATCAACGATGGAGCCCTTATCAACTGCGCGACGGCGGCAGACGCGCAGATGAATCGTCGGACGCGCCACACGATTGCGCACCGCTTGGCCGACATGATGGCGCAGGACAACTCCCGTTTTAACCACGAGCGCTTCCTGGAAGCGTGTGGCATTCCCTTGGAGGACCAGTGAGCACAGCCACATCACGACGCGCACTCTTGCCCACCCACGAGGTACGACAGGCGCTCATCCGCCGACCGTTCCCCGTCACCTACTACCCGCCTGTGAAGCGTTGGGGCGGGGTGCAGATTATCAACGACGAAGACTGGATGCGGGACGCCAATGCGTGGAAGAAGCGCTACGCCCAGGACGGCCCCGAGACGGAGGATGTGCTATGAGACCAGATAACGCGGCGAGTACGGCGACCAGTACGGATGACGCGGACAATCAGAAGGAATTTTCCTTCAACGACATCCGGGACATTCTCCAATACACCTTCGGCTCCACGGCACTGTGCAGCGTGCTCAGCCGCTTCCGAGAGGAGGCCGATAGACGCAAACGCGGCGTGACCGTTATCACGACGACGATGGCCGTATATCGGAGCCTGCGCACAACGGATATCGCCGCTGCCGACATCATCGTGGTCGATGGGCGGCTTGTGAAGAACCGATTTGGAGGATGCCAGTGACAGGTACCTATAGCCGCCACAAGACCAACACGACCGGCCAACTGCGAGGACTGGAGGACCGCATGAGTGAGAAGCGAATCGAGCGTCGGACAGCGAAGATTGCGATGCGCGTGGGCAGGGACGGCGCCATCACCCGCGGCGCGTTCATCCAGTTCGTGAGCCTGGGCTTCTGGGGCCGCATGAAGTGGCTGTTCTTGGGAGCGCGGTAATGACCGACCGCATCCACTCGTGCAAGGACTCCCCGGATGGGCGCCACAAGGTGGTCGCCGGGGAACACGGCTGTCACTACTGTCACCGCACCGTGTCCTACTTGATGGACATGGGCTGGAACACCCCGGCGCACGACCCCGACTGGCACGACCAAGAGGCCGACGTGAACGACGCCCGGGTACGGCACGATTCTTGAAGTAACCCCTGGTAGGCCACGATAACCCGTAACCTTGTGAGGACAGACACTATGAGCAACAGACAGCGCTTCATCCTCGACACCCTGACCAGCGGCCCCGCGTCGGCCCAGACCCTCGCCACGAACCTGGACGCGCCCCAGGCGAGCATCCGCCGCGATGTCATCCGCCTGCGCACCATGGGCTACCGCATTGACGACGCCCGAGACAACGGCGGGCTCTACCGCCTCGTCGGCGCCCTTTAAGCCGCTTACGCTGGGGTTGTGACAGGGAGGTTCGTAGAGGCAGTGAGCCTGTTACCCCAGCACCCAGAGCCCGTCTCGGTCCCCCACTGAGGCGGGCTCATTCTCTATCCCGGAGGTACCGACCCCTTGGCACTCAACCTACATTTTACGTCGCCTGGTACGATGCGTATGTTCTCGACCGAGGAGATGATGCATCTCCCCGCACCGTCCTGGCTGATAGACCGCATTATCCCCGCTGGCGGGCTCTGTGGGCTGTATGGCCCGCCCGGGGTGATGAAGTCCTTCGTCGCTGCCGACCTCGCGCTCTCCGTGGCTGCTGGAGGTCTGTGGCAGGGGCATAAGGTGACCCAGGGCTTCCCCCTCTACGTGTGCGCGGAAGGCGCGTCCGGGATGGGCAAGCGCATCAACGGCTGGCTGGAATACCGCAAACTAAAGGCATCCCGGGTACGGGGGGCGTGGCTCACCGAGAGCGTGCCCGTCTATGCCGACAGTGATGGGATGGCCCGCGTCATCGAGCGCATTGAGGAGGCAGATATTGTCCCGGACCTTATCGTTATCGACACACTGGCCCGATGCTTTGATGGTGACGAAAACCAACAAGCTGACATGGGTCGGTTCGTGGCGGGGGTTGACCGACTTCGAAAGGAGTTCGATTCCACCGTCCTCGTGGTTCACCACACCCGACTCGATGGCGACCGTGAACGTGGCAATACTGCCTTCCGGGGTGCTGCGGATACTATGCTTTCCCTTAGCAACAAAAAGGGTAAGCTCATCCTCGCGTGCAACAAGCAGAAAGACGCCGAGGAGTTCGAAGACATCGAATTGCATACCAAGCCGATGCCGGAGCAAGACACGGTAGTCATCGTGAACGAGTCGCGCTCCATCGCCGTCGTGAGCAAGGCGACCGAGATGCTCGCGGTACTGAGGGACGAAGGCCCGCTCTCCTGGGACGAGTGGTTTGGTACCATGAGCGCACGCGCTGGAATGCCCCGTACGACGTTTTCGCGCTATCTCGCGGGACTCAAGGAAAGTGGCAAAATCATTAAGGAAAACAAGGAATATCGGGTTTCCTCGGTGATTTAGTCCCACGAGTTTTTTGGGGTGGGACTTGAGTTAAGTTGTTGAAAACAAAGGCTTGTCAGGCCGGATTGGACATCCCCCACCCCCTATGTAATAGGGGTGGGAGGTTGCCCCGGAGACCGATATGTATGTGACGGTGACGAGATATAGCGGGCACGTAGGGCGAACTTGGGGCTATTGGTCTCAGAACGCTACGCTGAACATTCGATTGGTAGACGCAGTGTTCATTCCAAACTCGGACTGGATGCTACTCAAAAACGCTTCGGTCAATTTGAACAGGAGGCAGACATGAAGAAATGCCATGCGTGCGGACAAAAGCTCCCGCTGAAGACGGGAGATGTCGTAGAAGGTGAAGGCGCAAGTGGTGTGCGCCATCGGGGGACCGTCTTGGTCACCGGAAGCTCATGGACCGATATCGTGGGCTTTGACCGGGTGCGTCGTAGTGTGCGGACCAAGGGGCTCGTGCGGCTCCACGGCTACTTCCGCATCACCGAGCGGGAGCCCCTTGGCTAGCCCCTGCGCGCACCGCTGGGTCTACTACCATAACGCGACGGGGACGTGCTCCTACAAGCTCTGTCTCCGATGCGCGCTGCTCATCTACTTTGCAAAGGGAGGGTGTTAGTGCAGCAAGACATCAAGCGCTCGCAATCCGTGGTTCTGGATAGCATCTATCAGGCCGAGGTCTCCGAGGCCGACGCCAACGGGCTCGTACGCCTGGAACTGTTCAAGAATCGGGAGTCAAAGCTCCTGATTGATATGGAGGCGTCAGAGGCGAATGAGTTCGCCATCATTCTGCTTCAAGGGGCGAGGGGGCTATGCTGACTCTACGCCCGCTCCCGCCGACCCCGCTCATCTGCCCTCCGGTGCGCCTGCCGGAGTTACAGTGGGTACCGATTCCGCCCGCCGTGCGGGTGCCGGTGCCGCTATTGGTGCATTAATGGATATCAAACTCTTAAACGTGAGAGCCGCACTCGCAGAGGCGGCTGAGAACAATCATCAGCGCCAGCACGATAACTCTGACCTCTGGCGTTTTCATAAGGAGAAGAATTGGCGAGAATGTACCGACTACGAATGCGTGCGGTACCGTAACGCTCTGGACTACAATGCGGACGAAACGACGTAAACCCCAATTCCGAGGAGGAGACTGATGGCTACTGCACGACGAGTTGCGCAAGACGCGAAACAGACAATGGTCGAGAGGGAGGTCCGCTACGAGGTTGCCCTGGTCCTGGAGCGCGCGGGGCGCGTGGTCGAGCGAGACGGGCTCGGGGTGGAATACATCACCGAGTTCGTCTCAGAGTTCATCCCGCAGCCTGACCGCATCCTGCTGGACCTGAGCTTGGATGAGGCCCGGTGCATCCAGGCGTCCCTGGCCTTCTCGACCAACAGCAAGGCCAGCCCCCTGTGGTTTCAGTTGGCCGACGCACTGAAGCCGGGAACCCTGACCTCGGGACAGGAGACAACGGCGTCCCAGAACAAGGACACCGCTTGTGGTAAGGTGCAGGCGGATGTCTATAAGCAGCGTGTCGAGCGAGGATAATCCCTGGCACGCGGCTTGCACTAATCACTAGGGTACAGGTACGCGACGTTCGAACCTCGCAAACAAGGAGCGTGTGATTTGGGTCTGAATCTCAAGAAGGGCGGCGGCGGCTTCCTCAACGGTGTGGACGGCGTGCTCAGCGGCTACCGCTGGACCGACCAGTTCAACGGCGAAGACTTCGTGCCCGGGAAGAAACCCGGCACCAAGGACGACAAGTTCCACTCGCTGTTCCTCGAAATCAGTGCTCGTCTCGACGGGGCTGATGAGGACATCACGCAGAATCTCTTCGCGGGCAATGCGGAGAACTACGACTTCGAAGACGAGACGACGCTCTACGCGACGGACCACGACGAGGATTGCGGCATCGGTGACAACACTCCGGCGGGTAAGTTCCTGGCGTCGTTGGTGGAAGGGGGCTTCCCCGGCTCCAAGTTCGGC
>Ga0247660_1000012_pt1 | contig 34330 bp, 37 predicted proteins | sample CNK01_metaG_FD_182793 | JGI IMG/M metagenome (GOLD analysis project Ga0247660, IMG submission 182793) | Soil microbial communities from Purdue University Martell Research Forest, Indiana, United States - CNK01 | ecosystem: Environmental > Terrestrial > Soil > Temperate forest > Bulk soil... | reverse complement strand
GGGGGACGCTGAGCCCGATCCGTGTGATTTGCCACTATCGCTAGGCGGGGTAACGGGTCCAGGCTGCTACCGCTTGGCGGGCTACCGGGGGTCCAGCCGCTATCGCCATCCGCCGATCGGCTTACCGTCATCCAATGCTCGCCGGCCAACCGGCCCAAGGTAAACCACAAGCCGGGTTGACTTACTGTACCAACTTGGAAGATCGGGTAGGTACAAAGTAAGATTATTGGATCTCGCCCATCGGTTAAACAGTGCCTCCTCGAATGGAGGTACATATATGTGGTTTAACTGGGCAGCGGCTTTCCGGTTAACACGGTAGTATTGAGGATGGTCTACAAATGTAAAGGGCATAGAGGCATACCCATCGTGAACCCCACCCCTGACCAAACATTCATGAGTGAAGGGGGTGCCTAAAGTCCAACCATGTCGTTTCCCGAACTCCCTGGCGATCGATAGCTCTAACTTATCGACCCGGTTGTTCGAGGCCGTGACCACCCAGGCGACCTTGCGCCATTCCGGAGATCGGTGATCGACCTGCCGCTCCGGAATGCCTCTTTCCCGTTCGATTTCGGCTAGGGCCGCGAAAATATCCATAATTCCCTCGCTGGACAGGTGACACGGACAGGCGGGTTTTTCTTACATCACTCCCTATATAAATATATTTTTATTATTTAATTATTCTTTACGTTTAATTTTTCCATTTTCTCTCTCACACGTATTATCTCCTTGTCTACCTGTCCTACCTGTCCTATAAATAAAATATAATAGTAGAATCAATAAGTTAAAAGGTAGACAGGGTATGGGACAGGTAAGGGGGTTCAGGACAGGTTTTGCGGTGGAAAAAACTATAGGGGGTTTTTCAGGTAGTGTGCAATCTGAATTAGGGGGAAAATAGCTCCGAATTTCCGGGGATTTCGTGACCACACGGTGACTTTTTTCCCCTCGTAAATAATTCTCCCCATGCGGGTGAAATTAGATATCCGGAGGATCGCGGAGCAAGTTGTCTCCCTTATCGGGTTATTCGATCGGTTTTTTGCCTCTAATATTTGGGCAAGTTTCGAGACAACGACCACGTCTTCCGAAATATCATGATAAAATCCACCCTCGATGAGGTCTTCCAGAGTCACGCTTTCATCCGAGCGAGCCTGTTCGATCATGGATTGTCGCCCGGTGCTATCCGGAGCGCGACCGTATGGCTTAAATTCCGGGTGCAATTTATAGGTCAGCAGCCACCCGCGTAGCGCTCCCGCTGACTGCAAGGTTTCCTGCAATCGGTCAAAATATCCTTCCTCCGTCACTTTTCTAATGTGTTTCGCATCCTGCCACTGTGATTGCAGTATAAAGTAGCGGCGATCGGCATCGGTTATCGGCAACGCGTTCTGGAAGTTACTGGTTAGCATGTACGCTGTAGTATTTTGTGCATTGTAGGTGTCCATCCGCATCTCTCGAACGGGGATTGTGGCGTTGGTTATGTAAGGCTTCATCTTATTCAGGATGTCGTAGCGATTATGGCCGATCATTTTCACCTCTTCGATTGCGGTAAACAGTTGGCCTACCGCCCATCCCGTGAATTTGTCTTCGATATCGCTGCCGTTGATGGTCCGGGCGTTATTGCCGCCCAACACCCCGGCCATCATGTTGGCGAAAAAGGTACGACCGTCCCCGTCTACCCCTTGCATCAGGATTGCCCAATTTGGTCTTCGTCTGGTCTGGACGATGTGGGCAAACCAACTTATTGCCAGTTCCCGTTCCCGCTTGACCGGGAACAGGAACTCGAAATGGCGGATTACCCGCTCAACGCTTTCCCACCCCTCAAGGGGATCATCCGGCACCTTGGGGATGCCACGCTCGCTGTAGGAGTTTACCCATTTCAGTCCATACCCGTCTGTGAACGTAGCTTCTTCGGTGGGGAGATACATTGTCATGTGGTAGACCGGGATCTTGACCACATCGAGGGCATATTGGCCGGGGTTTCCTTCCGCCACGTAGCGCCCGTGGGCGGCGTCGAACGCCTCACGTTTGATCCTCGCCCCTGTTCCCGTGTGATAAAACTCGGTTGTATGCGTCAGATAAACCCAGTTTTCAAGCCACACAGGCACCCCTTCTTCCTTATATTTCACCATGTTACGAGCCGACGCGATACTCAATTTAAGCCCGAGTCTCTTGGCATTCTGCTGCACGGTCGTCGCCAACCGCTCCCGATCGAGTGCATCTAAAACTAAGTTTCTACCCTCCGCTACAGCGGCGCGGAAGCCCCGCATGTCTGCCGCTACCTCTAACCTTAGAAGCACGTCGGATAGGCGGTCCCTGGCACTTATCGCCGCCCATTTCCTTATATATCTGTGGGTTGTTGGTCGATTGTGCCGGCCGAATGACTCCCATGATATCCCGAATTTCGTGTCATCGTGCTTGAGCGCCCGGCTCGACCACTCGCGGGCTAACTGCCGTCCAAACATGTTTCCACCGGTTTCATGGTGGATCGCCGCGATCAGCTTCAGCCAACCGAGTTTGCTGGTGTCCGAGTCTTCGCCGTAGGGAACCGAGTTTGAGTTGGGGATTGCCAGCACCAGCCGGGTCAGTTCCTCCTCGCTCATGCCAGCGGGATCGCCGCCGATCCCCAGTTCGGCTAGGTCGTCGTCGCCGAACTCGCGGTCCCGGTTGACGGTGGAAACTCGGTTTTCACTGGTGTACCCGCGAGCCGTCATCAGCTTTTCAAATTCGCGGATGATCTCGCGGCACTGTTCCTCCGTGATCACCGGCAAATCATCTATGTAGACGAAGACCGGACCATCACCTTCTGTCCACACGTAAGCTTTACCGGTTTCCGGGTGGATACCGTAGGCTACGAACTGTTGACCATTACCGAGGATTTCGGTTTGATATTTACGTCCAAGGTCGTCCCAGTATATCGTGGACGAGATCTTACGCATTGGTCGGTTCACCCTGAACAGCAGTCCACGTTTAGGGAAATTACCGATGCGAATCGGGGCAAACCCGATCTGGATGCTGGTGAATGTCTCCATGTGCTTCGCGTCATCCGGTTCGGGGATGTCAAAATCCACGAACGCGAGTTTTTCGCCACAGGTTATGCCGACACCGGCTTCAGCGTGGCCGTTCGACAGCCAGTAACCGATGTCTTCCTTTGTCGTCCGGTGTTTTTGCCATTGGGGGATCACTGGAAACTTGTTTCCAGGCTTGATCGGGATGACGTTGTAGCCGTTCGCGAGTATCCGTTGCCCTACTTCCGCCAGGAAACCGGTCATCCGATCCTCCGTTGGAACATCAGTTCCTGGTTGCCCCACGCGATAACCTCGATCCCTATCACGCGCTCAACAGCTTCCAGCGTCTTCTCGCTGACATAAAGTATCCGGCGATCGTTCACCTGTGAGCGTAGGGTCGAGTAATTTATGCCGATCGTTTCGGCTAAATTCTTCATTTTGCCGGTTTGGCTGGCGTAAACGCACCCCAGTTGAATAAAAAACACGTCCGTTGCTCGATCTTTTTCGGGGCCATCGGGCATTTCGACCAGCCACCGTGGAAAAGGTAAAAGCATTTGTAAGTTCCTTTCATTTTGTACTTGACCGGTACAACTTAGCGACGATATTCTCCAATCGTCAACTTGAATGTGGAGATAAAAAGTGGCGCTCGAAGACGACGTGAAAGCACTCACCCTTGCACTTACCAATTTGACGGAGAAATTGCCCGTCAACGGGGCCGCCGCCGCCCCGGCAACCACTACAGCACCGGCTACACGCGGTCCCGGCCGCCCCAGGAAAGTCAGTTTGGACGAGGTAAAGGCGGTTGCAGCCAAGCTAGTGACAGAACGAAGCCGCCCCGTCGCGGTGAAACTGATCCACGATCTGGGAGGAGCGCAACTGGCTGACTTGGACGAGAGCAAGTACGCCGAGTTCATTGCTGCGGCTGAGCTTTTGATCAAGCAGCAGCCGGCCGAAGCGTCGGAATCGGAGCTTTAAGAGGGCCGGCGGAATGGTTGTCAGCGTGTTCCGGCCCAGCTATTCCGCCACCTCCTTGTTCTGCGCCGGCTCCCTGCTTCCCTCGATCGAGGCGGCCGACACGGCTGGTTACGATGCGGCCGAGGGCACCGTCTTCCATGAGTTGATCGGGGAATGGCAGTTACGCGGTCGGCCCGACCACCTGTTGGGTACGACCAGGGAGGTGGACGGACACACGGTCGAGATAGTGGAGGAGATGTTCGTCCACGCCGAGGAGTGCCTGTCCCGCGTCAACGACATCCCCGGCGACCGGTATGTGGAAACCCGAGTCGACCTGAGTTCGATCACGCCGATACCCGGTCAGGGCGGTACGTGCGACGTAGCCTTCTGCGAATACGGTGTACTCGACATAACCGATTGGAAATATGGCAAGGGTGTACAGGTGTACGCCTACAAGAACACGCAGTTGCTGCTGTATGCATTCGGCTTTTACCAAGAGTTTAACCAGACTTACGATTTCGAGACGATCCGGCTGCGGGTCGCGCAGCCTCGCCTGAACCACTGGGATCTGTGGGAGATCGGCCGGGACGAACTGTTGGAGTTCGCCGGTTGGGCAAGGGAGCGGTGGGCGCTTGCCTGGGAACCGGGTGCGCCGCGCAGCCCCAGTCCGAAAGCGTGCATGTGGTGCAAAGTCAGACTGACGTGCCCCGCGCTTGAGGTAGCCCGCCAAGCCTTGGTCGATCTCTCTTTCGAGGGGTTGGATGAAGTGGATGATGACACCCAACGGGCGGTTCAGCCTGCCAATCAAGTGCTGCCGCCGCCGGCAGAGTTAACCATCGGGCAGCTAGCCGAGATCTACCGCTACCGGCGGATGATGGAAACTTGGTTTGCTGAGATCGGAGAGGAACTGATCCGCCGGGGACAATCCGGCGACGATCTAGGCGGCCTGTGGAAGGTTGTTGTCGGCCGCCCCGGTAACCGCCGCTGGGTCAACGAGGACGAGGCGGTAGACGCCTTCCATCGTATCGGCGTCGAAGACGACGAACTGTATGAGTTGAAGTTCCGGTCACCGGCTCAGATCGAGAAGGTGGTCAGGGCAGCCGGTGTGCGCGATCCGAAACTGGCGAAGCGATACGTGACCATGTTCACCGATCGCGCTCCCGGCAAACCGGCACTTGTACCGATCGGTGATGCGCGTGCGGATCTCCAGGCAATCGTGGGAGATGTTTTCGACGAATAAAGAGTGCCAAGGCGCTCTTTAACGCCGGTTTAGCGCGTGTTCCGGCCACAAAAAACACGGCGTAGTGGAGAGTAAAATGACTGATGATACTTATAACCCCCGTAAACTTCCAGAAACCGTTGCGGATCTTCTTGCACAACGCAGGTCATTGAAGACACGGTCGCTGCATGACGATGTGGATGAATGCCATCTGAAGTTGTGGACCAATCCCGAATACCGGAGGTGTTTTTTCGCTGTCCATGCTTCAGAGACTATCGAAGGATCGTTCATTGCTGATGAGCACATGGCGGCTGGTATGGTTCGCACTTTTGCGAAAGCAAATAATATCCCGATCGCGGCTGAAGCGAAAATTGCCGCCATCGTGTATTCGCTCAATGTCGTTTGCCGGCGGTATAACATGTCACGGAAAGACCGGCAGAATCGTGTTCACGGTCAGCGTGTAGATGAGGCGGCCGAGTAACGTCAGCATCGCCTGTGGGAGAGCGGGTTAATAGCCCGCTCCCCTTTTGGAGGATTGAAGATGGTCGATAATATCTTTTCGCTACCAACGCTGTTGGAGCGGCTTGCCGGGAAGCTCAAAAGCTACTTACAACGTGACGCTACGAACCGTCAGGAATGGATTGAGATACAGGAGGGTATCTGCCTGACGTTGGCCGAGGCACGGGATCAGTTTTCAGCCAACATTGAGTTCGGTCAGTGGTGTGAAGATAATGGGTTCGGCAATGATGTGATCAATGCTGAGACGCGGGCGGCGGCTATTACGATGGGGCGTGATCCGCAGGCATTGCGTGCCTGTTTGACAGCGACAGACCGCCGATCATTGGAGACGATGTACCGTTTTGAGTTTGGTCGTTATTGGAACGTTCCAAAGACGCAGCCGCGCCAGCCGTTACAACCCAAGCCACCGACTGAGAACATCGAGGCTGCTATTGAGGCAGTGCAGCCGTTTGTCGATGCCGGTGTCAACGTTCCACGCGCTAAGGTTTCCGAGGAGCTTGGCATAGGTATGGAGACTGTCAGGCGTGCGACGGAGAGGGCACGCGGGCGGTCTGAAGCCAGAGAAGAACAAATGTACCCGCCGCTGCCAGCGGAGGATATGTCCAAGACCATGAAAAAGCGGTACGAGGCCGCTCTACGCAAAGCACGGCAGGAGATCCGCGAGGAGTTAAAGGTCGAAGTGTACAAAGAAGCTGAGGTCTATTTAGACTACCTGAAAGACCGATTAAGGCGGTCTGATATGATACTTTCCAATTACCAGGGTAAGATTAGCAAAGAGACGTTTCGTAAAATAAAGGCTTGCTTACACCCGGATCATAACACGTTCAAGTATGCCGCTGAGGCGTTGCAAGCCTTTTGCGAGATGGAGCCGGTTCTCGTTAAGCCTGACGATCCGGTTTATACCGGGCCGCCTTTACCCCAAACGGTGGCGGAACTGATGGCAAGGCGGCGTAAAAGGTAAACTTCGATGGCTAGGGTCTATGCGACCAAGGAACCGGCCGAGGTTTACCGTCGCTCGCTGCCGCGTCCGGAGCGGTTGGAGACGATACATTTTCGCAACAACACGAAGGAGGGGTTTGTCGTTCGACGTAAGCGGGTCATCTGGCGCACGGTCAACGGGAGAATAGGCGATGTCAGACGTAATTGAGCGGAAGATCGTAAAGAACGAAGACTACGTTGTCACGTATTCGGACGGGACGATCGTGGTGAAGGAGGTGAGGTTGAGCTTCCCCCACCTCGACAAGCCGTGGGCGGGTCCGAACGGGACCAACCCAAGGCCGACATACGGTGCGATCGGGTTGATGCCGAAGGCTCCGAAGTACCGCCGGTCGCAGTTGCTGTTGGAATCCGAAATCCAGCGGTTCGTGGCATCCAAGCAGAACCCCGATCTGCCTAGTATGCACCGGTTTATGCGGGATGGGGACGAGCGCAAGGACCGGAAGGGGTTCCCTGGACACTGGTCGATCCACACCAACGAGACGAACCCTCCCGCTTTGAGGGGTCGCGGTACGGACCCGGTCACCGGTCGGGCGAGGATCATCAAGCCGCAGGATGCCGTCGAGGTGTTCTATCCCGGTTGCTGGGTGAACATGTTTATCAAGCCGTGGTGGCAGAGCAATACGAACGGCAAGAAGGTCAATGCCAACCTGATCGCCATCCAGTTTGTGCGTGATGGCGAGCGGATTGTCGGGGACGGTCGCATTACCGATGACGTGGTCGATGACACGTTGGAGGTTCTGGCCGAAGACGACAGTGGCTTTGACGATCTGGAAGGTCTGTAGGCAGGCATTGAACCGGTGGTTAGGGGGAGCGTAACTACCGGTTCAGTGCGGGTGCCGTGTGGCAACCGAGCGGTCCTGCGGTATCGGTTGCACTCTATCAGGAACCCCTAATGCCATTCGACTCTTACTACAGGCCAACCAAGGACACGCTTCACCTCGACTACGAGACGGCGTGCGAACTCGATCTCCGCAAGGTTGGGTTGGACAGGTACTCGGCCGCACCGAGTTGCCGGGTATTGATGGCGGCCTACCGGATCAATGACGGTCCCCTGCGGCACTGGGAGGGCCACAGGGCACCCTTTCCCTCTGACCTACGGGAAGCCCTGGTAGACCCTGAAGTCGAGCGGTGGGCGTTTAATGCCCAGTTCGAGCGGGTGATCACCCGCCGTGTGCTGAAGATACCGACACCGATTCGGAACTGGCGTTGCACGATGGTTCTCGCCTTCATGCAATCGTTCACCGGGGGGCTTGGCGAGATCGGTAAACAGGTTGGCCTGCCCCTTGAGAGCCGCAAGTTTAAGACCGGTGACGATCTGATCCGGGTGTTCAGCGTGCCGCAGAAGCCGACTACGAATCAGCCGCATGTCTGGCGCAACTGGGACACCGATCCCGACCTGTGGGAAGAGTTCGTCCGGTACAACCAGCAGGATGTGTTGACCGAGGAAGCGGTCAAGCGGCGACTGATCGGATACCCGGTCCCCGAGGACGAGTGGCAGTTCTACGAACTCGACCAGATGATCAACGATCGGGGCGTCCCGTTGGATAAGCAGTTTGTCAGCAATGTGATGTGGATGGCGGCTCGCCGGAAGGCGGAATTGGCCGCCGAGATGAGAGAGATCACGGGGCTGTCCAACCCACTTTCGGTGGCGCAGCTTCTGCCGTGGGTAAGGGGTCAAGGTTATCCGTACCCCAACCTCCAGAAGGAGTTTGTGGCTAAGGCGCTGGCGCGGCACCGGCATGAGGGTGGCCTTCTCACAGATGAGTGCGTCCGCATCCTTGAGTGCCGGTTACTGGTCAGTAAGACCAGCATCAGCAAGGCCGATGCCGCCGATCGGACTGTTGGACCCGGTGACCGGGTGCGCTTTATGTACCAGTTTGCCGGGGCGTCTCGCACCGGCCGGTTCGCCGGCCGTAACGTGCAGCCGCAGAACATGGTCAGAACGCCGAAGATGTTCGATCCGGAGGACGGTGACGAGCGGCTGACGCTGGCTACCAATCTGATCCGGCAGGGTGACTACGACGGGTTCGAGCTTTTCGTAAACGAGCCGATGGACGCCTTCTCCGGGGCCATGCGGTCGATGTTCCGCGCACCGGAGGGGCACCAGTTCACTGTCTGTGATTACTCATCAGTGGAATCCGCCGGTCTTGGCTGGGTGGCGAAGTGCCCTCGCCTGTTGGATGTCTTCCGGTCGGGTAAAGACCCATACAAGGACTTTGCCACCCTCTTTTTCGAGAAGCCGTATGACGAGGTGACCAGGGCAGAGCGGAACATCTGTAAGCCGCCCACGTTGGGCTGTTTTTCGGCTGATACGCTCGTTTTTATCGCCCGTGGTTGGGTGCCGATTAGCTGTATCCGCAAGGCTGATTTAGTGTTCGATGGGGTCGATTTTGTCTCTCATGATGGTGTTGTCGATCAAGGTGTAAAGGCTGTTATTGATTTCAACGGGGTGAGCGTGACGCCGGATCACGAGATATTGTGTGGAGATGATTGGTGCCCCGTTTTGGACGTGTCTCGCAATACCCGCTTAGAGAAGCAGGCTATTGCTTCGGCGAATGGCATGTTCTCTCGCACGTTCGGCTGGAGCGAGGAGCACTGTATTACCGCTGCCGGTGTGCGGGATGTGGAGAAATTAAAATCCTTTACGCGCAAAATTTGGAGCGGGGTAAGACTAAAAGTTGCGTCTATTGCGCCAATGAACGTATTCGCCGAGCAAAGAATGGTGTTTATGAACGTTTTGAAGTTCCTCGCCAAACCATCGATCGTCTCGCGAACAGGTATTATGCGATTTGCTCCCGGTGCCGAGGTGTGGGGGTGGGCGCACATCGGTATGAGGGGCGTGGTATCTGTTGCAAGTTCGTCGATGTCTACGAGTTCGTCGGTTATTGCCTCACGTTGCCCGGTGCAGACGGTCCGCAGCTTTGGATCGACCGTATCGACAATAACGGAAACTATGAGATCGGTAATCTCAGGTTTGTTAAACCTGTGCCGAGTGGCCGAAACAAAGAAGTCCTCCGTTGGATTGAATACAAAGGTCAACGGATGTGCGCTGTTGAGTTTTGGGAGCGGTATGCGCCGGTTTATCAAGATAAATCGACGGTCGCCCGCAAAATTAGGGAGGGGCTGTCACCGGAACGGATCATTGCCGATCAGGCCGGCTGCCGAGGTCCGTACCTATGATATCCTGAACTGCGGGCCGCGTAACCGCTTCATGGTGTGGACGAACGCTGGCCCAGTGATCGCGCACAATTGCGGCTACCGCCTATCTGCCGGCAGGATCAACGAGGGCAGTAAGACTGGGTTGCTGCGATACGCCGAAGGCATGGGTATCGACATGAGCGAGGAACAGGCTGAGCGTGCCGTCTCGGTCTTCCGCTCTGGTTATCCCGAGATCCCACAGTTCTGGTATGGCTGCGAGGATGCCATCCGGTACACGATGCAGACGCAGCGTCCGTACGACTTTGGCTACCTCCAGTTCGACTACCGCAAGCCATACCTGACGATCCGCCTCCCCAGTGGACGGCTCATCTATTACTACCGGCCGCAATACGTTAAGCGTTCGATCAAGATTGAGTGGGAGAAGACTTCTGTCGGCTGGTCGAAGGTCGATGAGCCTTATTACATCGAACGAGTGGTGTTCGGCTATATGGGCCGGAAGCAGGGGACCACGAAGTGGGAGGTGATCCCCTCACATGGAGGCGTGTGCACTGAAAACATTGTACAATCCCTCACCCGTGACATCTTGAAGGTGGGTTTGCAGCGTCTCCATGAGGCCGGCTTCAAGATCGTCGGTCACTCGCATGACGAGGCGATAGCGGTCACGCCGATCGGGGACAACTACTACACCTTGGAGCGGATGCGGGAGTTGATGAGTGCCCCGATCGCCTGGGCACCGGGGTTCCCGCTTAACGCGGCCGGGTGGTCTGCCCCGTTTTATCGCAAGTAGCACGGGGTGGAATTGATGCCGTACAAAGATCCTGAAAGACATCGTAAGTGATCACCAGGGAGTGAAATGGCACGATATCGTCGAGGCAGCGTGAGGTAGCCCTATGCTGTATAAAAACCCTGAAGAACAGCTTTTTGAAAATCATCAAGTAGTCCGGATCACTGGGTTGTCGGGCAATCGTCTCCGCAATTTTCAGCGGGAACGCTGGATACAGGTACGCGGTCATCTGAAAAGCGGGCTGACTGCTTCAAATCTTTCCGCGCCATCGGATATCGCTGCGTTCAGCGCCATGTCTGGGTTGTTCGACGCCCTTGGTGCCAAGCGGGATGTCCTGGGAGCCGCAGCAACCGGCCTCTATGTATGGCAGCCCGAACAGGTCGCCAGGGCGTTTCATCCGATCACGCACGCGCTCTACGGCACCGCAAACGATGAGTGGTGGATCTGGCAAATCTATTCGCTGCGGAACGATCAGACCAGCCAGCGTCGCGTTCGAAGTTTTTGCTACAATATGGACGAGACGCTGAAGCTGTTTACCGATCTGGCCTCGCCCTGGCTGCCAATCACCCGGACGACTATCAATCTATCACCTTTGTTGAAGCCAATCGTTGCCCGCATCCGGGAGCGCGGCAACGCAACCCGCCGGCTTGACGCATTGGAAGGGAGCCAAGCATGACAGGTGACGCCGGGAGGCGATTGGAAGCCGCCAAAATTTACGGGTTCAGTGAGATGCCTGACACCGCGACACTGTCGTTGCGACAGTTACAGATCATCGAGGACATCGCGAAGGCATTAGGTAAGCGTGACGAGGTGATCGCTACCCTTGAAGCGGAGTTGCGAAATGCGGCAACCGCAGATTAGCGGGTTCACCTTGTTCGAGAACCCCGGCAAAGGCTGGCAGATGTCGGTTCGCCGCCGGGATGAGAAAGGCTGGAGTGTGTCGCATATCACACCAGAACAGGCGTCGGTCATCCTGTCCATGCTGGAAGCCAGCGGTCACCCGGATGGCCCATGGAAGGTTGGTCAGGGCGACAGTCTACAGGAGGAGATGTGGTACTTGACCGGGGCCGTTCGCCGGTTGACCGGAACGATTGAGGGTATGGTGAAGGTGCGGTGAGCGAACACCCCTTCCAGGGGCTTCCGCTGGGCAACTACGGGGCCATACTCGCGGACCCGCCCTGGTCGTTCCGGACCTACGGCGGCGACGATACGACCCCGCACCGTACCGAGTTCGAGCCGTACCCGGTGATGTCGATCAGCGACCTTGCCGCCCTGCCGGTTGCCGATCTGGCAAAGCCCGACTGCGCCCTGTTCCTCTGGGTGGTCGATCCCCTCTTGGATGCCTGTATCGAGGTCGGGAAGGCGTGGGGCTTTAAATATAAGTCCAGGGCGTTTGAGTGGGACAAAGCCAAGATGGGTATGGGCTTTTGGACCCGTAAAGAATGCGAGTCCTGTCTGCTGTTCACCAGGGGATCGCCGCGCCGGTTGGACAAGGGCGTGCGCCAGATGATCCGCGAGCCTCGCCGGGAGCACAGTCGTAAACCGGATGAAGCGTACAAGCGGATCGAGCGTCTGGTGGCGGGGCCGTACATTGAGTTGTTCGCCACCAGGGCGTGGCCCGGTTGGGATGGCTGGGGGCGGGACTACCCGCACGGTCTGTCGGCGGCGTTACAGCGGTTACGGGTAGTGGTTGAGGGTTGGAGATGAAGCGATTACCGCTATGAGGTCGTAATAACGATGGCTGGACGACATGGTGGAGATCAGGGCGGAAGACCCCCTGTGCATGGGATGTCTAAGCATCCGATGTATGCTGTTTGGGCATCTATGCACGCACGTTGCTATCGGAAGTCTCACTATGCGTTTAAGGATTACGGTGCGCGGGGTATAAATGTTTGTGCAGCTTGGTATAACTTTGAAACTTTCTTTCATGATATGTGGCCGACGTATAAAACAGGGCTTACCTTAGAGCGTATAGACAATGCTCTTGGTTATAGTAAAGAAAACTGTGAATGGGCATCTTGGAAGGTTCAGGCCAGGAATAGGCGTAACAACCGTTATGTAGATACGCCGATAGGCTTGATGTCGCTCTCTGAGGCGGCAGAATATAGTTCTCTTTTGGCTGCTACTATTAAATATCGTGTAGACGTAGGATGGCCCGCATCGCGGTTGTTCGATCCTCCGAACAGAGGGAGGCATCGTTATGAACCGCAGACAACTTGAAAGTGACATAGAGCGGCGGCATCGGCAGATAGCGACGATGGCCGGTTGGGTTGTTGAGAAGATTGAGAAGACCAGCAGGGGTGGGTTTCCCGACCGGTTCTATGCGCGAGGTGGTCGGGTGGTGCTGGTCGAGTGGAAGCGGCCGGGTGGGCGGCTATCGGCACAGCAACAACTGCGTCACCAGGAACTGCGGGCGGCGGGAGTCGAGGTTCACGTCGTCTATACGATCGAGGAAGCCAACCGGGTGTTGGGCATCGATGCTTGACGACTACCTACGGGAGACGTTCGCGGATGTCCGTTGGACCGAGGCTGACCTACGCCCGGAACAGCGTGAGGCGATCGAGTTCGTCAAGGCCAAACCGTTCAGTGCTCTCTACCTCGATGTTGGCACCGGCAAGACCGTCATCATTTTGTCCCTGATCGATTGGTTGTGGCTACACGGTTACCACGGGAAGGTTTTGATCATCGCACCGATTCGGGTAGCAAACCGAGTTTGGCCGAACGAATCGAGGCAGTGGTCGCACCTCGCCTACATGTCGATGACGGTCATTCGGGTCGAGGACGACGATCCCCGATTACGGGGATTAAGGGGGCCAGCCAGGACGGTGATGAAACACCGGCTGCGGGAAGCCCTTCTCGACAGCCCCGATCAGATTCACGTCATCAATCAGGAAGCGGTCGATTGGTTGGTTGGGGTTTGCGCCAGAAAGAAGACGTGGCCGTACCGCGTGGTGATCTTTGACGAGGCGAGCCGGCTGCGTGACCATCGGAGTGTGACGTTCAGGGCGTTGCGAAAAGTATTGCCGCACATCAAGCGGTTTCACCAGCTAACCGCCACCCCGGCATCGCAGACCTACATGCACCTGTTCAGCCAGATCTTCTTGCTGGATCAGGGCGAACGATTCGGCCGCAACATCACGCCGTTTCGCGAGCGGTACTTCATCTACAACTTCTGGGCACGCACTTGGAAGATTCGGGAGGGGGCCGCCCAGGAGATCGAACGGAAGATCGCTGACATCTGCCTCGTGCGGCGGCGCGAGCGTGACTTCCTGATCAGTGTCAGAAGGGTAGAGTTGGCACCGCGAGTGATGGCCGACTACCACCAGTTCGAGCGGGATCTGGTGCTCGACCTGGGTGACAAGGTCATCGACGGGGTCAACGGTGCCGTCCTGTGCGCGAAGCTGCTTCAGTACGCCAGTGGTGCCCTATACGACGAGCGGCGTGTCGTCCATGACATCCATGACGAGAAGATAGAAGAGTTGAAGTCGATCGTGGACGAGACGATCGACCAGCCGCTGATGGTTGCCTATTGGTTTCGTCATACGCTCACCCGGTTAAAGGCGGCGTTCCCGAATGCCGTGGTGATGGACCGGGCGGGCCGGATGGAAGCCGAGTGGAACAAGCGTAAGCACAAGATGATGCTGGTGCATCCGCAGTCAGTCGGTCATGGCATGAACCTGCAACATGGCGGGCACCACCTTGTAATTTTCGACTTGTTCTACTCGCTTGAGCTATTCACGCAGTTAATCGGTCGTCTTGATAGGTCGGGGCAGACGAATACTGTGATGGTTCACCTCTTATCTGTTGTCGGCAGCCTCGATCAGGTAGTAGCCTTCAACCTTCAGCGTCTTCGCCACGCTGAAGATTCCATGTTTCGCAGACTTCAGGAAATACGGGGGAGACAGCATGGCTGAGCATTACGGCCCGCGCACAGCATTTGGGCAACTTCTCCATTCCACCAAGTACCGGGCACAGGAGGAGAAGTTCGATGATTATTGTGTCCGATGGTCGCGGGCCACCACGGACAACGACAAGGACTTTCGGCGGGCACTCAGGTACACGCGGGACCAATCCCTCCTGCCGGCGGGCCGGCAACAACACTCGATGGGGCGACCCTACCTGACCACGGCTTACAACTGTTTCATCGGCGGCCTCATTCCGGATTCGTATGAGGGAATACTAGAGGCATTGAAGTTGGGCGGGATGACCCTTCGTACCGGTGGAGGGGTTGGCTGGAACTTCGATACGTTGCGCCCGGAGGGTGAACCGATCCGGGGGTTAGGTGAGGGCAGTTTCAGTAGTGGACCGATCTCGTTCATGCGAGTCTGGGATGTTAACTGCGAGACAATCCTGACAGCCGGTCATCGGCGTGGCGCGATGATGGCAACCTTCAGCGTCCATCATCCAGACATCCTGAAGTTCATCAGCGCAAAGCGGGGGACCGGGCAACTGCGGAATTTCAATATCTCGGTTACCGTGACGGATGAGTTCATGGAAGCCTTGGAGAAGGATGGCTTGTACCAGTTGAGGTTCGGCGATACGAAATTCGGGGCCGTTCGCGCTGTAGACGTGTGGGCCAGGATCATGGAGTCGAACTGGGATTGGGCGGAACCGGGGGTTCTTTTCATCGATCGAATCAACGCTAGGAACCCGCTTTATTACTGCGAGAAGATCTACGCTACCAATCCCTGCGCCGAGCAACCCATGCCGCCCAACGGCGCGTGTCTACTTGGTAGCATCAATATCGTGAAGACCTTAACCCCATCTCGCATCGGCAATGTGGTCGAGTTAGCCCGCTTTGATGGTTACGGCGTCTCTACAGACCACAGGATCGTTGATCCTCATTCTTCACAGTACGACATCGACTGGGAGTTGTTGGACGATCTGGTTGATACAGCGGTGCGTTGTTTCGACACTGTACCAGAGCGTACTGTCTTCCCCTTGGAAGCCCAGCGAGAGGAAGCTTTGACAAAGCGCCGGATGGGGCTGGGTGTGACCGGTATGGCGAACGCGGTTGAGATCATCGGTCACCGCTATGGCTCCCCAGGCTATGTCGCAATGCAAGATCAAATTTTGTCGAGGCTCGCTACGCAGGCGTATCGGACCAGCATTGAGTTGGCAAAAGAGAAGGGGAGCTTCCCGCTGTTCGATGCTGACAAGTACCTCGATGGCTGGTTTGTCAATACCGCCCTGGATGACGAGATCCGCGACGGTATCCGGCGACACGGACTGCGAAACGGGCTGCTGCTGTCGATCGCCCCGACCGGGACGATCTCGATGGCTGCTGACAACCTCTCATCGGGGATCGAGCCGCCCTATGCGATCGAGGGCAAGTACACGATCGTCATGCCAGACGGGAAACAAGTTTTCGACACGGTCGATCATGCCTTCGAGTTTTTCGGCGTGCGATGCCAGACCGCCAACGAGACGACCGCAGAGCAACATATCGACGTGTTGTGTGCGGCGCAGCAATGGGTGGACAGTTCGATCAGCAAGACGTGCAACGTCCAGGGGCAGGTTGCCGGGATTGGGCCGGGTGTCTCATACAATGACTTCAAGCAGCTATACATGCGTGCCTATGAGGGTGGTGCGAAGGGATGCACTACTTTCAATTCATCGGGAAAATTGCAAGGTGTACGCGAGGTAGTTGAAGCGGGAGAGAAGGTTGCGGTGGAGGAGGGCGCGGCTTGCCGGGTGGACGGCACGACCGGCTTGCGCTCGTGTGATTTCTGATGCGTGCCGAGACTCGCTTTAAGCGAGCGCTGCCAAAGATTGAGAAGGAATGGTGTTTGTGCCCCGTGCGCCCGTTGGTTTGGACGACAGCGGAAGAAATGGATCGCGACCCGAATAAACGCTGGCGGGACGCGGGTAACGGGGTGTTCTGGTTGGTGAGTGATCATAGAGAGCGGGATGATGCCTGCGGCGAAGCCGATTAGTGAGAGGGTCAACCTCGATACCGAATCCCGTGCGATCATCTACCAGGGTGCATCGGTAAACCAGCTTGGCGAAATCTTCCGAATGAAGACGCCGGATATCGCGCGGCGATTAGGCGATCTTCAGCCTGTTGGTGTGGGGCGGCAGAACAACCCGCTTTACGAATTGCGGGAGGCGGCCCAGCGGTTGATCCCCATGCCGGTCACCCCGGAGATGATCGACTTGTACATGCGGCGGGTCAACGGCCGAGATCTGCCGCCGATCCTGAACAAGCTTTACTGGGAAGGTAAGCTGTCGCGGGACCGCTATCTCGAACGTTCGAACGAGTTGTGGTTCACAGAAGACGTGAGCCGCGTGGCGGCCGAGTCTTTTCAATCGATCCGAATGAGTATAATGCTGATACCGGATGTATTGCGCGAGGAAAGCGATCTCAATGAGCGCCAGTTTCGGATGGTGCAGCGGATCGTTGACGATGCGTTAGAGGCTGCCCGTGTTAGACTCATTGCCGATCTCAGAAAACCGGATCAGGCTGGACCCGGATCTGTTGACGAAGACGGGCCGCTATAGGTCTGTCGTAGACATTTTTATCGATGCGGCTCAAGTTTTCCGGAAAGCCGATCGCCTTTCGGTCACGGACGTAGCAGAACAATACGTGATGATTAAGCGGCTTGGCTCTAGGTCCGAGCCGTGGAACCGCGAGCGCACCCCGTACATGGTGGAGCCGCAGAACCTGCTTTCCAGCCGCGAATTGTCGGCTGTGATTTTTGCTGGCCCGGCGCAATCAGGCAAGACGGAATCCTTGGTTCTCAACTTCATTGCTTATTCGGTCATCCAAGACCCGATGGACTTGATTCTGTTCAGCCCTACCCAGCAAGCTGCACGGGACTTCAGTGTTCGTCGTATCGACCGGCTGAATTTCAACTCGCCCCAGATGAAGGAGCGGCTACTTCGCAGCAAGAGCGGCGACAACAAACAGGCCAAGCTCTACTCATCCGGCATGATCTTGTCCCTGAGTTGGCCCACGGTCAGTGAAATGGCCGGCAAGCCGGCGGGCCGGATCGCCCTCACCGACTACGACCGAATGGACGACAATGTCGGTGACGAAGGGTCACCGTTCGACTTGGCCTACATGCGGACAACCACCTTCGGCTCCCTTGCCATGACTGTTGCCGAGTCGTCCCCGTCCAGGCCGGTGACGGACCCCAGGTGGATACCCGGTAGCCCACACGAAGCACCCCCCACCACGGGCATCTTAGCCTTATACAATCGTGGTGACCGTAGGCGTTGGTACTGGCCTTGTGCCCGCTGCTCTGACTATTTTGAGGGGCGGTTTAACCACCTGAAGTGGGATGACAAGGAAAACCCGCTGGATGCGGCTGACACTGTCCGGATGCTCTGCCCGACATGCGGACACGCCATGCACCCTAGTGACCGTCCCGTGATGCAGGAGTTCGGGGTGTGGCTCAAGGACGGACAGTCGATCGATGAACGGGGTAACACAGTTGGGCGGGCACCACGGACCAACATCGCGTCGTTCTGGCTGAACGGTGTCGCTGCCGGGTTCCAGAGTTGGCCGCAGCTTGTGGTGAAGTTTCTCAACGCTCAACGAGAGTTCGCTGCCACTGGGTCGGAGGAGGCGTTAAAGCAGTTTTTTAATAATGACTTAGGTGAGCCGTACAGGTCGAAAGCCGAGGAACTGATGCGGCTCCCTGAGATACTGCAAGCCAGGGCGGAACCGATGCCGCAGATTCCGCAAGGGGTCCGGTTCCTCGTGGCGGCGGTTGACGTGCAGAAGAATGCGTTTGTGGTGCAGGTTCACGGCATCGGGCCGGGGACGCCCTACGACATCACCATTGTCGATCGCTTCAGCATCATGAAGTCGGGTCGATATGACAATGATGGTGACCGACTGTGGGTTAAACCGGGAACGTTTCAGGAAGACTGGGAGCTTCTGGTCGATGAAGTAATGCTAAAGACGTATCCGGTTGAGGATGGCAGCGGCAAGGTTATGACCGTCAAGATGACCTTGTGCGATAGCGGTGGTCGGGCCGGCGTGACCACCAATGCGTATGAGTTCTACCGTAGCCTGAGACGGCGGGGGCTGTCGCCGCGATTCCATCTGGTAAAGGGCGAAGGTCGCTGGTCTTCACCACGAGCGCATGTGGAGTACCCCGACCAGGGGCGGAAGGATCGGCTGGCAGCGGCGAGAGGCGACGTGCCGGTCCTAATGCTAAACTCGAATATACTCAAGGATGCGTTGCACAACCGGCTGGATTCGATTGAACCCGGCAAAGGGATGATCCGCTTTCCCGATTGGCTGCCGGATTGGTTCTACAAAGAGTTGTGCGTCGAGCGACGGACGGAGAAGGGCTGGGAAGCCACCAGGGGGATTAGAAACGAGGCGTGGGATCTGCTGTACTACACGCTAGGTGGGTGCGCCTCGCAGATCTTGTTGGTCGAGAAGATCGATTGGCTGAACCCGCCGAGTTGGGCGGATGTGTGGAGCCGAAACCCGTTAGTTGTTAAGTCGGACGATCCGGATTCGTTGACTTCGACCGAGGGTTCCTACAACTTTGCAGAACTGGGGAAAAGCCTTGGATAAGTGCCAGGAGTGCCAGGGGACCGGCTACCGTTTGCGCCGGTCGTATCCGGGTAACGAACAGTTCGCTTACCCTTGTCAAGCGTGTGGCGCAACGGGGACCGCACGAGTTGGGGTGGACCGTTTTACCCAGCATGTTATGGACAACCTGCGGCGTGAAAGAGCACATATTGAGCGACGGCTGAAGGAGCAAGAGAATGCCGATGGTAATGGCACCTGACTGTGCAGCGCTCAAGGACGAGTTGGACAAGGCGAGGGCAACGTATGAGAGGCTGATTGCCCCCGGTGTCCGGTCTGTGACGGATTCTGACGGCTCTCGTATCGAGTACACAACCGGTAATGCCGAGGCTTACCGGGAGAGACTACAACTCCTTCAGGCTGCTTACGACGCTTGTATCAGCGGCAAGGGCGCAGCGCTGACAACCCCGATTAACTTCATCTTTCCCTGATGCCCGATATCGCTCTTACCCGGCCCGAGACGGCTGCTATCGGAGGTGCCCTGGAGGGCGCTGAGCGGACGACTCGCGAGACGATGCTGTGGGTCGCCGACCGCAGGCATCCTGACCAGATCATCAACCAAGTTAAGGATGAGGCCGATTTTCGCGGGCGCGATGTCGTCAGCAATGACGGCTACGCCCAAGGCATTGTCGATCTCAATCGGGACAACATTGTCGGGTCGCAGTTCCGGTTGAACTCGCAGCCCAACTGGACCGTCCTGCAACAGCTTTACTCCACCCGGTTTGACGAGAAGTGGGCCGAGGAGTTTCAGGTCGCCGCCGAGGAAAAGTTCAACCTCATGGCTGACTCCGGTGGCTGTTACCTTGACGCGTCCCGAAGGAATACGTTCACCTCATTGGTGCGTATGGCCGTTGCTGGTTTCGTTTATACCGGTGAAGTCCTGGCGACGGCTGAATGGATACGGGAAGTTGGAAGACCGTTTAACACCGCGATCCAGATGGTTGCGCCTACAAGGCTGTCGAACCCGGATGGTAAAGAGGACGACCAGTTCCTACGGCGAGGTGTACGCAGGGATCTGCGGGGGCGGCCAACCGGGTATTTCATCCGTATCGGTTATCCAACCCAGTGGTATATGGGCACCGATACGTTCCGATGGGCGTTTGTGCCGGCCGAGAAGCCGTGGGGCCGCCGGCAAGTCATCCACATCATCGATTCGATTCAACCGGACCAGACGCGTGGCGTAGCCAAGCTTGTCGCCGTGTTGAAAGACATCAAGATGACGAAGAAGTTCGAGGAGATCGTCCTCCAAAATGCGGTGATCAACGCAAGCTATGCCGCGACGATCGAGAGCGAGTTGCCGAAAGAGGTTATCGCTGCGGCAATGGGCGGCGGCGGCCTGGACCCGAACGCGTCTTTCCTGAACGTCATCGGGTCATACCTGACCAGCCTCAATAGCTACCTGTCGGAAGCCAATGGCGTTGCCGTGGATGGGGCGAAGATGCCCCACCTGTTCCCCGGCACCAAGCTCAACATGCAGACGCTGGGGACGCCTGGAGGCGTGGGAACCGAGTTTGAGGTATCCCTGTTGCGGCACATCGCGGCCGGCTTGGGCATCTCCTACGAGGAATTTGCCCGCGATTTCAGTAGGACGAATTACTCGTCTGCCCGTGCGGCCATGATGACGACGTGGAAGCACATGATGGGCACCAAAAAGTTCGTCGCCGACAAGTTCGCGGACGAGGTGTACTCGCTGTGGCTTGAGGAGGATATGAACGCCGGCAATATGCCGATGCCGCGCGGTTTTACCAGTGAGGTGTGGTATCGCCCGTGGGGCAAGGAATGCTTCACCTCTTGCGACTGGATCGGGGCGGGGCGTGGTCAGATTGACGAGTTGAAGGAGACACAGGCTGCCTTGTTGCGGGTGAAGGGTGGCATGTCCACCCGCGAGTATGAGATCGCGAAACAGGGCGGGGATTGGCGGAAAGTGTTCAGGCAACTGAACCGTGAGGCGAAGCTACAGGCCGATCTCGATCTGGCCTTCGACCAGAATGTCCAGAAGGATGGGTCTACAAGCGGTCAGACGGTGATGCAAGACACACCGCCTAGTAACACTAATGCTGTGTCCCTTAACCAACTGACAGAAGCATTCGCAGAGGCAATTTCACTGATGCCGGCACCAGTTGTCACCGTGCCGCAGCCTGTGGTCAACGTGGCCCAGCCTACGGTCAACGTGGCCCAGCCGGTGGTTAACGTGCCACAGCCCATAGTCAACGTACATCTGCCGATGAAGGGCGTCGAGCGAACCCGCGTCACCAAGCATGATGCGTCCGGCCGAATCCTTGAGTTCGAACGCGAGGAAGTCGATGCCTAGCCTTGTCTACGATTCGATGGTCGATGACATGGCGCGAGGCGCAATCGCTTTTGATACTGACAGCTTTAAGGTGATGTTGGTCGATGCGACCTATGTGCCCGATAAAGCTGGGCATACTCGTCGCGATGACGTGACGGGTGAAGTAACGGGTGTCGGCTATACGGTGGGCGGCGCGGACGTTACCGTCACTGTCGGGACTGATCTGGTATTGAATCGTACAGATATCGGGTTGGGTGGAGCGCAATGGCCGGCCGCAACCATCACCGCTGCCGGGGCAGTTTATTACGATAGCCGTGGTGGTGTGTCGGGGGAGGATGAGCTTGTCGCTTACATCGATTTTAGCGGTGATGTCGTTTCAGTTGGGGGGCTTTTCGCTCTCGAACCATCCACGGTACGCATTCAGAATTGAGAGGCGATCATGAACGCGCTGTTCGATTTAGCGCGTGTCAATACAGCGACAGTCGGTACTGGTCCGGTTGCGCTTGGAACGCCTGTTTCGGGGTTTTTGACGTTTGTGGCTGCTGGCGTGCCGGATGGTGCGACTGTCAGTTACGGGATCTCCGATGGTCCGCAGAGTGAAGTCGGCTGGGGTGTTTATACTGCCTCTGGTTCGACACTGACTCGGAACGTGTATCGTTCGACAGGTGCCAATAACACTAGCCCAATTATTTTGTCCGGGGCTGCCCAGGTATTCATCACGGCATTGGCGGAAGACTTTGGAAGCCTGCCGCCAGGACCGCAGGGCGACCCTGGACCGCAGGGCAACCCTGGACCGCAGGGCAACCCTGGACCGCAGGGCAACCCTGGTCCGCAGGGTAACCCTGGAGCGACAGGACCGCAGGGTCCGCAGGGCAACACAGGTCCGCAGGGTCCGAATTGGTTAGTTGGTCCCGGTCTAGCGCTTAATACCGGAACATCACCTTCCACTATTGATGTAGCGGTGTCATACGCGCCAATCGATAGCCCGGTATTAACTGGTGATCCGCGTGCCCCTACGCCTGCTGTTGGGGATAACGATACTTCGATAGCGACCACCGGCTGGGTGAAGTTGCAAGGTTACGTCCTCAAGTCGGGCGACACTATGACCGGCGCGCTGGTTATTAACCAGAACGCCGCAGCATTGCCCGCCCTTCCTGCGTTAGCGGCGGGTCAGGGATTGTGGATAGGTGGAACGGATTCACAAATTGCTTCGCTGGGCGTGGACGCTTTCGGTGGATTCCCGGTTCAGTATTTTCGTGCCGCAAAAGGCACGGCAGCGGCGAGGACCGCGCTTACTTCTACTGATCTGATAATGGTATTGCAATGTCATGGCGCACAAAACTCCACCACCTATGGGCAGGCCGCCCAAATAACCTGCAAATCTCGGGACAATTGGACGACAGCCGCGCACGGCGCGTATTGGTACATTGAAACCTGCCCTCCCGGATCGGTTACTCTTGAAACCGCAGTAACCATCGGGCGCGGCCTCATGGTCGGCGGGAGTATCGCCAACGATCCGGGGCCGGGCGGGATTTATGTGGCCGGGCCAACGACGTTCGGCGGCACGGTAACATCCAACGGCAACATAACAATTGCCCCTTCCTCCGGATGGGCCAATCTGACGGTGCGCGCGCCCGCAGCGGGAAACCGCGCTCAGCTTAACGGTTATGTCGGCACAAACCAGCGGTGGGAACTGGATTTAGGCGACGGGGCGGCGGAGAGTACCGGCAACGCCGGAAGCAATTTTGGGCTCGCGCGGTTCAACGATGCCGGCACTTTTATCGACTTTCCGCTGACAATTAACCGCGCGACCGGCAATGCGACGTTTAGCGCCAACGTGACGGTTGACGGCGGCAACATCGTTCTTGGGGCTGCTGGCGGCCTTGGCATTATGTACATGGGAGGAGCATCGCCAAATGCGGGGCGGATTGCTGCCAACAATACCGCGATCAATTTACAACTACCGCCCGGCGCTAACCCGAGTTCGACGATCTACAGCAATCCCGGCGTTGCCCTGCACGTCGTTGATAACTCGGGCAATCTAACGATTGCTGGCGGCACCGCGACAAAACCCGGCGGCGGACCGTGGGTAGCGCCCTCCGACTTTCAGTTGAAAGTACGCGACAGCATCGAGCCATACAAACGCGGGCTCGATGCGATTATGCAACTGCAACCCGTGATCTACGAATACAACGGTGAAGGCGGCTTGCCGAAGAACACAAAGTTTCATGGGTTGATAGCTGACGATGTTGAGCCGGTCCTGCCGGAAGCTGTAGGCCATGCCGTGCTGGGCGCACAGCCGGCGATGACGGAAGACGATGAAAGCATCGATGGTAAAGAATATCGGACGCTCGACCAAAACCCGGTTTTCTTCGCCATGTTGAATGCCATAAAAGAACTCAAGGCAGAACTGGACGAACTAAAGGCGGCAACAGTGCCGGCGGGAACCTCGCCATGATGAATTTCCCTGACGCGCCCACTGTCGGCAGAGATTTGGGCGTGACCAACACACCCCCCGATGCGGCGGGCGGGCCGCATGTGGCTTAACACATGCTAGGCTTTGGTCCGCTTGGCTGGCTGGCACTAGGCCAGCTTCCGCCAAGCGACCGGCCGGCGGCGGTAGCTCCGGGTGACCTTGTCACCCTGACGGTTACGATCGAGCCAGGGGCTGCCAGTGGTGAGATACTGGGTGTCCTCGCACCCGGTGCCACTATCCCGCTCGTTGTTGCGCTCGATGCGGGCAAGGCCAGTGGGCAGAGTCAGCGCCCGCCAGTCATCTGGTTGCCGCCCAGTCAGATACGTAATGCGGTAGCGCATGGCGCGCTGATCACACTCAACGTGTCAGTCTTGCCGGGGCGAGCGTTTGGTGTCGTCTCGCTGCCGGTTCCCGTTATCAATGCGCTGGCACCGGGCACGGTAGTCCATTTCGATGTTTTCCTTTTACCCGGCGAAGCGACGGGGGACACGATCGAATACGATAACGCATTCTTGTTGACAGCGGCTTGACGTTTGTGTTGCCCCGGAACCGAATCTAGTTAACTATGACTAATGTCATCGTATTAGGCACGCCAGATGAGCATGACAGCGTTTTCGCGTGACATCGCGTACCGGCTCCACCATCGCGGAGTTTTGGTCGAACGTGGTCACGCCGATGTTGCCGCTGCCCTACGTGATATCGCTGCGGTGGATTTGGCTGAGGTTAAGGCTGGCTTTCGGGCGCGCATGTCCGAACTTGTTTCCAGCTACGGGTTCAACGGAGGAGTGGAGCACGCAAAACCGTTTGCGTATGCCGCCGGGATCGCCTTCATCCCAATACACGGTTTCCTCGTCAACCGGATGTCATGGTCTGCGGAGTTCGCCACGGGTTACGACTTTATAAGGGCGCAGCAGGATGCCGCGTTGGCTGACGATGACGTTAAGCTGCTGGTGTACGACGTAAATTCGTCAGGCGGACTAGCTTCTGGCTGTGCTGAGTTGGCGAACACATTGTACGAGAGACGCAGCATCAAACCGAGTTTGGCCGTTGTCGATTCGCACTGCTACTCGGCTGCGTACTTCCTGGCAAGTGCTGCCGACCGGGTTGTTGTGACCCCGTCTGGCGGGGTTGGGTCGATCGGTTGTGTCGCGATGCACGTCGATTTCAGCCAAGCGCTCGAAAATGAGGGCGTCAAACTTACTTTCATCTATGAGGGTGCCGAGAAAGTAGATGGAAATTCGTTTGAACCCTTGTCACCAAGGGCGAAGGAATCTATACAGCGTGATGTCAGTTATCATTACGGCATGTTTGTCGAAGCCGTAGCTCGACATCGCGGATTGTCGGAGGATGAGGTTCGCGCCACGGAAGCCAGATGCTACTTGCCGTCCGAAGCGCTTGAACTCGGCCTTATCGACGGAATCAAAACATCCGTTGAAGCCGTCAACGAGTTGGAGCCTACCATGGACAAAGCGATGACCCCGGAAGATGTATCTAGAATGGTTGCGGAGGGCATAGCTGCCGGTCTGGCGGCCGAACGCAGCCGCGCCGCTGCTATTCGAGGGTGTGAGGAAGCCAGAGGGCGCGAACAACTTGCTTCGCATCTGGCCGAGGGTACCAGCCTGTCGGTTGACGAAGCACGGGCCATCCTGTCGGCAGCCGGTGAACCGGTAGCCAACACACGGCAAGCGGCTAACGGATTCGCGGCTGCGATGGATCACTCACCCAATCCCAATGTCGGTGCCGATCCGGCTACAGAGGGTAGTGACGCGGACGATCCGACTAAGGTGGCGAACCAGTTGCTGGCGAACTATGTCGCTGCCTCTGGCCGCAAGATCAAAGCAGCCTAACCGGAGGAACGACTATGGCAGCGACGTATCCGCCTCTGCTTGCGACCGGGTTCACTGACCAGGGCCGGTTCGACCCATTTGACCTGTACGGCGGCGAGTCGGATATCGTCACCGATCAGGGTGAGGCTCCCGCCGGGCAAGCCATCCTACAGTTCCAAGTTTTGATGCGGGACGCGGACGGGAAGCTGATCCCGTTCACCAGTGCCGGCGCGGGTTACGCTACCGGGACGATCACGGTAGGTGGGCAGCCGGTAGCCACCGATACGCTGACGATCAATGGCGTTGTGATCACGTTCCGCACCGCTCTCACCTTTGTCGGCATCGAATGCCTGATTGGGACGAGCACCACCGTTACCGCGAGCAATCTCGCTGCTGTGATTAACGCCAATGTTGCAACCCTCAATTGTACTGCGGCTGCATCCGGCACTACGGTGACACTGGTTGCCGAAGATGTCGGTACAGCGGGCAACTCGGTTACAGTGGTGGAAGGTGTTGCCGCCGCCGGTTTCACCGTCTCCGGTGCCACGCTGACGGGCGGCAGCGCTGCTGAAGGGACGCCGAGTAACAATGCGATCGGCATTGCGGCCCAACCGCTCGATGCCGCCTCGACCAGCCGGTGGTTCCCCTACTTCACTGGCGGCGTGTTCAACCACCAAGCCCTGGTTTGGCCGGCTGGCTTTATGTCACTGGAAGAGCGGAAGCGGGCTTTTGATGGCTCCAACATCGGCGTGAGGCAAGTGCTGTAGCCGGATTCAGAAGGATTTGATCCATGCCTCTTACCTTTTATAACACGCAGGAGTTAATCCAAGTCCAGCAGCGGCTTGCCGATCTGCCGGATGGCTTCTGGAGGAACATGGCTACCCGCACGATCACCAGTGATCGTGAGGAGATCCTGTTCGAGCGGGCGGATATCGACAACCGGAAGCTGGCTCCGTTTGTCGCGCCTAATGTCCAGGGCCGCGTGATGAGGGGTCAGGGGTACGCGGCGCAAAGCTTCCGGCCGGCGTATGTGAAGCCGAAGCATGTGGTCGATCCCACCAAGGCGATCTCGCGGATGATGGGCGAGCCGATCCTGGGTGGCATGAGCCTGGAAGCACGGTTCAACGCCCACATCGTCAACAACCTCCGACTCGAGCGTGAGGCGATCGAGCGACGGTGGGATTGGATGGCGTCCAAGGCTATCCAAGACGGTCAGGTGACCGTGGCCGGTGACGACTACCCTTCGGTCACGGTGTCGTTTGGCCGTGACCCACAGTTGACCCGGCAGCTTACCGGGGCCGCTCGATGGAGCCAGACGGGGACGGCCGATCCGCTGGGTGATCTGGCGGCGCTGAACGATCTGTGCTTCACCCTTGGCAATGCACCGATCACCCGGTTCATCTTTGGTGCCACAGCCTGGGGCAACTTCATCAAGAACCCGGCTGTCTTGAACCTGTTGGACGCCACCCGGCGAATCGGCAGTAGTGAGTTCCCGACGATCCCGCTGATTGCGAACTCGAACTCGCAGTCGATGGGGGCGATCATCACCACAGGCGGCCGGTTCGACTTGTACCGGTACTCCAACTGGTACTCCGATGTGGACTCCAACAACGGCAACCTGACCACTCGGCAGTTTCTCGATCCGACCGTGGTGGTTGGCGTAGGACCGGCGATCGACATGGTTGCCATGTACGGCGCGATCATGGATGCCGATGCGAACTTCACCGTCGAGCAACCAATTTTCCCGAAGATGTGGAAAAACATGGACCCGTCAGTTGTTTACACCATGTCGCAGTCAGCCCCGCTGTTCGTGCCGTTGAACCCAAACGACAGCTTCAAGCTGACCACTGAATAGGAGGTAGACATGGTAGACCGGGTGGCGGTTGGTTCCCTCGTCCACATGGACGATAAGGGTAACCGGGTGACCCTTGGGCCGGGTGAGCGTTTCAATACCGAAACGTTAGGGTTGAGCGAAGAGGAAGTCCGGAAGCTCGACGCCAGCGGCATCATCCGTTCGCCACGGGATGACACCGGGCGTGCGCCGGCTGTCGCTGGCCCTGGTGAGGAAGCGGTGACGGAGAACCGGACGCCTACCAGGGCACCAGCGGACCATGCCGATGACCGGCGTACCGGCCGGCGGCGGCCGGCAGAAATTGATCTGTGAGTGACTGGTTCACTGTTAGGCAGCAAGCGCGGAGGGATGTCCACACCACATTCTCCCTCCTAGCGACCTACACCGATTCGTCAGGTAGTGCCACTGGGCTTCATGTTCGGTGGCACTCTCGTTTTACGGCGGCGATCGGTGACATTCCCGGTGGCGATTACGCACGGGTGATGGAGAACATCGACCGGGTGGTCTTCAATGTGGAGGAGTTGGCCGAGAGACAGGTCAACCCTAAGCGGGCCGGTATAGTGGTCTTCGACATGTACCCGGAGCACCAGTTCGTGCTTGACGTGCGTGAGCCTAGCGATGGGCCGGTGTACCTGATCTGGACGGTAACCCGGCCATGAGCATCATCATCGATACAACGGGGTTGCGCGAGTATAGCCGCTACCTTCAGTTGCTGCCCGATATTGCACCGCGTGCCGCCACTTTGGCCCTTAACCAGACGGCAGAGAGGCAGGGGTTGTCACTGGCAAGGGAAGCCATGCTGGAGCAAGTGGCGTTCCCCGCCGGCTACCTGTCGGGGACCGATGGGGTTGGTCAGAAACGCTTCAGGCTGAAGTACCGGGCCACGCAGGACCGGCTGGAAGCGGGGATCGTAGGTCAGTTCACCCCAACCCCTCTGGCGCGGTTTACGAGTGCCAGGGCGTCCTTTGTCACGTCCAGAGCTAGAGGCAGGCGGCGTCGTCGCGCGCAGGCTGGGCGGGGCGTGACGGTCATGGTGCAGCCCGGTCGCAGTGTGACACTGAAAAGGGCATTCCTGCTGTCGTTGCGAAGCGGGAATATCGGCCTAGGTATCCGGCTGCGGCCGGGTGAAAGGCTAGAGCACACGGTCGGAGCGAAGCTGATCACCAGCGGGCCATTGGCCGGTGTCGCTCTGCTATACGGCCCGAGTGTGGATCAGGTGTTCCGCACGGTCGCGGTCGATATCTCGCAGCCGCTGCTAGTTCACCTGGAAAACGAGTTTCTGCGGCAGATCCAACGACTGAGTAGGAACCAGTAAATGCCGATCTACACCGTGATTATCCAAGCGCCTGCGATCTACGAGGAAGTCGTCGTTAACGCCGACAGCGAGGAGCAAGCCAGGGTTCGCGCGGTTGCCAGTGCGCTCGCCCGACAGCGTGAGGCAGCGACGGTCAGGGTGGACGAACAGACTGATGCCTGAATCTAGGCAACTCGATATCTTGAAGCGGCTGACGGCCCACTTGCAGGGGATCACGCCGGCTAACGGGTACGATTTTGACCTATCGCAAAGCGTGTTTCGTGGCCGGTTGATCTTTGGCGATGATGACCCATCGCCGCTGGTGTCCATCGTGGAACACCTGACGGCCGATGTGAACGTCAGTACGACCGAAGAGAATCAGGTAACCCGGTTTGAAACCTGGGTACTGCTGGTACAGGGCTGGATCTTGTACGACGTGGCTCACCCCACCGACGATGCTTATCAGTTGAAGGCGAGCGTTGAGAAGCGGCTGGGTGAGTGCATCAAGCAGAACGACCAGGGCTACCCGGCTTTTCCTGATGCCTACTTCCTGGGCTACAAGAAGGGCATCACAGGCATGTCGATCGGACCAGGGGTAGTCAGTGTTGCTATCAGGCAAGAGGCGAGTTCAAGGGCTTTCTTCTACCTGCCGCTTGGTATAGGTTTGGCGACGGACGTGAGCAATCCGTTCTTGCCGTAACGGAGGCAGATCATGCAAGGCGAGTTGAAGAACTACACACTCGGTCGCGGCAAGCTGTATTTCGATAAGTTCGCCGCCGTGAACACGGAAATCCCTACCGGTGAGCGGTATCTGGGCAACACGCCAGCCATTACGATGACGACGGCGTACCAGAACCTTGACCACTATAGCTCCGATGAAGGCGTTCGGGTCAGGGACGATTCGGTGCAGTTGCAGGTCGATCGCGCCGGCACGTTCCAGTGCGACAATATCAACATGGAAAACATTGCAATCATGTTCGGTATTGCGCCCCCGGTGGAGGAGTCAACCACAGCCGCGACGGCGAAGACCGAAGATATCGTTGTCCAGAAGGGACTGTGGTATCAGCTAGGCACCGATCTGTACGCGGATGGCATTGGGGCCGTTACGAATGTCAGCGTGACGGTCACAGCCAGCCCGGTCACGATGGCTGGCAACTACCAAGTCGATCTGGAGAAGGGCCGCATCTTTATCGAGGATGGGGCGACCGACATCGACAACGACGACGAGATCACCGTGACCTACGACGTTGTCGTTCAGGATCGGGTGGTCGTAGTTGACGATAACACCCAGGTTGAGGGGAGTTTGCGGTTTATCGCGGACAACCCGAAGGGCACAAACCGAGATTACTATTGGCCGCATGTGCGTCTGGCCCCGTCCGGTGAGTTCGCGCTGAAGGGCGAGACGTGGCAAACCATGACATTCGCCTTTGAGATCCTGATCCCGAAGGACGGCCGGAAGATGGTCTACATCAGGGAAGTGCTGGCACCAGCGGCGTAGTAGCACCTTGCCCCGGTTGCTTACCCCCGCAACCGGGGCGACCCAGGTGGGAGACAAGCTATGCCTTTGGCCGATTTCAGGCCGGCGAAACGCGCGGTCGAGTTTCCCGGCGGCGAGTTCGAGGTCCGCGCGTTAAACCTTCTCGACATCAGTATGTTGATCGACAACCACCGGTACGCTGTCGATCAGATTGCGGCTCAAGTGAGAATGTCACGAGAGATGATGTTTCCGGATGATGATATCATTCGCGAGGCGATCATTGAGGTGATTCGCGAATCGCCTGTGCTGGTGGCGAACATCATCTCCTTGTGTTGCGATGAGCGTGACCAGCAGGAGATGGCGTTGCAGTTGCCGGCGACGGTCCAACTTGCAGCTTTGCTCACCATTGCTGACCTGACTTTCAAGGATGCCGCCGCCATAAAAAAACTAGCCGCCGACGTGATGAGGCTGATCCACGGGATTCTCCCGCCGGGGACGGTAACGTTGGCGCAAGCGGCAGAGTAAGGGAGACGTGGGCAATTGAAACTTACCGGAGCTTGCGCGAAGACGCCGCACTGCTGGTAAGCGAAGGTTACGGTCTTGGCGATGTGTGGGCGATGCCGCTCGCCATGCTATGGACCGAAGCCGATATCGCACAGGAACGCATACATAATCGAGTCGCTATGGAGTCCGTCCTTATCAGGGCGGCTGTGATAGATGTATTGTCTGGAGGGAACCATCTCCGTGAAAGCTTAGAGGAACTGCGGTGAGCGACGGCGGCCTCACACGGGACATCCTGCTACGCATCCGGGCGCAGAATCTTTCCACTGCCGAGTTCCACGCTGCCAAGACGGCGGTTGACAGTTTAACTGCTTCGCTCGACAAGCAGATCCAGTCAGCTAACCGGGCGGAAATAACTGAAAAAGAGTTAACCGCCACCCTGACCAAGCTCGAACAGGCGAGCCGGAATTTTACTGGTATCGCTACTGCGATCGACCAGTTCACGAAATTCCAGAATGTCATCCAGCTATCGGAACAGCGGGTAGCACAGGCCGCTGCCAAGCTTGAACAGCTTCGTACCAAGCTGGCCCAGACGGGCGAAAGCGGAGGTGAAGCCGAACGTGCTATCGCCAAGCTGGAAAGCCGGCTGACATCGGAGCAAACCAAGCTCCAAGAGAACCTTGCGACCTATGAACAGATGGGCGCGGCACTCCGAAAGGCGGGTGTCGATGTCAACAACCTTGCTGTCGCCGAACAAAACCTGAAGACCGCAGCCGATCAAGCCGGCGCGGCGATCACAAAGTTGAACGACGCCAAGTTGAACTTGGCTGAGAACACACGCAAAGCCAGAGAGGCGCAACGCCAACTTAACGAGGCACAAGCGGCCGAGGCGGCGGAACAGCGTAAGACGGCCGAGGCGTACGCTCAGTCCGTCAAGATACAAGAGGCTGGGCAGCTACAGGCGTTTCAGACATTCAAGACGGCCGAAAAAGCACGGGCAGACGCGAACGCTAGGTTTGTCACCCAGGTCCGCGAAGGTCTGATCATCGTCAGAAGGGAGCAAGCGGAGAAGGCGGCGGCAGCCAAGGCTGCTGCGGACGCACAAATCGCCGAGGAGCAACGGGTAGCTACGCGGACCAGGGAGATAGCACGGCAGCGGGAGACGGATGCGCTTGCCAACTTCCGGCGGCTCCAAGCCCGGTTGAGGGGCGAGGAAACCGCTGCCGCAGCCCCGGCTAGGGCACCAACGCCCGTACCCGGTGCGGGGCCGGGGGGACCACGTACCGATGCTATGGGGCGTCCTGGGCGCGGTGCCGCCGGTACACCAAGTTTATTCGGCCTGCGTCCCTATGAACTGACCAACCTGGGCTACCAGATAAACGATGTCATTAGCGGTTTGGCGAGTGGTCAGAACGCCACCCAGGTGCTCGCGCAGCAAGGTGGTCAGTTTATCCAAATTTTCGGTATGGCTGCGCTGCGCTGGTTCCCGGCGGTAGCGGTAGCAGCTACTGCCGCCGCAGTTGCCATCGGGGCATTAACCAGAAACCTGAATGAAGCTGCCTCGCTACGTCAGTTCGATGCTGCCCTGACGGCCAATGCCCGTGCGATCGGATACAACAAGGAACAGCTAGTTGCTCTTCAACACACCGTTGAAGACATGGCTGTCTCCTGGGAAGACGCTGGCAAGATAATCAATCAAGCGGTTAAGGCCAACATCCGGCCTGAATTGATCCAGCCGTTCGCTCAACTAGCAAAGGATATATCTCGCGTCGAAGGCGTCGATGTTAAAGACGCCATGGCGGATATCATCAAGGGCTTGACCGGTGGTCGGGACGCCATTGGGGAGTTGATTGCGAAGTACCCGGCTCTCAATGACGCCCAGCTTAAACATGTTCGGGCTTTGTTGGAGGAAGGGAAGGCGGGTCAAGCTCAAGTTGAAGTCCTTCGCATCTTGAGCGAAATGTATCGGGATGCGGCACAAAGGAAAATCAGTCCGTTTACCGATGCAACCGAGAAACTGAGTAAGGAGTGGAATCACCTTCTCGATACACTTAGTAAGAGTAAGGTCTTCTCGGATCTTGTAACTCTTGTTACCAGTCTTGTCGGCGCGATGACTAAGGCGGTAGAACTCGCCGATCAACTAGCCAAAAAGTGGGACGATCCGAAACTTCAATTAGTGATTAAGGCTCTCGGATTTGTGGTTAATCCTGCCGGCGCGGCGGGGGCTGCGCTTGGTAGTGGAGCCGGCGCGATCTTCGGTCCACCTAAACCGGTAGCAGAAGCTGGAGTTGGAGGGGAACGCTTTAGTTCTGGCGGTCTCAAAGTTGATACAGAGCAGCTTCGCCTTCTTGCTCAGATACTGACCGAGGCGTCTAAATCGCTTCCCCCTGGTTACCGAGCGGAGACTTCTAATACGGAGCGCCCTGGTGCCATAGTAGCCGGCACCGATAAACCATCGGAGCACGGTTTCGGACGTGCGATCGATGTTCGCATTGTGGATGACAAGGGACAACCGGTTCCCGGTTTTATGGGGGCGGGCGGGTCGGTTTACCAAGCTTTCGATAAAGCCGTAGAAGCTGCGGCGGCGCGGATAGCTCCAGGCCAACCACTTGCTATCGGAACGCGGTTTTCAAAACCAGATTCCGGCCACTACAGTCTGGGTGGTCAGGAGGCTGCTAACCAAGCCGCTCGATTGGGTACTACTACAGGGACGACAACTGGCGATAGCGGCGAAAAGGAAAAGAACGCTCAACAGGCTATTCAGCAAGCAAAAGACCGCATAGCGTTAGAACAAGCAGCAAGTCAGGCGGAAGAGCGGCGAGAGGTTGAACGACAAGCGCGGGTTCGCGCCGAACAGGAGTCGAATGAAGACCTTAAACAGAAGGAGATCGTCCGACTAGCTTTGGTGGAGTATGATCAACGTAAGAAGCGAGAAAACTTCGCCATAGAAGAACAGGAGAACAAACAGCGTATCCAAGACGGCAATGATTATCTGCGTATTCAGGCAGCCGGTGCCGCAGCGGTAGCGAAAGCTACAGCGGAAGGCATTAAAGGCTACGAGGCGCTGAGGGCGATTAAAGATAGGGGCGAAGCGGAAGGAAGAGCACAAGTACAACGCGAGAAGACCGAGCGGGATCAGGTTGATGCCACAGACAAGCGGATAGCTGAGCTTCGTCGCGCCCTTCTCAACGAGCAAAAATCTGCCCTCGACCAACTCAACACCGCAACTAACCTGAAATACGACACCGAGATCAAGCAACTCGAAAAGCTGGCAGAACGTCAAACTACAACGGACAAGGCTAAGCTCGCTTCACAAAAGCAAGAGCTTGAAAACTTGCGTCAGATGGAGCTTGCCCGCAATAATCTGACGGCGGCCCAGAAAGCAGGACAAGAAACCACACAAACTCGGCAGGCTCTCGTTTCGAGTGCT
>Ga0247660_1000009_pt1 | contig 46784 bp, 74 predicted proteins | sample CNK01_metaG_FD_182793 | JGI IMG/M metagenome (GOLD analysis project Ga0247660, IMG submission 182793) | Soil microbial communities from Purdue University Martell Research Forest, Indiana, United States - CNK01 | ecosystem: Environmental > Terrestrial > Soil > Temperate forest > Bulk soil... | reverse complement strand
CGCAAGAGCGGCCTCAGTTACCCGGAGTTCCAGCGGCGCCAGCTCGAGGACGAGTACGAGCAGGCGCGGCAGAAGCAGATCGATCGGGCGCTCGAGGAGGAGTGGTGCAACGGCTGCCGGCTGCCGCGGAGCATGTGGGGGCCGATCTGTGGCGGGATGACGAGCGGCGACATGACCCACTACCACTCACCGGAGTTCTGGCGCGCGAAGGCGGGTGTCTGAGATGGACTTCAAGATGGTTCACGAGGATGCCCGCCAATGGTCGTTGCAGATCACCGAGATCGACGTCGAGGGCGGCCCCGACCACCTGACGCTGTGGCTCGACCACGAGGAGGCGGTCGCGTTGTTCATGGCGGTCGAGGAGGGCATCGGCGCTTGGGTAGCCGACTACCGACACCACGAGGCGCTCTACAAGGCATCGAAGCATCTGCATGAGGACGAGTTCGACCCGGGCGAGGGGTACGAGCCGGACGATCCGAAGCGCGACCGGGGCGAGTCGCTGGCCGAGTGGGCCGACCAGATGCGCAAGAGCGAGCGTGAGAACCGATGAGCGAGCGCGAGTACCAAGCGGCGTTCATCTACCGGCTGTTCGTCAATGACGAGCGCACGATCCTCGTCCGGTTGTGGGAGGACGGCGGCAAGGGCCAAGTCGAGGTTGCGACGCGCGAGGCGCCCGACCACACTTGGGGGCCGCCGATCTACCTGACCGAGGAGAAGGCGTCGTGATCTTCGCGCGCACGCTCGCGGGCCTCGCCGCCGGGTTCCTGCTCGCCACGTCGGGCGCGTTCGCCGTCTACGGCTGGCGGGGCGGCCTCGGCTGCCTCGTCTGCGGCGTTGTGGCAGCCGTTCTAAGCCTCGATGTGGACAGGGTGACGCGGAAGGCCAGGTGGCAGGCGCGTGACGCGCAGCGGGCCGCTCAGGCGCTCCGGGACGCCCAGACGGGGCAGTGGTCGGAGATCACGACGGCGATCATCGAACTGCGCCGTGCCTGAGCAGGCGGCGTCGGCTGCGGTGAAGGCGAAGGCGGGGCGGCTGCTCGCGGAGCAGCGGGTGCTGATCGGCGTCGCCGGGTACGTGCGCGGCGACCACGGCGATTACGTGGTGTCGATCCGGGGCAGCGGCCTCGAGTGCTCGTGCCCGGCGCGGGTGCGCTGCGCGCACATGGAGGCGGTGCAGCGGTTGATCACGAAGGCAAAGGAGGCGAGATGAGCGCGAGCGAGGAAGGGAGCGAAGAGATGAGCGTGGAACTGGCCGAGATCGTCGACGCCGAGGAGGAACCCGAGACGGCGCTGGTGCCGTCGACCACGCTGTTCGGCACGAACGACCCGGTCGAGGTGATCACCAGGGCGACGGCGACCGCGACTGCGCTCGCCGAGGTGGTGCGCAAGCAGCGGCTGGCGACGATGATCCAGGGGCGCGAGCACGTCCGCGTCGAGGGCTGGACGCTGCTCGGCTCGATGCTCGGCGTGTTCCCGGTCGTCGTCTGGACGCACGAGCTCGGCGACGACGACGGCTGGGAGGCCCGCGTCGAGGCGAGGACGCGCGACGGGCAGGTCGTCGGCGCCGCCGAGGCGGAGTGCCTGCGGAGCGAGAAGACGTGGGCGAAGCGCGACTCGTACGCGTTGCGCTCGATGGCGCAGACGCGGGCGACGTCGAAGGCGATGCGCGGCCCGCTCGGGTTCGTGATGACGCTCGCCGGCTTCGAGGCGACGCCGCAGGAGGAGATCCCGCCCGAGGAGATGATCCGGAGCGACGGCAAGAAGCCGCCGAGCATCGCGCGCTCGAACAACGAGTGGCTGCAGCGCATGTCGCAGTTGGAGGTGCCGCGCGCGGAGCAATGGGCGCGGGCGGCGGCGGCGGCGACGGGGATGGGCCGCGACCCGCTGCTCGTCCGCTTGAACCGCGTGCTCCTGGATCTCACGGACGGGGAGCACGCCTACGATCCGTTCATGCCCGACCCGGTCGGCACCGTGCAGGCGGCGTTCGCGGCGGCGTTCGACGGGCTCGTGCTGGAGGCGCCCGAGCTCGACCCGGCGGGGCCGCCGCCGGGGCAGGAGCCGCTGCCGGAGCCGGCGCCCGAGGACCCGCACGCGCGCGAGGAGGGCGCGTGAGCGCCGGGCTGTCACAACGAGAGCCGCGAACGACTCATCCAGTCATGAGACGCACTCACAACAGGTCGCAGAGGTTCGGCGGTCACACGAAGCACACGTTCTGCTGCTCGTGCGGCAGGCAGGTGTCCGGCAACGGCGGCAAGCGGCACTTCAAGCTGGAAGGGCACCGAAGGATCGGGTGGGAGCAGTGGCGCGCCGAGTTCGGTGAGTCCCGGTGAACCTCCCCTACCGCCGTCGGCAGCGCGACTGGACCGACCTGACCGCCGACCCGCAAGCCCCTTTCTATTTTGGGCGGCTGCTGGGCGCGAACGAGATGGCGGTCGCGCTGCTGCAGCAGCAGGGCGAGTCGGAGAACGCGCACCACATCGCCGAGGTGCTCGCGAGGATGACCGCGTTTTTTTTCGTCGATACGGCGGACGAGCGGGTGACGGTGGTCGGCAAGCAGACGCTGGCGCCGTGAGCGGGCGCGTCGTCACGCTCAAACTGGGCGAGTGGCTGCGCTACGAGCGCGGCGTGCGGCTCGTGATCCGCCTGCGCGGCTGGCGGCGCACCTGGTGGTTCGGCACCCGGCCGCCCTGGGAGGAATGGCCGTGAGCGTGAACGTCGAGTTGGTCGTCGTCGTGGTGGTTGCGCTGCTCCTGGCCTGGACGATCGTCAAGGTCGCGGGCTGGTGAGCGCCGAGGTCGCGATCCTGCTCGCCGTCTGCCTGCTGGTCGTCGTCGGCGTGCTCGCGCTGTACGGGCTGCCGTGAAACCCGAGCCCGAGCAGCCGGCGCCGGGGGAGCAGCTGTGGGCGGCGGTCGAGCGTTATCGCGCCGCGACGATCCGGGTGCGGGACGGTGACCCGTCGGCGGAGGCGTGGGACGAGCTGGTCGACGCGCGGCGGGCGTTGAATCAAGCCTTGTCGGGCTACGCGAACGCGCCCTAGAATAAGCGAAGCCGCCGAGCGGGTTGTCTCGACGGCTTCAAATACAGACACGAACTGGAGGTGAGTATGCCTGAGTTCTCCGGGCCGGTGCGCGAGACACGCCGACCTCCCTTCTGCTTCCAGACGCTCGACGCGACCGCGGCGATCCGCGCACGCTTCGACGGGGTGCGACGAGGCACCGCAATCGCGATCTACGCGACGCTGACCGAGGTCGCGAACGAGGAGGGCGGCGCCTCGGCGCGCGAGTCGTTCGAGGCGACCAGGAAACGGATCGCGGAGATGGTCGGGATCAGCGTCGACACGCTCGACCGGTACGTGCGGATCCTCGAGCAGATCGGCCTGATCGCGGTCGAGCGGCGCACCGAGGGCGGCGCCCATTTGCCGAACGTCTGGCATCTCTCTGACCCCCCTGGCCGCACGGATGCGGCGAGGGTCGCCGCGCCGGTGCGGCATATACGCGCGCGAACCTTGCCTGAGGAAGAAAGAAAACCTAAGAAGGACCCTTCGGGCGCGCCGACGCGCGCGCGCTCGACCCAGCAGTACTCGCAGCATCTCGAAGCGACGCGCGAACCGTTCGCCAAACCCGCCGTTACCGCCTTCACGCTCGCGCAGGCTCTCGTCGCTCATTTCGTCGACGAGTCCACCCGTCTGCACTCGCCGCCGCCTCGAAGGGTCACGGGGCAGATCGCGGCCCGCGTCGGCGAGATGGTCGGCGAGGGGATCGATCCGCGCCGGATCCGCGCCGGGATCGACCTGCTGCTCGCGCGTGGCCTGAACCCGCAGTCGCTCCCGTCGGCCGTCCACGAGGCGGGCCTGCCGCCGCCGAAGCCGCGCGTCGACCGGGGCCGGAGCGCCGCCGAGATGCTCGCGGCCGCCGACAGGCTGGAGGGGAGATGACGCCGGCGCAGACGCTCAGGCTGATCGCGGCGCTGCGGGCGGCCTACCCGAGCATGACGCTCAGCGACGAGACGATCGCGGTCTACACGCACGACCTGCTCGACCTCGACTACGAGCCGACGATGCAGGCGGTCGAGCAGATCCGCAAGACGTCGACGTGGTTCCCGTCGATCGCGGAGATCCGCAAGGAAACCGTCACGGTCGTGCTCGGCTTGCCGCAGCCGGTCGAGGCGTTCGCGGGCGGCGACTTCGGCTCGCGCGCGAACGCGCTTGTCCTTTCGGCCCGCCGCCTCGTCGGCGACTCCTGGCACTGGCGGACAGCGCAGGAAACCGATCTGCGCCGCCAGTTCTACGAAGCGTGGAGCGTGGTCACCGAGCGAGCGTTCGCCGAGTCCAACCGCTCCGAGGAAGGCGATGAGTTGGCGGAACTGATGCCCGCGATGCAGGCCGGGATCGGGTCGTGGGGGGCGATGTCATGAGGGTCCTGAACGTGACCGGCGACGATGTCTGCGGCCGCTGCGAGATGGCGGGAACGCCGAAGCAGCACGTCGAGTCGGGCCTGATCGTCGTCGCCTACCGCGACGACGGGACGGCGCGGGTGCCGGAGTACGCGCCCTGCCCGTTCTGCGAGCGCGGCTACGCGAAGGAGTTCCCGAAGTCGGACCGCGACCAGACCTGGCCGGGCGGCTACTGGCGCGGGCGCGAGGCCGACGTCGAGCCGCCGCTCGGAAAAGGTGCGCTGCTCTCGCGCGAGGAGAACGGGATGCGGCTGCTGCTGCTGATGCGGCGCCTGAACCACGAGGACGTCGACCCGGCGGTCGGCCTCGAGCCGCTGCTGCCCGAGCGGGAGCGGCTCGCGCTGCTGATGGACCTCACGACGTGAAGCCGGAGGCGCGGTTGCAGCGCGACGTGATCGAGCTCGCCCAGCTGCTCGGGATTCTCGTCGCGCACTTCAGGGCGGCGCAGGTGCGGGACGGGACGTGGGTGACGCCGCTGCAGGGCGACGGCGCCGGCTTCCCCGACCTCGTCCTGCTCTCGCGCTACCGCGTCGCGTACGCCGAGCTGAAGAGCCGCTACGGCAAGCCCACCACGGCGCAGCAGCGTTGGCTGGACAGGCTCGCGCACGCGGGCGAGAGCGTGTACGTGTGGCGGCCCGCGGACTGGGACGACGGCAGCATCGAGGCGGCGCTGCGCGGGCTGCTCGAGCCGCGCGTCTGCCGCTACTGCGGCGAGCCCGCGGGCCGCGACGGGCTCTGCGTCGCGCACGCGCTCGTCGAGGCGGGCTAGCGGTTGTACGTGTAGTAGCTGTGCGCGACCTTGACGAGCTCGCTCTTGCGCTTGACGCCGAAGATTTCCTTCAGCCGGCGCGTCGTCTTGTCGGCGCTCGACGCGCTCGTCCCGCGGGCCGCGCCGATCTCCGGGTAGGTCAGGCCGTCGCCGACGAGCAGCAGGACTTCTTCCTGCGTCTCGGTCAGTTTCGGGCGGCGCACGGCACCGTGACGGGACTCTGACGGGCGATCAGCTTACCGACGCCGACGCCGCTCATCCCGATCGCCTCACCGATCTCGGCCAGCGTCGCGCCTTCGGCGCGCGCCTCGAGCACGGCCCGGTCGCGCTGCCGGGTGAGCACGCCGACGCCGGCGGCGAGCGCGTCGCTCGCGCGCCGGCAGTCGGCGAGCCGCTCCGTAACCACGGTTAGAGTCTAGAGCAGCGCGGACGCGATCAGCCAGGCGACCGCGCCGAGCGGGATCAGCGCGGCGATCAGCGCAGCCGAGCGGTCGAGCCAGGGGTCGCGCCGCCTGCGCCGCGGCTCGATGATCACCCCCATGCTCGCGAGGTGGCGCTCGCGCCGCGCGGCTTCTCGCTCCTCGTCCACCGGCGGATGGCGCTCGAACAGATGCCCGAACCAGGCGCCGAGCACGAGGAAGGCGAAGCTGGCGGCCTGGATCGCCAGCACGAGCTCGAACAGGAAGTCCCCCAGCTCGTACCTCATGACGGCGCACCGTGACGGGCGGGCGGCGGCCCGGTCATCTTCCACACCGCCTGCCTGGACACCCCCGCCGCCCTGGCGATGTGCGCGGCCGACCAGCCGCCGTCCCGCGCCGCCTGCAAAGCCTGCTGGTAGGCGAGGTCCCAGCGGTCGCGCTCGATCGCGCACTGGCGCACGAGCGCGAGCAGCTTCTCGTCCCGCGGCGTCACGGCGCCACCGCGCGCGCGCCGAGCTCGCCCGGGTATGGGGCGAGCATTCCGACCGCGGCGCGCGCCGCAGCGAACACGGCGAGCGCGTCGTCGGGGTCGCTCGCCCAGACACGCACCAGCACCTTACTGGCGACCTGCCAGCCGGACGGGCCACGCCAGACGCGCACGATTTCATACGTCGTCTTGACTGCTGTGAGGTCCTGCATTTTCGCTCCTTCGTTCGCTTGTTGACGGTGGTTCGCCCCCCGCCCCGTGACGGGCGGGAAGCGAGCGACCGCTCAGCCCGTCGCCAGCGCGCGCCGCGGCCGCCGCCCGACGATCAGGCTCGGCATCATCAGCGTGACCGCGACCTTGGTCGCGGTGTCGGTGCCGGCCGCCCAGCCGCCGTTCCGTGACGAGCCGTGCTCGCCCAATGCGGCATAGATGATCAACGCTTCCTCGAGGCTGAGGTAGCCGCCCGCGTGCGCCTGCGCCTGCGCCTGCTGGAAGCGGAAGTGCTCCTCGGCGCTGACGGCCATCTCGGCGTCGAACGCGGCGAGCTCGGCGGGGCTGAGCTCGGCGAGCCGCGACGCGACGAGGTCGACGGCGTCGGCGACGATGTTCGGTGTGGTGGTGGTGGTCATTCGCTCAGTTCCTCTCTCTAGTCGACATTGCGTGCTGGAGGGCGCCACGAGCGCCCTCCAGGTCGTTCCAGGTCGCGCCGAACAGGTCGTCCAGCCAATCCCAGCCCTGATCTACGATCGCTTCGGCGTGCTCGTTCGCGGCGTGCTCGAGCAGCGCCAGAAGTAAGCGGCGCTGCCCGAGCGTGAGCGTGACGACGACCGTCACGCGGCCACCTTTGCCGGCCGGATGTCGCGCACGAACCCGGTCGTATCGAAACGCGCGGCACCCTTCGCCTTCAGGCCGCAGACGACGCCGGCCGGGTCGAGGAAGCGCAGGTCGTGGCGGTCGGCGTCGACGAGCCTGCGCTTGCGGTAGCTCTTCGGCAGCTGCCACCGCCTCGCTTCGGCGCTCGGCTTGCGCTTGTTGCGGAAGACAACCGCTACCCGCGCGCCGTGCCGCTGCGCGACCTCGACCGCCCGCTCGTTGCCGTCTGCCGCAGACATCGTCAGGTCGTAGTTGGCAGGAAGCGGCCGGGTGAAGCGCAGCGCCACCTTCGTGTAGTCGTAGAACTGGACGTCCGGGAAGACCTCGAACAGCGTCACGAGCTCGCCGGCGCGGTTGTAGCGGACCGACTCCCAGGGAATGTCGCTCGTCCCGTTCAGGCGAACGGCCGGTATCAGGCCGTGCCTGCCGGCGTTCTTGACGTGCGCCCGGATCTCCCGCTCGAGCCGGGTCATGAACGCTTGCCGATCGGCGCGGAACCACTTGCTTTTCCGGATCCGCGCGCGCTGAATCGTTGCGTCGAAGCCGCCCCGGCCCGCCGTGTTGAGACAGGCCGCGATACAGCCCGCGGTCGCACCCGAGCAGAGATTGGCGCCCGAAGCCCTGTGCGGCGCCAGATGCAGAATCGCGGTCAGGTAGCCGTAACCCTCACCCTTCGCAGTCTTCGGATTCGCGAGGGTGAGAAGCTTCGACGGTTTCGCTTCGACGCTCGCGGCCAAGGCCGCGACGTCACTGGTGGTGATCGTCACGGCCTGCCCGCCTTGATCCACGCGTCGAGCGCATCCTGAACGGCGGCCGCGAACTCGATGCCGTAGGTCTCGACGCCGCCGAACGCGTCGGGGTCGCACAGCCCGCCGTACTCGTTCGCGTCGACGTAGTCGTGCAACTCGCTGAACGACGCGACGCTCGCCGGGACGATGCCCGCCGCGACGTCGTCGCTGATCTCTTCCTTGCCGCGCGCAACGGCTGTATCAAAGTCGCCCATCAGATTCGCTCCTTACTAGTTGACGCCGCCAAGGTACACGTCCCAACCAGCCATTGTCAATGATGGTTGACGAAGATAGGTAGTCGCGGCGCCATGCGCTAATCTCGCCGAATCGGCGACCTGACCCGCGACACCTTCGCGCCGCACCTGCGCCAGCTGCGCGAACGAGCAGGACTCAGCCAGCGCATCGCCGCACGAGCAGCCGGCGTCGCAGAAACCACCTGGCGACGATGGGAGGCCGGCGCACGACCTGACATCTACCGCGCGCCACAGATCGCCCGGGCGCTCGCAATCAGCCTCCCGGAGCTACTCGCGCCAGCCCCGGGCCGCGTGTACGTCGCCGAGTTAACGATCGCCACGGAAGCACTCGAGCGCATCCGGCGCCAGGGCGCACCCGAGCTCGAGCGAACCGTCGCCGCGATCGGCGAGCACGCCAGAAGCAAGCTCGAGCAGCTGGCTGCACGCGCACCCCACGCGGAGCGCCGCCAGGCCAGTGTGCGCTACCGACCAGTAGCTCGCCAGGTCAGGCAGAGAATCGAAGCGAGTTCGAGCCCGGAACCATGATCGCCACCCGACCCAGACGTGCCTACGAAGCCAGTGCTGGTGCGCCTTTGCGCCTGTTGCGTTGCGCGTCCGTGTTGCTGGTGTAGGCAACCTGACCATGCTCTGCCACCCGACCCAGACGCGCCTACACAGGCAACGCGCCGTTGCCTGCGACGACGACAACGGGGCTCGCTTCGCCCCTCCGGTCGGAGCGGCGGGGGCGCCCCCGAGGGGCCGAGCGCGCAGCGACGCAACGCGTGGCGGGGCTCGCGGCGTTTTCCCGAAGCTCGGAAGCGTTCTGAACTTCGGTTTCGTCCTCCGAGCGCAGTTCGCCCTTAAGGTCTAAAGACAACTGTGACGCGGGCCGTCTTTCCCGGGCGCTCCGTGTCGCCGCTTCTGCCCCGGGCCGAGCCGGTTACCGCTTGTTGATCCTCAGTGGTGCGCTGCGGGCGCAGGTCTGGCAGAGCGCCCACTTGTCGGTCACCTTGGCGAGCGGGCGGTCGTCGCGCTTGCAGACGAAGCACTTGAGGCCGCGCGCCCAGGCTTTGCGGGCGAGCGTGACCTCGTAGGGCTCGTGCTCGAGCGCGCGCGTGTCGTGCCGGCGCTCGTTGCGCTTCGCCTTCGCGTAGTCGATCTTTCCCACGCCGCTCAGAGGATGATCGAGCCGTCGGACGGAGCCGTCTGCGCGAGCAGCCACTCGAGCGGGCGCGTGTCGATCTCGAACTCCTCCACCTCGTCGTCGGTGAGGCAGACGACGGCCTGGGCGCGGCGGGCGCCGGCGAGTTCCAGCCAGCCGAGCCAGGCGTTCTCGCCCGTGCGGTCGAGGCGCACCAGCCAGTCGCTCACTTGACCTTGACCCGGCCGCTCTCTTCGCCGCTCTTCGAGCCCTTGATCGTCACCTCGACCTCGCCGCTGAAGCGGGCGGGGAAGTAGAGGTTCGCGGCGCCGTCGTTCTCGGTCGTCCGCTTCTCCTCGCCGGCGACCTGGATCGAGACGTGCGTGCCCTCGAGCGCGTCGTCGTCCCAGCCGACGACGACCACCTTGCGGGTCGATTTCACGGTTACGGCCATCGCTGCCTCCTACGGCTTGGGGGATACGTCCTGAAAGGTGACGCCGGGGGCGTTCCAGCAGGGCGACTGGCGCGGCCGCGTGACGCGGCCGTAGTTAACAGTGCAGCCGGCGCCGCCGACCTGCCCGTAGACGCCGCGCGTCGCCGCCTCGCACTCGATCGCCTTCACTTGCACGTTCGCGTGCGCGTCGCCCCACGGCTGCCACGCGTTCCCGGCCTCCTGCCGCCCGCCCGACGGCGACGGCGGGATCGCGTTCACGTCGCAGGACAGGTTCGCGGCCCGGATCGCGAGCGTGATCGGCGCCGACGATGTGCCCTGGAGGCCGGTCGTCTGGCAGCCGGCGCCGTATTTCTGCTCCTTGTCGACGTCCAAGAGCAGCGTCGTGCCGGCGTCGAGGCGCCAGATGTTCGCGAAGTGCGCGCCGGTGCCCTTCTGCGCGTGCGGGTCGATGTCGGGCGAGTAATAGCTCGGGTCGTAGCCGGGCGATCCCGGGGGCATCGCGCCGAGGCCGTCGTTGCCGCCCTTGATCTTGAACGTCCCCGACGTTTTCGTGCCGGCGCCGCCGATCTGGTCGAGCAACAGGCCGTTGCCGCCGTTCCCGTGCGTGTCGAGTTCGAGGTAGCAGTTGACCGCCGCCTGCGCCCGCAGGCCCTGGTTGCCGCTGCCCGTGAGCACCGGGTAGCCGGTGATGCAGGCGCCGTTGGTCGAGACGAGCCAGAGCCCGATGTAGTTCGAGCCGATCCCCTTGTTCGTCACCTTGAAGGTCGGGTCGCACTCCATCCAGAAGGCGCCGCCGCCCCTGATTTCCAGGCGGCCGTTGTACGTGAAGCCGCTGACGCGGACGTGGTCGTTCGCCTGCCGCGCCCCGAGCCAGGCGTCGAGCGCCGCGCGCGAGCCGATCGTCTTGACCGTGTTCCAGGTCCGGTTCGGCATCCTCGTTTGATCCCACAGCGCCTGGAACGGCGACCCGGACGGCGACGGCTGCGGCGGGACGGGGGTCGGCTCGGGCGGGACGGGCGCCTCGCCGCTCTCGTACGCGTTCAGGTAGAGCACGCCCGCGTCGACCATCCCCTGCCCGAACTGCGTCTTCAGGACGGGAGGCGTCGCGACGGGCCCCGCCTGCAGCGCCCTGTCGAACGCGGCCCAGGTCGTGTACTCCTTCGGGTTCTGCTTCTTCCAGGACGCGAAGTACGAGCTCGCGCTCATGTGCTTGACGTAGGTCTGGTAGTCGGTCAGCCCGCTCAACCGGCCCTCCTTGCCTAGTGGGATTTGATCAGCCAGACGATCAGCACGAGCAGCGACACGGCGAGCAGGATCCGGCTCATCCTGCCCTCCACCCGACCTATCCAAGCGCATCCGCCGGATGTTGTAACCTTGGTTCCGTCAACTGGAGCGACGAGAATGGAGGAGCGATGACGACGACGACGACACTCGGCGGCCGCGACGTGCGCGAGCTGATGGCGCGGCGGCGGAAGATCGACGAGCTGCTGCGCTACGACCTTTGGCCGGCGGCGCACCAGGAGCGGGCGCTGCTGATCGACGTGCTGCGCCGGATCGCGGCGCACGAGCCGGGCGATTGGGGCGACCTGGCCGCCGACCTCGCGATCGTGCAGGCGTACGCGCGCGCGGCGCTGCCGGTGGAGGCGTGAACGGCGCCGCTCGGCTCCCCGCCCCCCGTGCGCCGATCAGGCGCGAAGCCCGCAGAGCCGGGGGGCGGGGGAACGTGATCGCGCGCTGCTGGTGCTACGCCAAGAGCGGCCCGCGCGGCAGCAAGTGCGCCTGGAGCGCGGAGGGCGCGCTCGCGTCGCGGCTCGCGCTCGCCGCGGAGGCGCACCGCAAGGCGGAGCACCCGTGGGTCGCGCCCGGCAAGTGCCACTGGATCGAGCTCGACGCGCTCGAGTACATCGCCGCCAACCAGCCGGCGCCGTGACCGGCCTAGCGGATTCGAACCAGCGTAAGTGGCATAAGGCCGCAAAACCATATTTCACTGCATATCGCGGGGTTTTGGCGTGAATCGCGTGCTGGGCAGCCTATCCGTGCCGATCGTCTATCGCGGCGCGCTGCCCGGCACCCACGAGCCAGGATTCGAGGAGCAGCCGATCCGGCCACTTTGGATCGACCCGGAGTGGCGGAAGACCGTTCACGGCAACGCGAAGCTGCTGCTCGGCCTGTACGTGATGGGCGAGTGCCGGATCATCCGCGCCCGCGAGCCGGAGGGGATCCACGGGGAGTACCGCTGGCACCTGTCGATCAGCTGCCCTGACAGACACCCGACCTGGGACGAGATCAAGACCGCCCGGTACCGGCTGCTGCCGCACGAGATCGCGTTCGCGATCATCCTGCCGCCGCCGCACCTCTACGTAAACGTGCCGGCGCAAGACCACGTCTTCCACCTTCACGAGATCGACGATGACGCGCGGCCGTGGGAGACGATGTGAACGGCTCTCGCCTAGCGGATTCGAACCAGCGTAAAGGGACGCTGAGCGAGCCGGGAGCGAAAACTCTAACGGGAACCCCCGGCGAGCCTGATCACCTCGCTGAGTCACCTTCCCCCGGCTCGCTGAGCGGCTCGAAGGTTGCGGCGTTGTATGTCGACCCGGACGGCGTCTACTCGGGCCTGCCCGACGTCGAGGTGTGGGACGAGGCCCGCGACGCCCGCCTGTACGACGGCCCGTGGCCCGTCGTCGCGCACCCGCCCTGCGCCAGGTGGTCACGGCTCGCCGGCTTCACCGAGGCGAGGTTCGGGTTGAAGCGCGGCGCGGACGGTGGCTGCTTCGCGCGAGCCCTCGAAGACGTGCGGCAGTGGGGCGGCGTGCTCGAGCATCCAGCGTACTCGGCCGCGTGGCCTGCCTACGGTTTGCCGAAGCCAACGTGGCACGGTGGCTGGACCGCGAGCCTCTTGGACGGCGGCTTCGTCTGCTACGTCGAGCAGGGCCGCTACGGCCTCCCGGTCAAGAAAGCGACCTGGCTGTACGCCTACGGCGTCGAGCTGCCCGAGCTCCGCTGGGGCTTCACGCCCGACGGTGACGGCGACGAGCCGAACGGCGAATGGGGCGGGATCGCGAACTGGCGCGATCGGTGGGAGCGAGGTCGCCGCTTGGGTGAGGATGGGTTCTGGAGTCGCGAGCGAAACTCCGGACTTCGAGCCTCCACGCCGCGTGAGCTCCGCGACGCGCTGCTCGCGATGGCCCGAACCGTTCAGGTGGCGGCGTGCGCCTAGCGGAGTCGAATCCCAGTCACCAGACCGTGTGGCCCATTCCGTGCCCCGAGTGCGGCAAAGACACCTATAGCGGCTGGCAGATGGAGATGCATCTTCGCGGCCACGGGCGCACGAAGGACGAAGCGGCCACGGAGATGGTCACGGCTGTTCGCGGAGCGCAGGCGTGCTAGCGGATTCGAATCCCAGTAAACGGCCGAGCATCAGTCATTGGCATGACGCCGGAATGCGCCAAATCTGCATCTCTCTTTGGCGCATCGATGTCTACATCACCTGGCACGAACGGCGATGACCACCTCGGGGTGTTATCCGGCGCTCTACGTCAGCGAGTTTCTCGCGTTGTTGGCGCAACTGCGGCTCGGTGCTCCGCTCTACTTGCACTTCGCGTTTCTCGATGGAGACGACGATTGATGGACGTCCTAGCGGATTCGAATCCCAGTTACAGGCGGGAGGTGAGCGAGCCGGGAGATCGGTCTAGACCATCACCAGGCGCCACGGCAGGTGACCTGAGTCCTGGTCGGGGATCGTTGCCGCCCGGCTCGCCGACCTCCCGCCTGGCGGATTCGAATCCCAGTTCTAGGCCGCGCATCCTCGACCTGTTCTGCGGCGCCGGCGGTGCGGCGATGGGCTACCACCGCGCCGGCTTCGACGTCGTCGGCGTCGATAATCGGCCGCAGCCGAACTACCCGTTCGAGTTCTGGCTGGACGACGCGCTCAGGTTCCTCCGCGAGGAGATCCAGATTGCCGATCAAATCATCGGCGGGCCAGTGTGGCGACCCGCTCTCGGCTTCGACGCGGTCCACGCGAGCCCGCCGTGCCAGGCGTACACCATGGCGCAGCGGATCCGTGGCCGAGAACACGCCGACCTTGTAGCCCCGACGCGCGATCTGCTCAAGGCGACCGGGCTGCCGTACGTGATCGAGAACGTGCCCGGCGCGCCGCTGATCGATCCGGTGGTGCTCGAAGGGCAGATGTTCGACGGGCTGCGGACGCAGCGGAAACGCTGGTTCGAGACGAACTGGCCGCTCGACGTCCCGTTCCTGCGTGGGCCGCGGCCTGCGCCCCAGGCGAAGATGGGCCGCAAGCCGAAATCGCACGAGTGGTTCCAGGTCGTCGGTAACACCTCCGACGCTGACGGCGCCCGCGCCGCGATGGGGATCGACTGGATGAACCGCGACGAGCTCGCGCAGGCGATCCCGCCCGCGTACACCGAGCTGATCGGCCACCAGCTGATGCAGCACCTGAAGGAGGCGGCGTGGGCCTAGCGGATTCGAATCCCAGTAAACGGCTCCCGACCTACGGGCGGCGGGAGCGGTTCGGGCCGTACTGGCGACAGGCGGTGCGGTTCATCGGCCGCCGTCTCGAAAGCCTGGGCGCGAAGCTCGACTCGTGGAGCTGGGGCTGGCGATGACGAGCCCTACGGAGTCGAATCCCAGTAAGACTCCGCAGGGATGAGCGACATCTCCGACGCCGAGCTCGACGAGTTGATCCCCCCGAAGCGGCGCCGGCGGGCGCGCAAGGAGATCGCGCCGGTCGAGGAGCCGCAGTCGCTGCGCGAGATGCTCGCCGCGGTGATGGAGGAGTCGGCGACCCTGGAGAACGTGCGCACGCTCGTGACGCAGACGATGGACGAGTCGCACCGGCCGACGGTGCACTGCCCCGAGTGCGGCAACGAGTTCCGCCCACCGCAGCCCGACCTGAAGAAACGCCTCGATTCTGTCATCGCGCTTCTGGAGCAGGTGGAGGGGAAAGCGGGGGCGATGCCCCCGGCGGACACGCTGATCACGATCCTGCGGCCGCCGCTGCCGTCGTGAGCGAGGAGCAGGCCCAACAGTACGCCGTCGTCGTATCCGACCTTCGGGACGCCCAGCGCGAGGTCGAGGTGCTTACCCGCGAGGTCGAGGTGCTTACCCGCGAGGTGGAGGGCTACCGGCGCGCGCTCCTCGCGCACCACGACCTCTCGACGCTCTCCGACGAGGTGGTCCGCGAGTACGACTTCCGCGAGTGCCCCGTCTGCCGGAGGGCGCGCGGTGGCTGAACTCGTCATCCCGAACTCGTACGTGCCGCTGCCGCCGCAGCAGGCGCTGCGCGACTCGCCCGCGACCGTGCGCGGCTTCGGCGGGGCGATGGGCGGCGGCAAAAGCCGCGCGTTGTGCGAAGAGACGTTCGACTGGATGCTCGAACACCCGGGGATCGTCGTGCCGCTGTTCCGCCAGACGCACACAAGCATCACGCTCAGCACCCGGCGCACATTCCTCGAGCAGGTGCTGCCCGCCGAGTTGCGCGGCCGCGAGGATCTGGTGCGGATCAAGAACTCGAGCGGCGAGGACTTCCTCGAGCTGCGCTGGCTGCGCTCGCAGGTGCATTTCGTCGGGCTCGACAACCCCGGCAAGTGGTTCTCGACCGAGATCGGCGCCGCCGGTTTCGACGAGGCGCACGAGATCAGCGAGAAGGACGTGCTGATCATCAACTCGCGCCTGCGGCAACGCTGCGACCGCTGCACGCGCGCCGGCCTGCCCGAGTGCGAGCACATGCCGCACCGGATGATCTTCACCTTCAACCCCTCCTACCCGGGGCACTGGTTGCAGCAGTGGTTCATCCTCGGCGCGCAGCAGACCGAGCACGGCTACCACAAGGACGAGCTCTTCGCGACCGAGGCGGACTCGCCGATCGGCGACAGCGACTTCTTCGTCAGCAAGGCGACCGACAACCCGTACCTGCCCGAGAAGTACATCCGCCGCACCCTGGCCGGGTTCGGCAAGCAGGAGCGGCGCCGCTACATGGATGGGTTGTGGGAGCACATCGGCGGCGGCTCGTTCTTCGACAGCGAGGCGCTCGCCGAGCAGACGATGGCGGCGATGGAGTACAGGCCGTACCTGCTCAAGGCTGAACCTAAGGGTGACCCTCAGGGTGGGCACAAGGCCGACCTCGAGCGGCCCGACACGCGCCCCGCGATCGTCCCGCACGGCTCGGGGCGGATGACCGTCTTCAAGCCGCCCGTCCGCTGGTCGGTCGACCGCGACGGCGAGGAGCACAAGGCGCACCGCTACGTCGTCGCCGTCGACGCCTCCTCGGGCGTCTCGTCCGACTACTCGGCGGTGCAGGTCGTCGACGTCGAGCAGTTCGAGCAGGTCGCGGAGTTCCAGGGCAAGTGCGACCCGGACAAGCTGGCCGAGGTCGCGTTCCTGACCGCCGCCGTCTACAACGGCGCGCTCTTGGCGCCGGAGATCACCGGCGGCTGGGGGTTCGCGGTCGTCAAACGCTGCCAGCAGATGATCGGGCACTGGCAGGGCGACCAGGCGCTGCGGCCACAGTTATATATGCGCCCGATCGTCGACCGGCTATCGCAGAAGTTCACCGACCTGCTCGGCTGGGACACGAACACCAAGTCGCGGGCGCAGATGCTCGACATTTTGGAGCAGTCGATGCGCGACGGCTCGCTGACGATCCACGGGCAGCGCACCTTGGCGGAGTTCATGGCGTTCAAGATCCCGGAGCGGCTGGGTGGGGTGGGCGACTACCGCTCGCCGCGCGCCTCCAAGGACGCGCACGACGACCTCGTGATCGCGCTCGCGATCGGCGTCGCGGTGGCGGCGAAGCTGCCGAAGCAGCTGCAGCGCGTGGAGCGGCCCGAGCCGGTGCCCGCCTTCAGCGTGACCGGCTACTGAGCCCGTCCGCTCGCTGCGCCATGCTTCGCGGGTGGCTCAGTTCAGCGCCAGCCGCCGCCGCACGCTCGCGAAGAGCGGCGCCGCCATGAAGCACGGCGGCTACCCCATCCTCTCGGCGAAGGACCTCGACAACGCGATCCAGGCGATCGGCCGGGCGAAGAACCCCGCGGCGGCGAAGGCGCACATCAAGAAACGGGCAAAAGCTCTCGGCGCGAGCGGCAAGATCCCGGTTTCGTGGCTGTGAGGGAGGGCTAGATGGCGCGGCGCCCGTGGAAGGACATCTTCCAGGGAGCGATGGGCTTCAGCCCGCGCATGACCGCGCAGATGGAGTCATTGGAGGACGACCTGCAGGCCGCGCTGCTCGCGGGCAGCGCCGGCACCGGGCCGGTGGGGCCAGCGGGGCCGACCGGGCCGGCGGGGCCGCAGGGGCCGCAGGGGATCCAGGGCGTCACCGGCGCCGCCTCGACCGTCCCCGGGCCGGCGGGAGCGACCGGCCCGGCGGGGCCGCAGGGTCCGGCCGGCACCGGGATCTTCATCAAGGGCCAGGTCGCCGACCCGGCGCTGCTCCCGGCCACCGGCAATACAGCCGGCGACGCGTACGTCGTCACGCCGACGCAGGACGTGTGGCTGTGGACGGGCGGCGCGTGGGTGAACATCGGCCATATCGCCGGCCCCGCAGGCCCGACCGGTCCGCAGGGCGCGGCGGGCGCGACCGGCCCGCAGGGTCCGGCGGGCGCGACCGGGCCGGCCGGGGCAGCCGGCTCGACTGGCGCTGCCGGCGCGACGGGGGCGACGGGGGCGACCGGCCCGGCGGGGGCGACGGGGCCGGCGGGGCCGACGGGGGCGACCTCGGTCGGGGTGATCGAGGCGAAGATCATCGACGACGCGACCGCGCTCACGACCGGTGTGAGCAAGCTGATCCTTTGCATCCCCGCCGCCTACAACGGGCTCAGCCTGACCGCCGCGCACGCCTACGTCACGACCGCGTCCTCGTCGGGGCTGCCGTCGGTCGGGCTGCGCAACGTCACGACCGGCTTCGCGATGCTGACGACGAACATCACGATCGACGCGAACGAGACGACGAGCTACACGGCGGCGACCCCGGCGGTGATCGACGCGGCGCGCAGGGTCGTCTCGACCGGTGACCTGATCGCGGTCGACGTCGCCACGGCCGGCACCGGGGCCAAAGGACTCGGGACGATCCTGACCTTCGCCTAGCCGTGGCCTACCGCTTCGCCGGCACCAGCGACTACGTCGAGTTCGCGATGACGCCGCTGCTCGGGTCGCTCGACGCGACCACGGTCGCCGTCCTCTTCCGCAGCGGCTCGTTCACGAACTCGCACGGCCTCGTCTCGTTCAACACCTCGGCCCTTGGGCAGCGCGGTGACCTGCGCACCTTCACCGACTCGACGCCGCGCTGGTTCGACGGCGCGAGCGTCCCGACCAGCAGCCTGACGATGCCGGGCACGACCGCCTGGTACGTGGTCGTGTTCACGAAGGTCGCGGGCTCGGGCGCCGCCTGCCGCTTCCACACCTTCAACGGCACGACCTGGGCGCACGGCGCGGGCAGCTCGACGGCGGCGCCGATCGCGCTCGTCTCCGGCGACCGGCTGCGGGTCGGGATCGCCGACACGAACTTCATCGCGATGGACGGCGACATCGCCTGGGCCGGGGTCAAGAAAGCCGACTCGACCGACCTGGCCGTCGAGGCGCTCGGCCTGTACGACTTCACGGCCTGGTCGTCGTTCGGGTTCAACTGGCTCGCCCGCTTCAACGCCTCATCGACGCGCACCAACCTGGCGAACCCCGGCTCGGGCGACGAGATCGCCCGCTCCGGGACGACATTGGTCGCCGACCCGACCCCGCCGACCCCGGTCGCGGATTTCACCGGCACCCCCACGAGCGGCGTCGCGCCGCTCACCGTCACGTTCACGAACCTGAGCAGCGGCTGAGATGGCGTACCGCTTCTCGAACCTCGTCCAGTCCTACATCGAGTTCGCGCTCGGGCCGATGGCTCTGTACACGTTCGGCCCGTACACGCTCGCGCTGGTGGTGAACCTCTCCGCGTCCGGGCTGTCGACCAACCGCGCGATCTTCGAGTTCATGGACTCGAGCAACGCCACCAACAAGCTGCAGTTCAGGATCCAGTCCGCCAACCTGCTGCAGGTGCTGCAGGGCGGCTCGTCGGTCGGGCCGACCGCGACGCTCGGCTCGGTCTGGTACACGATCGCCGTCACCCGCGCCGCCGGGTCGTCCAGCAACCGCTACCACATCTTCGACGGCACGTCCTGGACGCACAGCGCATCGTCGACGAACACGATCGCGGACGTGTCGATGATCTCCGGCGACCGGTTCCGGTTCGGGATCGCGCCCGGCAACAGCGGCAACCTCGTCGGCGACGCCGTCTGCGCCGGGATCAAGAAGACCGACTCGACCGACCTGCAGATCGAGACGCTCGGCGGCACCGGGTTCCCGTCCTGGCAGAGCTACGGGTTCGACTGGCTCGTCCGCTTCGACGACATCGCGACCCGCACCAATGTCGCGAATCCCGGCTCGGGCGACGAGACGAGCCGCGGCACCGCGCTGACGCTCGTCGCCGACCCGCCGCCGCCCTGGACGTGGACGGCCACGACCTACGCCTGGGACTTCGGCGACAGCGGCACCAGCACCGCCACCAACCCCGTCCACGTCTACGCGAACCCGGGCGTCTACACCGTCAGCCTGACCGCCACCAACGCGGCCGGCTCGAACACGAAGACGCGCACCAACTACATCACCGCTCTCTCGTCGCCGGCGTGCCCGCTGCTCGACAACTTCAACCGCGCCGACGAGAACCCGCTCAACCCGACGAACTGGCAGGCGCGGCAGGACGGCAACAGCTTCACCGTCAACCCGATGCGGGTGCTCTCGAACCAGGCCGCCTGCGGCACGAGCGGCCAGTCGTACGCGGTCTGGCTGCCGCTCGGGTCGATGAGCAACTGCTCGGCGTGCGCGACGATGGTCAACGCGGCCGACCGGATGGAAGTGATCGGGCGCATGAAACCCGGTGTCGCGACCGATTTCGCGGCCTACCTCTGCGCCGAGTACAACCCGGGCCTGGGCGGGATCGTTCTTCGCACCTTCGACGGGAGCAACACCCTGCCGTCGAACACGAGCCCGACCCCCTACGCGTGGACGGCGCAGGCGGGCGACAAGCTCGGGATCACGATGAACGGGCTGGACGCCGCGGCGTACGTGTGGCGGGGCGGCACCTGGAACCTCGCCCAGACCGGGACGCTCGGCGCTGGCACCTTCGCGGGCTGGGGCGGCGTGACGAGCGGTCTGATCGGGATGTCGATCCGCACGACCGGCTCCGCGTTCGACGACTTCGGCGGCGCCGCGACGGTGACCGGGCCGACGTACCTGCCGCAGATCCTCCTCTTCCCGCCCACCGCCGTCACGCCGGTCGGGACGACCTGGGAGCAGGCGCGCTCCTACGCCGACCTCGCGAACCGCCCTGCCGTCACCGGCACCACCCGCCCGTTCGCCTCGCTCGCCGCATTGACCGGTGCGCTGAACGCGGCCGCCCCCGGCGACCTCGTCTCCTACACCGGCGCCGGCATCCTCGACATCCCCGGCAACTACACCGGCCTCGCCGGCCGCCGCTACACGGGCTACGTCAACGTCGACCTCGGCCTCGCCGCATCGGCGAACCACGTCCGCTTCCCCGGCGGCGGCGGCGCCGGCCTCCCGGCGGTCGGGATCTACGGCTCGAGCTACCTCAGGATCTACGGCGGCGAGATCACGAACCCGCCGCCGAAAACCGTCGGCCACGACGGCCTCCACATCTACGGCGCCGGCCACCCCGGCGACGGCGCCACCCACCACATCACCTGGTGGAACCTCGTCGTCCACGACACCGTCGACTCGGGGATCAAGCTGCTCCCGAACGTGCCGTTCCCGGGCGGCACGCAGAGCGCCGCCGACAACACGATCAGCGACTGCGACATCGAGGCGACCGTGTACATGATCGGGCGCGACAAGACCGTCGACACGCACCCCGAGCCGGGCACCGGGCAGCACTGCGCCCTGCTCGCCGACACCGACCCGTCCGGCGCGACCTACCCGTCGTTCCTCAGAAACAGGGTCGCGATCGACGGCTACAACACCGGCCTCTCCTCGTCGCAGGGCGGCGGCTCGATCGCCGAGCTCGGCTTCAACGACGCCGCGTCGACGATCAGCGGCTGCACGCTGATCCTGCGCGGCAACAACACGCTCTTCAACGCGCAGCAGCAGACCGCCGGCAACGGCCTCAACCTGTGGGGCGACGCGACGATCCGCTGCGCCGTCCCGTTCCTGCAGCACTCGAACGCGACCGGCAGCGCCGTCTGCAACTTCCCGCCCGGCACGAACCGCTCCGGCGTCACCGTCGCCTACGGGCGGCACGCGAACACGAACCAGAACGCGTACGAGGGCACGAACCCGTGGCAGATCGGCCCGACCTACCTCAACATCGCCTGACGTGTCATCCGATGCCCGCCGGATGATGTAGCGCGGGATGGGCTACTCACTCGGACCGAACGTCACCGGTCAGCCGCTCCCCTGCGTCTCCTCCGCCGGGGCGCTCGAGGCGTCGCGGGTGCTCGCGCCGCAGAAAGCGATCCTGTTCGGATTGAACGTCACGAACACCAAGGCGTCGGCGCAGTACGTGCTCCTGCACGACGCGGCCGCGCTGCCCGCCGAGGGCGCGACGCCGGTGATGGCGCTGACGCTGCCCGCCTCCGCCTCGTCGTTCATCAGCTTCGGGATGCGCGGGATCCTGTTCCTGAACGGGATCGTCGTCTGCAACAGCTCGACGGCGCACATCAAGACGATCGGCGCCGCCGATTGCGTGTTCGCAGCCCAGGTAGGGTGAACGGGTGAGCCAGATGCTGCAGGGGCCACCGCCGCCGCCCGTGACCGGCGGGTTGGCAGACCTGCTCGGCGGAGGCGGGCCGGGTGGTCCTCCGCCGCCCGGCGGCCCCGGCATCCCGCTGCCGACCGACCCCGCCTCCGCGACCGCGCCCGACACGGATCAGGGCACCGATCCGCTGACCGAGCTGCAGAGCGCGATCGAGACGATGCACGACCTGATGCGGCAGCTGCCCGACCCGGCCGACACCGACGCGGTCGCGCAAGCGTTGAAGATCCTGACCGGCGTGCAGAAGCGGCAGATGACCAGTGGCCCGGGCCAGGCGCCAGCCGCCGGGCAGTAGCCCGACCGGGCCGGCCGACGACCCGACGGCAACCGGTGGCGGCGCCGCGGCGGTCGTCGAGCGCACGCTCAACCAGACGAAGCCGGGCTACGACGAGTGGGGCTTCCGCAAGCGCCGCTTCGACTCCGCCTACGACGTCTGGCGCGGCAACACCGGCGCGAACATCAAGACCACCTCGTCGTGGCAGTCGCGGATGCGGGTCAAGTTCGGGATGCAGGTGATCGACCAGGCGATGGTCAACCTGGTGCAGGGGATCCCGCGCGCCAAGGTGACGGCGCGCACCCCCGCGAGCGAGCCGCAGGCGAAGGCGATGGAGAAGCTGCTCGGCTACTACGCCGATTTGGATCATCTCGCCGAGAGCGAGGCGATCATCGTCCAGCAGGCGCTGATCTACGGCATCTCGCCGGCGAAGACGTGCTGGTACTACCGCGAGCAGGACGCGATGGCGTGGACGCCCGCGCAGGACCCCGAGTCGGGGCAACTGATCTGGGCGCCGCAGAAACGCACCGTCGTCACCGACGACCGCCCGGCGCTCGAGCCGTGGGACGCGTACGCGGTCTGGTGGGACCCGGTCGCGCGCAACGTCGACTCCGCCTCGTACATCGTGCTCCAGTCGTGGCTGACCCGCGACGAGCTCGAGCAGCGCCGCTACGACGAGGACACCGCCGGCGGCCAGTACAAGAACCTCGACCTGCTCTACGGCTCGGGCGACCCGCCGAACCAGCCCTCCTCGACGGCGCAGAATCAGATGCTGCCGCGGCCGCTGGGGACGATGCGCGGCCGCTTCGAGATCTGGGAGGTGTGGCGCAAGACCGCGGCCGGGATGCGCCAGACGGTGATCGGGAACCGCAAGGTGCTGCTGAAGGACGGCCCCGGCCCGTACTGGATGACGAGCTACCCGATCACGATCTCGAACTCGCGCCCCGACCTCTTCCGGATGGAGGGCGTGTCGGAGAGCGAACTGGTCGACCACCTGCAGCAGGCGATGTGGACGGTGCAGAACCTGCGCATGGAGCAGTTGAAGATGACGGTGATGCGCGGCGCGACGGTGCGCCAGACCGCCCCCGACATCGCGTCGTACGTGTACCGGCCGTCGTTCATGTGGATCGTCGGCGACCACGACGACGTGCGCTTCCAGGAGCCGCCGCCGCTGCCGCCGGAGGCGTACCGCGAGACCGAGACGATGCTGTCGCAACTGCAGTACGTGACCGGGATCACCCCGTACGTGTCCGGCTCGTCGGGGAGCGCGCAAGGGGTCGACCAGAACACCGCCACCGGCGTGTCACTGCTGACCGAGAGCGCGTCGCGGCTGCTGCAGTTCAAGGCAAAGCAGATCCACGACGCGACCTGGCAGCGCACGTTCGAGCAGTGGGCGGAGCTGACGAAGCAGTACCTGCGCCAGCCGCAGGCGGTGCGGATCGTCGGCCCCGACAACAGCGTCGTCTGGCAGCAGCTCGGGCCGGAGGACGTGAACGGCGACTTCGACGTCCGCATCGAGGCGGGCGACGAGGCCGCGAGCCGCGCGCAGGAACGCAGCGACGCGGTCGCCCTCCTGAACGCGTTCGCGCCCTACGTGCAGCTCGGGGTCGTCGACCCGACCTTGCTGATCGAGAAGATCGGGCAGGCGTACGGGCTGACCGACCCGGAGGCGCTGCTGCGCAAGTCGCCGCCGCCGAGCGCGGCACCGGGTCCCGGCGGACCACCCGGGCAGGCGGCGGGTCAGTTGCCAGGAACCCCCTCGGCTGGCCCGCCGCCGAACATCCTCGCCGGCACGAGCCTCACCCCCGCCAGCCCGCTCGGGCCGCAGCCGGTCGGGAACGTGATGAACGGCAACCGGTGAACGAGGCGTACGACGGCGACCAGGCGGCGACCCGGCGGCTGATCGAGGACGTCGCCGCGCTCGAGGCGCTCGCCGACCACCCCGGCTGGCAGGTGTACGTGCGGCTCGCACACGAGGCACTCGACGACCAGCAACTGCGGCTGATCTCGGGGAAGATCGAGGACGTACACGAGTACAAGCTCGTCGCCGGCCGGGTGCAGGCGCTGCACGACATGCTCGCGATCCCCGAGCAGGCGCGGGAGCGGTTCGACCGGGCGATGGCGGCGGAGGGCGAGCGGTACCAGGAGCAGTGGGTGGAGGCGCCGCCGGTCGAGCCGCGCGGGCGGGCCGAGTACGCTGACGGGAACGGATCCCCGGATGGAGAGGTGGAGTGATGGCTGAGGAGCAGGGGGCCGACGAGCGGCCCGAGTGGCTGCCCGAGCAGTTCCAGAGCCCGGAGGCGCTGGCCGAGAGCTACGCGCAGTTGCGCCCCGAGATGGACCGCATGCGCTCGCAGTTCGACCAGGAACGGGCGCAGTTCCAGCAGTTGCTGGAGCAGCAGCAGGAGCAGTTCCAGCAGCTCGTCGCCGAGCAGCAGCAGCGGCCGCCGCAGCCCCAGAACGAGCTCGGGCTCGCGAACCCGCTCGTCGAGGCGTTCGGGCGCGGCTACGAGGAGGGCGACCCGGCGCGGATGATCCAGGCGGCGGCGCAGTACACGCAGCAGCCGCTGATCGAGGCGGTCGGGCGGCTGATGGACGAGAAGCTGTCCGCGCTGAACCCGGCGTTGCAGCAGCAGCAGGCGTTCCAGCGCGAGGCGAACCTGCGCATGGCGGAGGCGAACTACGCCGCCCGGATCGGGCAGGAGGAGTACCGCGAGCTGATGCCGTCGATCTCGTCGATCCTGTCGCAGAACACGAACTGGCTGCCCGAGAACGGCACCGTCGAGGGCTACGAGGCGGCGATCGACAACGCCGCCAAGCTCGCCCAGCACGACTCGCTCGTGAACCGGATGAAGGCGCTCGAGGCGGAGCGGGCGGAGAAGCTCGCCGCGCAGACCTTGACCGGGTCGGGGCGCGGCTCGGTTTTCTCGGAGGACGAGGCGGAGGCGATGCGGAACCGGATCCGCAACGCGGACAACTCGTCGTACGCGCAGTTGCGCGCGAACAGCGGCGGCTGACAACAGCCGCGCGCTGGCGTATCCTCCGCGCCAGTAGAGCGTTAGGACCCCGAAGCCAGGCGGCAATCGCCACCCCGGACCCCCGGCGAGGGCAATCCGGGCGCAGACCGCGACCCGACCATGCGGCGCAGGGCAATCAAGACCCTCTCGACCCGTCATTTCGAGAGAAAGGCCCACGCATGCCAACCGTGCTCGTCGGCCCTGAGATCACGACTCAGAACACCGACAACAACGTCCGCGGGATCGACTTCGCGGTCTACGAGCTTGAGCCGGACGTCGCGCCGCTGACCGCGTTGATGAACGCGATGGGGAGCGAGCCGGCGATCAACCCCAAGTTCGAGTGGCTCGAGGACGAGGCGATGCCGCGGATCACGACGCTCAGCGCGTCGGCGTTGAACACCGCGACCTCGTTCGGCACCGCCGCCGACATCTTCCGCGTCGGCGACGTCGTCCGCTTCTCCGCGCTCGGCTTCGGCTTCCTGATCACGACGACCGCCGCCGGCACGATCGGCGGCACCCCGATCGGGTCGCAGGTGTCGGCGGCGCTCGCGAGCGAGGTGTTCCTCGTCTCGAACGCGAACGCCGAGCTCGCGACGCTGAGAGAACTCAAGTTTACTCAGCTGAATACACCGTTTAATTATGATCAAATCATCAGGACCCCATTCGGCGTCTCGACGACCGAGATGGGGATGAAGCACTACGGCGGCCCGGAGCGCGACCGGCTCGCGAAGCACTTCGGGATCGAGCACAGCCGCGCGTTGGAGCAGACGTTCTTCTTCGGGCTGCGCTCGATCAGCGCGACGACCCGCACCAGCGGCGGGCTGCAGTCGTTCATCGCCACCAACGTCACCAACGACACGGGTGGGCTGACCGAGGGCGACTGGCAGGCGTTCCTCAGGACCGGCTTCCGCTACGGCAGCCAGCGCAAGGTCGCGTTCTGCTCACCGACCACCGTCAGCGCGATCGAGAGCTTCGCGCGCGGCAAGCTGCAGGTCGTCAACGACCGCGCCTCGACCTTCGGGGTCGCGATGAAGACGTACGTGTCCGGGCAGGGGCAGGTCGACGTCGTCATGCACCGCGACTGGAACGACTCCGCCGTCTACGGCGGCTACGCGTTCCTGGTCGACATGGACGCGGTCAAGGTGCGGCCGCTGCAGGTCGTCGGGCAGACGCAACTGCTCAAGGACCGGCAAGCCCCGGACTACGACGGCGTCAAGGACGAGTACCGCTCCGAGACAGGGATCCAGGTGATCCACGAGCGGCGCCACGCCGTTTTGACCGGGGTGACAGCGCCGAGTACCTAGTATCCCCTCACGGCCCCCGCCCCCCCACGAATCCCTGCCGCAAGGGCCGGGGGGCGGGGCGCCCCCCACCGTCTGAGAGGAGGCGCCGTGGCGCTCTTTCGCTCGCAGTTCAACGCGTTCCGGCAGAAGATCCGCTCGCCGTGGACGACCCACCACCCGGTCACCGGCGTGCCATTGGAGAACCACCCGGGGATCTACGCCGAGTTCGGGATCCTCGGCGCCGAGGAGACGATCGTCAACCCCGAAACCGGCGAGGTCACCACGAGCGCCGACATCCGCGGCGGCTTCTTCGACTCGGACGAGGCCGCCGAGCGGCTCGGCTGGGACGCCGACCTGAAAGCAACGGCGGAGGCGGTGCTGCGGCGCGAGGCGCAGAAGACGCCGTTCATGCTCGAGGAGGTGCTGCCGGTGCCGGTCGCGGCGGAGAAGCCGTGGCCGACCTACGACGAGTTCGAGCCCGAGATCATCGTGCGGCTCGCGCCCGAGCTGCGCCTCGTGCCGGAGACGGTCGCCTACGAGCGCGAGAACCTGAACCGCGTCGACGTGCTCGCGCCGCTGCTCGCCTTGCTCGACGGGCTGAGCCCGGAGGAGCAGAAGCGGGCCGGGCCGCGCACCGCGATCGACCTGCGCCCGGCGAAGAAGACGGGGGTGAAGGTCGGCTCGGCGCCGCCCACCACCCGCACCGGGATCATCAAGTCGACGCCGGGGCTGGTGCTGAACGAGGAGCGGGAGCCGGCCGCGATCAACATCGACTGATGGCGGTCGCGACCGCGCCGGCGACGTTCATCGTCGCGGCCGACCACGGCGACACGACCTGGCGCTCCGCCTGGCCGGCGGCGGCGATCGGCGCCCGCCGCGCCGAGATCCCGAAGCCGCAGCTGGAGCGGGCGCTGCTGGGGCCGAACACGGACACGCCGTTCCCGTGGGCGGTGCTCGCCACCACCGTCGAGGGCGAGACGGCATTGGTCGGCGACGGCGAGCAGTGGAAGGCGTTCAGCGCCGGGCGGCCGCGCCTGACCCGGCTCGAGCTGCGCTTCCCCGAGCTCGAGGGGGCGGCGCTCTTCGTCCGCCCCTGCCTCGCCCGCGCGACCCTCGCGAAGGTGATGCGGGCGCAGGGGACGCTGACGATCGCCGAAACCGACGACAACTACTTCGCGCCCAAGCGTCAGAACCTCGTGCTGCGCGCGCAGGCAGAGGGGGAGAAGGCGTTCGACCTGCACGCGAAGGCGATGGCGTCGATGGACCGCAACGTGTTCTCGACCGAGTGGCTCAGGGACCGCTACCTGCGCGAGTACCGGCGCCGCTTCGGCGAGGTCGGGCTGCCGGAGCCGTTCGTCGCCCGCAACTGCGTCCCCGCGAGCGCCTGGCCCGAGCTCGAGGAGTACGACGGCCCACTGCGGGTCGGCTTCATGGGCTCCGCGTCGCACGTCTGGGACGTCCACATCGCCTACGCCGCCTTCCACGCGGCGAAGCACTTGAAGGCGACGACGACGATGATCGGCTACAGCCCCGCCGACCCCGACCCGGGCGTCGACGAGACGCTGCGCACGCGCGACAGCCTCGCCGTCAGCCGCAAGTGGGCGAAGGTGATCGACCGGCACATCCACTGGACCGACCCGGCGGTCTACCACCGCCGTCAGTTGCCCCTGGACATCGGCGTGGCGCCGCTGCGCAAGGGCGAGTTCAACCACGGCAAGAGCGACTCGAAGGCGCTCGAGTTCACGATCTCGGGCGCCGCGTGCGTGCTGATGCGCCACCCGGTGTTCGAGCGCGCCGGCTGGAAGCACGAGGAGAATTGCCTGCTGGCGAGCACCCAGTCGGATATGGGGATACAGACGCTGCGTCTGCTGCGGGATCCCGTTCTGCGGCGGGATCTCGTGGCGGCGGCGCGCGAGATGGTCGCGAACGAACGCAACGACGAGGTGATGCGATCGGAGTGGCTGGCCGCGGTGTCGGCGTAGCCGACGGCCCGCCTAGGATTCGGGCATGTCGAAGCAACAGCGAGCAGTTGACGAGCTCGACGCGCTCGAGCAGGCATACGGCGGCCCGGCCGCACCCGACGACTCCGGTGACCGCGACGGGCACCACCAGTGGAAGCATTCCTGGCCGCCCGGCTCGGACGGGTACGAGTGCCGCCACTGCGGCCTCGTCGTCAGCATGACCCAGTTCCCGCTGCACAGGGATGGTTTCTGCGCCGACTGGCCGGTGCTGGACGAGGAGGCGCATGAGCGGGATTGACCTCTCCCCGGCGGGCCTGGTGGCGCTGCTGCGCGAGTCGAATCACCTCGTCTGCGCGGCCTGTCCCGACTGCGGCGCGCCGCTCGAGCTCGGGCACGACTGCCTCGCCGGGCGCCCGTTCGAGCCCGAGGGGGAGGACGACGATGAGTGGGATTGACCTCAGCCGGATCGAGGGGATCACCGGTTTCCTCACCCCGCTCGCGCAGCAGGCGGACGAGCAGGGCCGCGTCGTCAACATCTTCGGCTCCGCAGAGGACGTGAAAAGGATCGAGGCCGGCTACGCGTGCGGTAACTGCTGCGCCACGTTCGACCGCTTCCGTTTGGACTGCCCGCTCTGCCGCCAGCCGACGCACGTCACGAAGCAGCGGCGGGCGCCCGACCCGGAGATCGCTGCCTTCTACCGCGACCACGTCTCGGGTGTCGACACGAACGAGCGGCGGAGCGCGAACGAGGCGCTGTACGGGATCAGCGCCGACCCCGACGTCGAGCAGATCCCGCTCTCGAAACTGACGCCGAAACACCGGCCGCACTGATGGCGCCGTACACCTCGACGTTCGTCGACTGCCAGAACTCCGTCATTGACAAGCTGCGGCTCGACCCCGTCCTCGACCGGGCGCGCTCCCGCGAGTGGATTAACCAATACAACGTCGACGTCGCGCTCCAGACCCGCTACTTCTCGGGCGCGGCCGCCGGGGCGCCGCTGTCGAGGAACGCGACGAGCCAGATGCTGCCGATCACGCTGCTCGAGCTCGGCCAGGTCTCTTCCAGCAGCGGCGGGCAGACGCTCGCGATGCAGCCGGTCAGCTTCGACACGATCCTGCAGCGGCGGGCGCAGGTCGGCGGCGGGCTCGGACAGCCGCAGTACTACTCGCTGCAGAAGAACCTGGTCGAGTTCTGGCCGGCCGCGTCGGGCGGCGAGACGCTCACCTACTACGGGCAGACGGTGCCGGACGAGATGATCGCCGACACCGACGTCAGCGGCCTCCCCGACCCGTTCGCGATCAACCTGCTCGTCTTCGGCGCCTGCATCGAGGCGGCCGACTTCAAGAGCGACGTCAAGCTGTACTTCTTCTACCAGCAGGCGTACCAGGCTTGGCTCGGCAAGTTCCAGGCGTTTCTGAACCGTCGAGTCACCCAGTCCTCCCGCTTCATCCCGACCGTGGGGCCGGACGGCTGGCCGTTCGACACGGCCGGCTGGCTCCCGCACGACCCGAGCTCAGATTTCTACGTGACCGGCGCGAGGTAGCGCCGTGAGCGCGTTCGCGACCCCGTCACCGTCGAAGATCAGCCGCTACAGCCGCTACGGCAGCTGGCAGGTGCTCGCCGAGGCGGACTTCCGTCGCGGCCTCGTCAGCGACACCTCCCCCGTCGCCGTGCCCGCGGGCGGGATCGTCGACGTGCGCGACTACCTGTTCGACCGGCCCGGCCGGGTCAGGAAACGCGGCGGCACCGCGATCCGCACGACGATCGGCGGCAGCACCACTTCGGTCGGCCACGTCAGCTACGCCCCGTTCAGCGCCGGTGACAAGCTGGTCGCGGTCACGATCTCCGGCGGCGCCTACCACGCCTGGGACGCGAGCCCGACGACCGCGGTCGACATCGGCGCGACCGGGATCCCCGCGGTGCAGCCGCCGATCTTCTTCAACGACCACCTCTACGTTCTCGCCGCCGCCGTCTCCTCCACCGGCAAGCCGCTGATCGTCCGCAACATCGGCGGTGTCTGCTCCGCAGTCGACAGCGTCGCGCCGCAGTCGAAGATCGGCTGCGCGCACGCCGGCTACCTCGTGCTCGCGAACGACAACGCGACGCACCAGAACCGGCTCTGGTTCAGCCCCGTCCCCGACCCGGAGGCAGCCTGGGACATCGCCAACGCGTACATCGACACGAACGGGCCGATCACCGGGCTCGCGTCGATCCAGGGCGTGCTGATCGTCTTCCATCAGGGCTCGTGCGAGCGGATCATCGGCGCGATCCCGCCCGGCACCCCCGGCGAGAACATGAGCCTGCAGCCGCTCTCGGGGCAGGCCGGCTGCACCGACCCCGGCTCGATCCGCTCGATCGGTGGCAACATCTACTTCGCCGACAACAGCGGCGTCTGGGTCACGAACGGCGCCTCGGTCACGTCGATCACGAGCCGCGCCGACGCGACCGGCGTCTCGAGCCTGTGGCGCACGAGCGTCCAGATGGCGCCGTCGCTCGGCGCGAACCAGGGGGTGCGGGCGGGCACGTTCGGCAACGACTACTACCTGATCGGGATCCTCGAGCAGAGCGGCGCCAGCCCCTGGACGACGAGGCTGCAGCTCGTCTACCACGTCGCGACCGGGATCTGGTCGCGCCTCCAGATCGAGCCGCTGAGCACGTTCGCCGCCTCCAGCTCGACCCTCGAAACCTACGCCGGGCAGACGAACGGCAGCCATGTGCTGCGCCTCTCCGACCTGTTCGCGGAGGCGCCCGCAAACGCCGCCGACGCGGACGGGACGACGGTGGCGCCGACGATCACGAGCCGCGTAATGGGTAGCGGCCCGTTCGAGAAGGCGTTCGGCGACGGGCACCTCACCTACGACATGCGAACCTCGAGCGGCGCCACGCTCGCGCTCACCTACTCCAGGGACATCGAGCAGCAGACCTTCCAGTCGTCGTTCACGTTCGCCGGTGTGGCGGCGCCGACGCGGCAGCGGTTTCCCGTCTCCGGCGACGGGCACGGCTTCTCCTGGACGATCGCGCAGACCGGCGCCTCCTCGAAAACCGAGCTGTACGCGGTCGAGCTGGAGCACCGCAACTACGAGGAGCAGGCGGACGGGTGAGCGTCTTCCACCCGCACGAGCAGGGCGTGATCGTCAGCAGCCTGAACCAGATCAGCGACCTCGCGAAGGGCGAGCTGCGGGCGTGGCTCGAGCCGTGGCTGCAGACGCGCGCCACGACGACGGTGCTCGGCACGGGCGGCACGACAGGGCCGGCCGGCGGCGTCCTCGCCGGCAGCTACCCGAACCCCGGCTTCGCCGTCGACATGGCGACGCAGACGGAGCTCGACTCGATCGTGGTCTGGGAGGACATCGGCAGCGGCGCGGCGGGCGTCACCTACGGCACCACCCCGCCCGCGAGCCCCGTCGAGGGGCAGCTGTGGCTGCTTCCCGCCGACGCGAGCAAGGGCGTGATGTGGATGCTGCGCTACCGGTCGGGGTCCGCCTCGACCTACAAGTGGGAGTTCGTGGGCGGCACCCCGCTCTACCTCGAAGTGCTGACGAACGACGCGCTCGGCTCGTCGGGCACCTGGGTCGTCGACACGAACGTGCTGACCGCGCCGCGCGCGGGCGAGTACCGCGTCTCGTTCGGCTATTACTGCGCCGCGTCCGGGGCGAGCACGATCTACTGCGGCGTGCTCGTCAGCGGAGCGACGACGCCGGGGTCGGCGACGCAGACTGGCGCGACCGTGTCGCAGTCTGGCGTGACCGCGAACGGCGCCAAGCTCGAGATCCCGCTCACCCTGGCCGCGTCGGACACGGTGCATCTCGCCTACAACGGGTCCGCTGCGACGAACACCGTCGGGAACCGGCACATCACGCTGCGGCCGATCCGTCTCAGCTGAATGGCGACCTTCAAGCACATCCGCTTCGGGGACGGCCTGTCGGTCGTCGACGACGGCGGCAACCAGATCACCGTCAGCGCCGGCGTCGGCCCAGCCGGGCCGGCCGGGCCTCCCGGGTCGCCCGGCAGCGGCGGCGACGCGAACTACGTCTTCACGCAGTCGACCCCGGCGGCGACCTGGTCGGTCGTCCACTCGCTCGGCAAGTTCCCGGCCGTCGACGTCGTCGACAGCGGCGGCAACGCGTTGCTCCCCGACGTGCTCTACGTCGACGCGAACCACGTCACCGTCACCTTCGCGGCGGCCACCACCGGCCGCGTGTTCGTCAACTAAGGAGGGGCCATGCCGACGCTCGGTGCAGCCTTGAACTTCGCGAAGCTGGAGGCGCTCAACCTGCGCGCCCACAACCTGAGCACCGCCCCCTCCTCGCCGGTCACCGGGCAGCTGTACTACGACACGCTGCTAACGGCGCTCTACTACTGGAACGGCAGCAGCTGGATCGCCGCCGGCGCTGGCTCCGGCCCCGCCGACGCGACCACCTCCTCGAAGGGGATCGTCCAGCTCGCCGGTGACCTCGCGGGCACCGCCGCCAGCCCGCAGATCGCCGCCGGGGTGATCACCGACGCCGACGTCAACGGCGCGAACAAGGACGGCGCCGTCGGCACCGCGTCGCTGCGCACGCTCGGCGCCGGGGCGCAGCAGGCGATGCCCGGCAACCGCACGCTCGACGCGATCACCGCGCCGGCCGCCGACCTGAACCTGAACACGCACAAGATCATCGGACTCGTCGACCCGACCGCCGCGACGGACGCGGCGACGAAGAACTACGTCGACACGTTCGCGCAGGGGTTGGACTCGCACCCGTCGGTGAAGGCCGCGTCGACGGCGAACCTGACCCTGTCGGGGACGCAGACGGTCGACGGGATCGCGCTCGTCGCGGGCGACCGGATCCTCGCCAAGGACCAGACGACGACGAGCGCGAACGGGATCTACGTCGTCGCTGCCGGCGCGTGGGCGCGCGCGCTCGATCAGGACAGCTGGGCGGAGGTGCCGTCCGCGTACGTGTGGGTCGAGCAGGGCACCGTCAACGCCGACAGCGGCTGGGTCTGCACCTCCGACCAGGGCGGCACGCTGAACACAACGGCGATCACCTGGGTGCAGTTCACCGCCGCCGGCGCCGCCATCGCCGGCGCCGGCCTCACCAAGACGGGTAACACGATCGACGCGGTCGGCACCGCGAACCGGATCCTCGTCAACGCCGACAACATCGACATCCACGGCAGCTACGTCGGGCAGGCGTCGATCACCACGCTCGGCACCGTCACGAGCGGCGTCTGGAACGGCACCGCCGTCCCGATCGCGAACGGCGGCACCGGGCAGACGAGCGCGAAGCAGGCGCGCGAGACGGGGCTGCTCGACGCGGGCTACTACTCGACCGCGACGCACGGCGCCGGGACGACGATCACGATCACCGCGGCCACGCACGGGCTGCGCGCAACGCGCGGCCTGATCGTCCAGGTGCAGCTCGAGGCGGACGGGTCGCTGCTGATCCCCGACGTCGCGGTCGCCGCCAACGGCGACGTGACCGTCACGTTCGCCGTCAGCCAGTCGGCGAACACGATCCGTGTCACCGTCCTCGGCTGATGCCCGACTTCGTCGGACGGCTGCGCACGCCACGGCTGGCGAGCGCCCCCGCGACGCCCGTCGTAGGGGAGCTCTACTACGACACAGCCGTCAACGACCTGCTCTGGTGGAACGGCACGGCCTGGGTGAGCGCCCCGGCGTTCCGGGTCGGCCACACCTGGGCGGTCGGCGGCGTCCTGACGGCCGCGATCAACGTGCCGCACATCTACGTCCCGAAAGCGGCGAGGCAGGTCGCGACGCTGATCGGGGCGCGCGCCGTGCTCGGCTCCGGGACGAGCGTCGTCTGCCAGCTGCAACGGAACGGGTCGAACCTCGGCTCGACGATCACGGTCACGACGACCGCCGCGACGACGGTGTTCTCGCAGGCGTTGGCGGACGGGGACGCGATCGACCTCGTGCTCTCGTCGCCGGTCGGGTCGCCGACCGATCTCTCGTTCACGCTGATCATCGAGCACCAACTATGACCGAGACGTACGTTCGCTCGGGTGAGTGCAACCGCTGCGGCGACTGCTGCAAGGGCAACCCGTTCACCGGGGAGCCGGGCGGCTACTGTCCGCTGTTCGCGTGGGCCAGCGAGGGAGTCGGCCACTGCAGCGACCGGCGGCACCGGTACTACCTGAGCGGCTGCAACGTCTGGCCGACCCACCCCGACCAGATCGCCGACAAGCCGAACTGCAGCTACACGTTCGCGAGGGCCGGATAGTGGCCGTGAAAACGTACATGGTCGCTCTCGGCGGAGACGCCATCGGGACCGGCGATCTCGTCTCCTACGGGGCACTTTCGGAAACGGACCAGACTGCCGCCAACCGCACCGACGGCTGGACGGTCGGGAAGCTCGCGGCGGGCAACTCGGACGACCTCGACCCCGGCACGAAGCTGACGACAGCAGGTTTCAACCTGGAATCGTCGTTTCCGTGCGTGTCGACCATCCCGTTCAGCAGCGCCGCCGTGAACGCGTTCAGGACACCGACGGCGCTGACGGGAACGTTCGCGGCCACCCCGTGGACGTTCACGTTCGCGCTCAGAGCAACCACCGTCAGCGCGCAGCGCGGCAGGAACCATATCGCCGTCTGGAAAGCCTCGAACATCACCCCGACGACAGGCCAGCTGACCCAGCTCGTGACCAAGCAGATCGGCACCACCAGCGCCGTTCTCTCCACCACAGCCGACGTGACATCGGTCGTGACGTGGACCCCCAGCTCGTTCACGCTCAGCAACGAATACCTGTTCATCTGTGTCGGGTGGGAGATCACGACCGCGGGCGGCAGCAACGGCTGCGACGTCGTGATCAGAACCGGCCAGGCGTCGGGCGGCAGCCGGTTCGTTACCTCCGACCTGAGCGCGGGCGGCGCCGCCGCCAAGTCGCTTGCCGCTCCCGGCAACCGCGGCAGCCGGGCGGGCGCCCTACCGCAACGCATCCTGAGATGAGAGGAGCCGCCTGATGCGCGAATACAGCGTCTGCTTCGAGAACGTCAGCGTCACGCTCGCGCAGGACCTGTTCAACCTGCAGCCGGGCGCCGACCGGCCGATCAGCCTCGCCGGGCTGACGCTCTGCAACGTCGGCGGCGCCGCCGACGCGGGCGACGCGCAGGAGGAGCTGCTGCGGCTCTCGTTCCGGCGGATGACCGCGACCGTCACGAACGGCACCGGCGGCAGCACCCCGACCCCGGTCGTGAAGGACATCGACGACGTCGCCGCGTCGTTCACCGCCCGCGCGAACGACGCGACCACCCGCGCGACGACGTCGGGGGCGAACACGCTCTGGTTCGCGGACGGCTGGAACGTCCGCATCCCGTACGCGATGTGGTTCCCGGAGGACTTCCAGCTGCAGGGGCAGACAACCGCGAACCGGCTGATCATCGGATTGGACACCGCGCCCGCGGACGCGCTGTCGGTCAGCGGCTGCCTGTTCATCCGGGAGATGTGAGGTGAGCATGTGGCTGCGCGCGCCGTTCCGGCCGGTCGGGCGGGGCCGCCCCTGGGTCGGCACCGCACCCGCTGTCGTGACGCCGCCCGCGGCGGCCGTCGTGCTGACGGTGGTCTAGCGTCCGCGCCCGCCTCCATGCTGGAGGGGCGATGCTCGCCTGGATCTCCGATCAGACGCTGCTGACGATCAACACGATCGAACTGGCCGGGATCGTCTACCTCGCGATTGCGGTCAGCATGCTGCGCGAGCGGATCTCGAGGATCGAGGGCCGGGACGAGGGCAAGGAGAAGCAGGCCGAGCTGAACCATCTGGACAAGTGAGCAAACGAGGCGTTGAGATCGTCGCGGTCGTGCTCGCCGTCGGGATCGTGAGCGCGATCAACTTCGTCACGATCGCGGTGCTCTACGACGCGATCCGCTCGCAGGGGCCGGGCCTGTCGGATAACGCGACGCAGATCCTGACGACCGCGTTCGGCGGCATCATCGGCCTCTTAGGGGCGTTCGTCGGCTACCGCGTCGGCGCCGCCTCGAGCCGCAACGGCAGTAACGGCGAGCCGCCGCTGTCGTGAGGGCGCAGTAGGCTTGGCGGCATGGCACTGACGATCGGCGACGGCTCGTACGCGGCGCCGAAGAAACCGCCGAAGCCGCCGACGCTCAGCCTTGCGCCGACCACGTATCCCAGCAACACGGTCGGCGCCGCCGCGGCGAACAACGGCTACGCCGGAATCGTCGCCGCGTTCCCGAGCTTCACCGCGCCCGCCTCGACGCCGGGGATCGGGCCGACCGGGATCGCGCCGCTCGGCGACACCTCGGCGCTGACCGGCGGCACCGACTACTCGCAGCAGATCGCCGACCTCGTCGCCCCGACCGCCCGCGCCGTCAGCGCGCAGGGCGCCACGAACCAGGCGAACCTGCACGCGCAACGCTCACAGGCATTGGCGCAGTTCGGCTACATCCCCGCGAACCTGTCCGGGCAACTGCAGGGCGACGTGAACTCGGACGTCGACCAGCTCACCCGCCAGCTCGCCGACGCCGCCACCGCGGGCGGCACCTCGACCTACGCGCAGCTGCAGAAGGCGTACGCCGACCAGCAGAAAAGCGACTGGGCGAACCTGGCGGCGCGCAACATGGTCCACTCCGGCGCGGCGGGGCAGCACGCGAACGAGGACCTGACCGCGTACCAGCAGGGCTACGCGAGCTCGGTGCAGAAGCTGATCGACTACCTGCAGAGCGCCTACCAGACCTATCTGACCGCGCAGGCGACGGGGCAGCAGTCGCTCGCGGACGCGACGAACCAGGCGTTGCAGCGGATCATCGCGCAGATCCAGGCGGGCCAGTACCAGGCGGCGCAGCAGGCCGCGGCGCAGCCGAGCGGCGGTGGCGGCGGTGGGGATTACAGCGGTATCGTCGCCCCCGACTACACGGGCTCGTCGAACCCGGCCGTGGTGGCGCAGGCGCTGCAGGCGCCGGGCGCGGTCAACGCGCTCGGTGGGCCGGCGCCGTGGGCGAACGCGCTGCAGACGGTGACGGCGCCGAAGAAGACGGCGGCGAAGCCGTACCAGCCGCTCGTCGGCAGGGACTACTAATGGCGCTGCCGCAGTGGGTCGGGAAGAAGCCGGGGGAGACATTCACCTACAGAGGCCCAAACGGGACCGGGCAGGGCTATATCGACAAGGAAGGGAAGCCCCGCAACGAGAAGGGCGAGATGCTCTTCGGCGTCGGCAACCCGTATCCGGTTGCGGGGTTGGCGAGCGAGATCAAGGCGAAGCTCGCTGGCGGAGGGTGGGAGTACACCGGCCCGCTTCCGAAGGAGGCGAGGGCGATCGGTGACCGGCAGACGCTGACGATGGCGGCGCAGGCGCTCGCCAACCGTTCGCCGACGACGATGACCAACCCGCTTCCGAACTATCAGCCGCTGCAGATGATCAATACGCCGTTCGCGCGCTCGCTCGCGACGCTGATCACCCAGCATCTCGCGAGCCAGCCGAAGCCGCTCGTGAACACGCCGCTCGTGGGGGCGCCGACGCAGATGGGCAGGCTCTGATGGCGCTCCCGATCGCGGCGACGCATCTCGGCGGCGGGCTGCTGTTCCCGAACCCGGCGATCCGCCCGGCGCCGTCGAAGGCGCTCGTGCCCGTGAAGAAAGCAGCCGCGCCGACGAAGGCCGTCGTCACCCCCACACAGACGACCGTCCAGCAGCAGCCGCCCCCGGCGGCGCCGAACTACGCGACGCTGATGGCGCAAGCCTCCAGCCAAGCCTCGAAGCTCGCGGCGGCGCAGATCGCGGCGCAGGTGAAAGCGATCACCGACCAGCAGGCCGCCGAGCGCGCGACCGCCGCGCAGCAGGCCGCCGAGATCAACAAAGCCTCGCTCGCCGCGGCGCAGTTCCTCAGCCCGCTCGGCGACATGGCGAAGAGCGACTACAGCGCGGCGGTGCAGAACCTCGGCGGCATGGCCGGCGGCTTCACCGGCGCGCTCCGCGACACCGCGCAGCAGGCGGCCGACGCCGCGCAGGCGCAGCTCGCCTCGATCCCCGGCAATGAGCAGCAGGTCGTCAACCGCGGCAACGACCTCGCGAACCTCGTCTACGGCGTCAGCGGCCAGATCCCCGCCAACGCGCTCGCGACGCAGGGGCTCGGGGCGACCGAGCTCGCGCGGGCGATCCCGGCGCAGACGATCGGCTACGGGCAGCAGCAGGCGCTCGGCGTGATCGGCGCGGGGAACAAGGACGCGGCCGCGTTGAACGCGCAGATCGCGCAGATCCGGGCGACGCTCCCGTCGACGACCAGCACGTACCTGTCGCAGTTCGAGAAGAGCGCGCAGGACGTGGTCACGAACGCGCGCCAGGCGCGGCTTGACGCGTTGAACGCGAAGAACATCGGCTCGCAGATCGCGACGCGCAAGGCGACGTTGAAGGAGAAGCAGAAGGCCGACAAGGCGGCGGCGAAGGCGGACGCGTTGAAGAACGCGCCGCGCCCGGACAAGTCAGCGTCGGCGGACGGCTACCTGCGCGACCAGTACGGGCACCTGTGGACGATCACCAAGGGTGGGGTCAAGTACGCGCAGCCGGCGCCGGGCTTCCACTTCGACAGGAGCGGCCGGCCGGTCGCCGACCCGAAGCCGACCTCGCCCGCGCAGGTCGCCGCGGCGCTCGCGCGCTACGCGTCGACGTACCACTACCGCACCGACCTCGAGGGGAACCCGATCCTCACCTCGACCGGCACCGTGCAGCCGATCGCGCCGTACGTGCTCGACCCGAGCGACCCGACCGGGCGGACGGTGATGCCGCGCCCGAAGCCGGCGCCGCCGGCGAAGCCGTTCGTCCCGAAGATCGACAAGACGATCTCCGCTGCGAACCACGCGATCACCTACTGGGACACGAACACCGGGCAGTGGGTGGAGCCGAAGGACGCGAAGACGGGGCTGCCGATCCCGTACGACCCGAACAAGCCGCTCGCGTTGAAGCTGTTCAACTCGAACGGCACCGCGGCGGTCTTCAACCAGAGCACCGGCGAGGTGCACAGCCTGGTCGACGACAACAACGTGCCGTTGCCGTTCGGGACGCCGAAGGCGCCGCCGACGGCGCACTACGGGCAGCGGTTCGTCGGCGACGACGGCTACTACTACACAGTCAACTCGCTCACCGGGCAGGCGGTCAAAACCACAGTCAAGGCGCCGCCGAAGGTCGTCTCGCAGGGGACGTGGTCATCGTTCACGGGCCATGACGGCAACCTCTGGCGGATCAACAACCTGACGAACGAAGTGGTCAACACGGGCATCAAGGTGCCGCCGAAGGTGCTCGCGCAGGGAACGTGGTCGCTCTCACCCGTGGACAAGAACGGCGTCATCTGGCGGACGAACAGCAAGACGGGCGTGTCGATCCCGACGAAGATCCCGGGCCGCATCCCCACCGGTTCCGCGGGCGGCGACAACCCGCTGACGACAACGCAGAAGAAGGACCACACCGCGACGCTCAACCACGCGCTCAGCCAGATGAAGAACGGGATCCCCGCAAGGAAGAACGCGGCCGGACAGATCGTGGCGCGCGCCCACCCGAAGATCGACCGGGCCGCGGCGATAGACAGGCTGAGGAAGCAGGGCTACTTCACCTCGCCGGAGCTGAAACGGCTCGCGATGGCGCTCCTGAACAAGTGGTACCCGCGCAACGTGACCGTGCAGAGCAGCGGGCCGCTCGGCGTCACCGCGACCGTCAAGCCGTGAGTCCTTCGCTCGCCACCGGCAAGACCGGGGCGGCCCCGAAGGGAGCGGCGCTGAACACCGCGACCGTCCGGCCGGCGCAGGTGTCGACCGTGCAGCGGTTCGTGCCGCACTACCTTGGCGAGCCTGTCGCGGGGTTCACACACGGGATCAGGAACCCGGACGGGACGTGGCATGAGCCGGGCGGCAAGGCGGTGCCGGGCGCGACGATCGCCGAGCGGCCCTACTACACCGATGCGTACACGACCCACCACGGCGCCGGGCCGACGGGGCAGGAGAGCACGCAGTGGAACGCGGCGCAGGTGTCGCTCGCCCACCAGTTGCAGAAGCAGAACTACGGGCTGCCGGGCTACCTGCTCCGCTCGCTGCTCCCCGGCGGGCTCGACGAGGGCGGCGCGAAAACCCCCGCCCAGGCGGTGAAGGCGGGCGTGGACATCGGCTCGTACCTGATCCCTATCGGAGGACCCGCGGTCAAGGCGGCGGGGATCCTGGGCTTCGGCGGCAAGGCGCTGCGGGGCATCCGTGGCATCAAGGATGTGGCCGAGGAGGCACCGGCCGCCGCCAACACCACCGAGGCGGCCGCCGCGGTACGCGCAGGGCTGAAAGGCTCGAAGTCGCAGTACGGGAAGGAGAAGGCCGCACGCAAGGCGGAGGAGGCGGCGCGGGTGCAGAAAGCCTCCGCCGCGTTCTACGCGGCGACGAACCCGCAGGAGGCGCTCGCCGGTTCGGGAGCGGCGCTCCGCGGCCCCTACGCCAAGTTCGACTACAAGGGGCTGAAGGAGCTCAGCCCCGACACCCTCGAGGAGTTGCAGATGGCGGCGAGGGACAGCCCCGCGCTCGGGTTCTACGACAGCCGGAAAGTGATGAAGGCGCTGCAGGCGGCCGTCGAGGAGGGGATCAATCCGCGCCCGCACGAGCTGCGCCTGATCGAGATCGTGTTCGGCAAGCAAAACGCGCTGGCGATCGCGCAGCAGGCCGCCCAGAACTGGTTCGACAGGTTCCTCAACATCGCGAACATCCCGCGCGCGCTGCAGACGACGCTGGACATCTCCGGGCTGGGGCGGCAGAACCTGGTCGCGATGCTGTCGCACCCGGTGATCGGCGCGAGAACGCTGCCCGTCACGTTCAAGTCGATGACCGCCAAGGGGTTCGAGGACGCGCAGCAGGCGGTCAGGAACAACCCGTACTACGCCTCGTTCGTAGCGCACGGCGGGCAGATCACCGAGATCGGCGAGCGCGCCGCGATGGCTGCGCACGAGGAGGGCTACCAGTCGGACATCGCCATGGACGTGCTCGACAAGATCCCGAAGGTGCCGAACGTGATCAAGGGGTCGGCGCGCTCCTACGTCGCGCTCGGCAACTCGATGCGGATGGCCCTGTACGAGAACCGGATGCGGATCGCGAAGCTCGCCGCCGACCCGACGGTCAACCAGGAGAAAACGCTGCGGCAGATCACGCAGGTGATCAATGCCGCGACCGGGCGCGGAACGATCGGCCCCAGGGCGGAGCACCTGCTGCCCGCGATGAACACGTTCCTCTTCTCGCCCCGGCTGATGCTCGCCCGGCTGCACTACCTCGACCCGAGTTGGTACTTCCGGCTGAGCGGTCCGGCGCGCAGGGAGGCGCTGCGCGGCCTGTTCGCCCTCTCGGGCAGCGTCACGACCGCGCTCTACCTGTTCTCCCGCATCCCCGGCGTCGACGTCAACTGGCGCGATCCACAGAGCGCGAACTGGGGCAAGGTGAGGATCGGCAACACGCGCTACGACATCGGCGGCGGCTTCCAGCAGTACGTCCGGCTGGCGTCCGAGCTCGCGCCGGGGTTCCTCGGCGGCGGCTACTCGGTTTCGTCGACGACGGGGAAGAAGACGAAGCTCGGCAGCGGCTACGGGGTGCCGACGAGGTTCGACGTCGGCGTCAACTTCCTCACGAACAAGGCCGCCCCGGCGGTCGGTTTCGCCATCTCGGGCCTGCGTGGGCACGACCCGGTCGGCAAGCCGCTGACCTGGGGCGGCCTGGCCGAGAACTACCTGACGCCGCTGACCTACCAGGACGCGAAGCAGATTTACAACGAGAAGCACGGCGGCATTAACGGCCTGGAGGCGGCGCTCGCCGGCTACGGGCTCAGCGGGGTCGGGATCGGGGTGCAGACCTATCCCTGGACGCCGGCGTCCCAGGTGGCTCCCGCTGGCGGCTCGAGCGGCGGCAACGATCCGTACTTCGGTGGCTCGGGCGGCGGCGGCGGCGGCGACCCGTACTTCAACCCGTAGATGGCCGCCGATCCGTACCCGTGGATCCGGGTAACCGGCGTCGGCTCGATCAACGGCGTCAACCCGTTCCTGCTCACGCAACTGAACAAGCTCGGGCAGACGCTCGGCAGGCCAATCGAGGTCTACTCGGGCTACCGCTCGCCCGGCTACAGCGCGTCGGTCGGCGGCTACTCGAACGACCCGCACTCCCGCGGCGAGGCGGTCGACGCCTCGATCGGCGGCGTCCCGATCGGGCAAGTCGTGCCGCTACAGACGCTCGCGAACCTTGGCCTCGAGGGCGGCAACACGCCCGGTTTCTATCCCGCTGCCGGCGGCGACGGGCGCGACCCGGAGCACGTCCAGATCCCCGGCTCCGGCGTGAACAAGGGCATGCGCTCGCCAACCCTGTCTCTTGCCACCGGCAACCCGGCGTCGGGGAACGTGCCGCCGCCCGGGATCAAGCAGCTGGCGGGGCCGTCGCAGTCTCCGCCCGGCTCGACCGTCCCGAACGACCCGAGCGCGATGCAGAACTACTTCGCGAGCGAGGTCGCGAAACAGACCGGGCTCGACCCGCGCGTCGTGATGGCGTGGAGCTCGCAGGAGGGGACGTACGCGCCGAACGGCACCGGCGGCTTCAACTTCCTCAACCTGCGGCCCTACTCGAGCGACGTCGGCGTCGTCAGCCACTCGTCGGGCGGCTTCGACCAGTTCCGCTCGCTGCAGGACGCAATCGCCTCGTCGGTCGCCCGGATCAAGCAGCCGTTCCTGCAGCAGCACCTCGGCCCGGTGCTGAAGGCGGGTGGCGGCCCGAGCGAGCAGATCGCCGCCATCGCCGCGTCGGGCTGGGACCAGGACCACTACGGCGGCCCGGGCGGGCCGAACCTGCTGCGCGCCTACCAGGGCGTGCAGGCGCCGACGACGACCTACAACCTGCCCGGCGGCGACAACGTCCCGACCGTCGCCGGCGCGACGCTCGTCTCAGGCGCCGCCGGCCCACCGCCGCCCACCCAGCCCCAGCCGCCGCCTTATGTCCCGCCGACGCCGCCGGCGCTGTCGCCGCTCCCCGCGACACCGGCTGCAGCCGCACCCCCGATCACGCTCGCGCCGCTGCCCGCAGACAAGCCCGCTGCTGCCAAGCCGGCGCCGCCGGCGCTGCGCCCAGGCACACCGGCGCCCTACGACCCGGCGCAGGACCCCGCGCTCGCCGCGCAGGGCGGGCCGATCCTGCGCCTCTACCCGGTCAGCAAGCTCAGCGCCGGCCCCGCGCCCGCGTCCGGCGGGAAGGCCGGCGGGCCACTGCTGCGCCTCTATCCGGTCAGCAAGCTGCCCGGGGTGACAAGGTGAGCCGCGCGGGGTATCAGCCGCACGCGAGCAGCGACTAACGAGAGGAGCGCACGATGGCCGAGAAGCAGACGACGAGCACGAAGGCGACAGGCAAGACCGACCCGATCGCGAAGGCGAAGAGCGCCGAGGCCGACCGGGCGGCGGCGGAGAAGGAGCGGCTCGGCAAGCTCGACGCGGAGACGCGGATGCAGGCCGACGACGAGGAGACGAAGAAGCAGCGCGCGAAGGACACCGAGGAGCGCAAGGCGACGATGACTCGGACCGAGGTCGAGGTCGACCCGACCGACCCGGAGCCGTCCGCCGACCCGGTCGACGCGCCGGAGCCGGAGCCGAAGACGGGGAAGAAGGCGGCGGCGAGCCGCTCCAAGTTCGTCAGCCAGGCGCGCGGCGGCGTCGGCAAGAAAGACGTCAGCTACGAGCAGCGCCGCCCGATCACCGAGCTGTCGTCGGACAAGCTGGTGCCGATCGCGACCGACGCGGCCGGCTACCTGATCGCGTCGGCGAAGTGGGCGGGGCTCGACGACCCGTCCGGGAACGAGTACTCGGGCGAGGGCACGACCGGTGACCTGCTCAAGCTCGAGCAGATCCCCGCGAGCGAGGCGGAGCCGGGCGACCTGGTTGTGTTCGGCGGCGGCACCGGCCACAGCGCAGCTGTCCTCACGGAGGCGAAGAAGGGCGAGTGGCAGGCGGTCGGGCACGGCGAGGGCGGCGTCGTCGAGCAGCCGCTCGCCGAGATGGCGGCGGCCTGGCCGGAGCCGGTCACCTACCTGCGCCTGCCCGTGTAGTGCTCGCGAACGGGATCTCGCAGGGGACGCTGATCACGATCCTGATCGTGCTCGCGATCATCGCGATCATCATCTGGATCGTCCGCCGCTGATTTTCCCCGCTCAACCGGGACTCTGTTGCCTGATCAGGCTACAGCGGGTTCACCTGCGGCTCGTCGCCCGATGGCGGCTCGGTCGTCCCCGACGTCTCGTCGACGGGCGGCTCCGGCGTCGGCAGCGTGTTGTCGACGACCGGCGGCGCAGCCTCGCTGCCCGAGCTGAACGTGATCTCGCCGATCAGCACCTCGCCCGGCCGCACGGTGACCGTGCCCTCGGAGCGCACCTCGTCGCCCTCGGCGTCGTGCGCGACGACCGAGATCACGACCGCGGTGCCGCCGGCCGCGTCACCCGACGAGAGCGGCGTCACGGTCGCGCTCAGCCCGTCCGCGGAAGCCTCGACCGAGGCGATCGAGTCGTCGGCCGACGACCAGACCGGCGTGTCCGACGCCTGGGCGGGCTCACCGGTGTCGGCGTTGACGTAGCTGACAGTCGCGCTGATCGGCGGGTCGCCTTCGTTGACAGTGATCTCCCCCACGTAACTCTCCTTCCCGATCGTGAATGTGACAGGTGTCGCGGTGAGCCCTGTACCGGCGTCAGGCGGTGCCGCGTTCAGCACCGTCGCGAGCCAGATCAGCAGCCGACGCAGAAGCCCCCGCATCGCGGCGGACCCTACTGGCCGCGGCGGTCGTTGCTAGGCTAACCGGGGTTGTGGCGCTTCGCTCGCGCTCCAGCTGCTAGTTGACGGAGTGAGGCCGGGGCAGTGACTGCGCTCCCCGGCCTTGCTCGTTCTAGACTCGCGGTGATGGCGCAGTACGACGTCCCGCTCGAGCTGACCACGCCGCACATGGTCGGCCAGAAGGTCAAGGACGCGCAATGGCTGATGGCCGGCCACTCGAAGATCGCGGGGCTTGCGACCTACAAGGACGGCGCGATCGACGGCGACTACGGCCCGCTGACCGCGCAGGCGACCGAGCGCGCCAAGTACTGGTGCGGCTACGCGACGAAGTCGATCGACCGCTCGTTCGGGCAGGCGCTGTACGAGATCCTGACCGGCACGCGGAAGCTGACCTCGAGCCAGGTGCTGGTGCGCAAGCAGCGACTCGACGCGGTCGCGCAAAACCCGGGCCAGAAGGCGCTCGCGAAGGCGATCGGCGAGCTCGGCGTCAAGGAGTCCCCGCCCGGCAGCAATCGCCAGAAATACGGCGCGTGGTACTCGATGAACGGCGTCCCGTGGTGCTCGATCTTCTGCTCGTGGGCGTTCGCGCAGAGCGGCTACACGACGTTCCGATACTCGTACGTGCCGTTCGTGCATGGGGACGCGATTGCTAATCGGAACAAGCTTTCGGTGGTGCGCTCGCCGCGGCCGGGCGACCTCGTCTGCTTCACCTTCGCCGGCGTCCGCGACGCCCACATCGGCCTGTTCGAGAAGTGGCTCCAGCAGGGCTCGAGCTTCTCGAGCGTCGAGGGGAACACCGCGAGCGGGAACGACGCGAACGGCGGCCAGGTGCAGCGGCGAAACCGCGCCGTGTCGCTCGTGTCGGCGTTCGTGCGTGCCACCTAGAAGGGGCAGCCCCACCCGTCCCCATAGCGGTGGAGGCCATAATCCGCGACGAGCATTTGTGTGAGTCGCGGCGCCCTGTCGGCGGTCGGGTAGCGCGAGAGGAGCCCGAGCTCGCGCGCCCACCAGGTCCAAGTCGTGTTGGCGAAGCCGACTCCGCCTGAGTAGACCGAGCCGTGCATGCGCCAGTTGCCGCCGGTTTCGCAGCGGGCGACGCGATCCCACATCGCGATTGCCTGTGGGCTGAGCGACCGCGCGCCCGAGGCGGCGGTGGCGGTTCCGAGAACGACAACGACGACGAGCGCGATCAGCGCCTTCTTCACCGGACACTTCCCTTCTTTTCGCTGTGGCGGCAGGGCCGCCCTGGGCGGCGCCCGGGAGGAAGCACGGGCGCGACTGGGTTGTTGTGTGCCGGGAGCCTACGCAGGCGGGCCGGATGTTGCACGTTCCAGCCATGGCTCTGGTAGGCTTCCGCCATGACTGTTACAGACAAGGTTCAACTGACCGAGAGTCAGGAGCGGGTGCTGTTTGGCGTCCACGAGGGGCTCACGCACGGGCAGATCGCGGCGCGGCTCGGGATCGCCGAGCGCACCGTGAAGGCGTACATCGAGCTCTTGCGGAAGAAGTTCGGCGACGCCCGCGGCGAGCCGGTGAAGACGGGCCGTGAGCTGATCCCGATCGCGCACGAGTACTTCCGGGCGCAGGGGCTGTGAGCGGAGAGGCTTGGTTACCGCTCCCACCGGAGCAGCCGCTCGAGCCGGCGGTCTGCGATGTCTGCGGCGCGTGTCGCTGGGTTGCGGTCGACGCCGGGTGGGAGTGCGATGACTGCCGGACGGTCTACGACCGCGACGGCGACAGGGTTCAACTAGCAAAGGAGTGAGCGATGTACGACGACGAAGAGCGCGATCTCGACGACGACGAGGAGCGCGACAGCCACGGCCGGACGCGGGAGGACTACGAGTACGACCGCGCTGACCGCCTGTTGAAGGAGATGAAGATCGACGGTTCCTACGCGCGCTGGCGCAAGAGCGGCCTCAGTTACCCGGAGTTCCAGCGGCGCCAGCTCGAGGACGAGTACGAGCAGGCGCGGCAGAAGCAGATCGATCGGGCGCTCGAGGAGGAGTGGTGCAACGGCTGCCGGCTGCCGTTGCACCACTCCTCCTCGAG
>Ga0247660_1000008_pt1 | contig 47217 bp, 66 predicted proteins | sample CNK01_metaG_FD_182793 | JGI IMG/M metagenome (GOLD analysis project Ga0247660, IMG submission 182793) | Soil microbial communities from Purdue University Martell Research Forest, Indiana, United States - CNK01 | ecosystem: Environmental > Terrestrial > Soil > Temperate forest > Bulk soil... | reverse complement strand
ATCCAACTAAATGACAGCACGCGCAAATTGGTGGACTCATTGATTTGGGTCGAGCAAGGTGAGTTAGAAGGCGTGCGGAGCACCCGATGAAGCGGAGCGAGAAAGCCAAAGCGGGACCGAAGTTTCGCGCCGGACAAGTGGTGCGAGTATGTCGAACATATTTCCGTATCTATCGTCGCCACTATTCCGCTGACCGTTGCGCTTCATGGGATAACGGCTGGTATTACGAAGATGATTCGGGAAGCATTTACAGTGAACATGCTGTGCGTCCACTCACCACCCGTGAATCCGGCCAGCGCCAGCGAAAGGGGAAGCATGTTCAGCGTTAAACAAAAGCGAGAAATAGCCGATAAGGTGCAGAGGATTCTACGCGAGACAGACCATCCTGAGTTACCGCCGAAAGGTGAAATCACTTTCGAGTTGCGTGTAAACGGAGTTGAACTTTGGTCATGGGCCGTAATTCGCAACAACGGAGCGGTGCCCAATCCAGAAGTAAATCCGTGGAACGAGCGCCAAGCCAAGGGAGAACAGCGATGAGCGACCCTTATGTAATGGATGTTATGTCCTACAGCGACAAGATTCCAGGGGATAAGCACAATTACAAATGGGCTGTGCGCTTCGATAATACCGGACCAGCGGATTACGTACATGAGCCGGGATATATTGGCGTGACACAATTCGATGAAGAAGGGAACCTCAAAGAACGTGTGTTGCTCTCTCCTAAGCAAATGGATGCACTGATTAAATTCAGCCATAAAGTGAGGAAGCCATGAGCGAGGGGAAGCAGGAAGCACGCGAGTTCAAGCGCGGCGATGACGTGTTCATACGCGGCAAGGTGATGAACGTTTACCCCGACGAGATTGTTGTTGCGCCTTATGCACATAGAAACGGTGGTGGTAGCGTCGCAGTCCGACAAGAGGACATCTTTGCCGCCCGCCAAGCGAACCAGCCACAGAAGGCACACGAACCGTTTCTTGTAGGACTAGTTAAAACATTGCGCTCATCATCACATCCTGAGCCTGCGGTACGGCAGCAGTTAGGCCACGTTGCCAATCTGCTTGAGACTTATTTGGTGTCTCAGCCACAGGAGAAAGCGCAACCGGAGAGCAGGTTAGCCACACTGGTTGAGTTTATAGGCTTTCTTTCGGTGGAATACCGCTGGCCGCAAGCGCGTATCGAGAATTGCGTGAAACTGGCAAAACTATTCCTGTCTCGCGCCGAGCCACCGCAGGGAGAAGCGGAGAAAGAGGGACGGACGTGACGCAAACGCAACTTGAACAAGCCGCGAAAGTGGACATTCGCTATTTCCTGCTGGCCTATAAAGCCTGTCCGACTTGCGGAAGAAAGTTTGACTATATGCACCCAGCAGAGAATCTATATCCACATTGGATTGGCAATTGTAAGCCAGAGCACCCAAGCAACCATACCAGCGTACAACGCGCAGTAACCGGCGAGGACTAGGGAGAATAAATAGCGAAAGTTAAAGTACCCTCATTTTAGACCCGTGTACATCTACACTACTCTATATATATAGTAGTAGAAATGATGTACACCGACACTTAACTACCTTTGTTTTCAACGCACCACAGTCGGTGTACATCTGTAATTGAATTTAGATGTACACGCGAAGTAAAAGCGAAGACTTTTTACTCAGAATCGAGGTCAAAACGGCGGTCTTTTCTGGCCTTATTCCAATGCAGAAATGTGGTCTGGAGAGTGTTGAAATCTACCTTGACGATCATGGCGTCGATGGGCTTGCCACGGCGAACGGTGAAGTTAACTTGAAGGGTGCCGGGATCATCGCCTACGTTCTTCAGCAGCATGAAGGAATCTCCCTTGCCGAAGATGACAGAGCTGCCGCGGAGAAGGTCGGGACCTTTACGGCCGGATTCCTTGTTAGGTTTACTGAGGTGGTGTACGAGGATGGTAGAGAAGGGGTAACGCTCACGTAGCCAGTCGATCCCGTGAAGGACCTTAGCCATCTCGGAGGCTGAGTTCTCGTCTGAATTATGAAACTCCACCAGAGGGTCGAAACACACTACCCCTGGATTCATCTGTTCGATTAACTTAGAGATGTATACCCTACCGCGCTCCGTGTCAAGAGCCATGTTGTGATCGCAGCTGTGAAAGAAGAGTTTTTCTTTAACTAGGATAGCTTCGGCTGGAGAGAGAGAGGTCATCATGGAGGTAAGTCGGCCTTGCAAGTCGCGTTCACCTATTTCTTGTTCAAGGATTAAGACTCGCTGGCTGGTATTGATAGGGAAAACAGGTTCCTTAGTCCCTGGACGGGGACTTCTAGTGGCGCCAAACATGTTAGTACCTGTGACGAGATGGAAAGCCATAGAGCTTACTAGGAAGGATTTGTAAGTCTTGGGAGGGCCACCTACGACTAGGATAGAGCCTTGGTGCAAGAGCGCAGATCCTATAACCGCATTATCGTCTGGAAATACCTTGGTAAGGAGTTCGCCGGCTGAGATAGCCTTGGCGGTAGTGATAGGAACTGTCTTTTTAGATTCCCTGGCTAATTGTTGTAGCGTAAGGATAGGCTGGTCGGGCATAACTCTCCAAAGTAAGGTGCGAAGGGTCGGCCTTGGAGATCCCCCAACCCTTCCACCTGATTCCGTTTCGGCAACGGGGAAGGTCATGACTCCTTCCACCTCCATCTTACACCTCGTGTCAAGCCCGATTTGCCACACTATTACTGGTGATTTATAAGGAAATTAAGGCTGTATCTTGTTGTAGCGGGAGCTCTAAAACGGTGCTATGGTCGCTCACCTCGGAGGCAACCCGTGTATCAGTGGATAAAGCCAAGAATGGTTTTGTCATTTATTACAACGATGGCGAGGAAACTTCAATCCACCCTGATCTCGATTCAGTTCTAGTTGGACTCAAGAAATACTGCGATGACGAAGTATCCCAATGGATCGAGAATGAAGGTAAGGGAGGCATCCCGTGATGACCAAAGACCATTGCTGGCGAAAGCATGGATGGTTGGCTAGATGGCGTTGCCGGAACGGTCATGATACCGACTACCTTCCTTGCGACTTTGGATGCTTTCACTGCCGACGCTGCGGTGAACCTCTGTGGAAACCCGATCCAGACAAAGAAATCGAGCGATGGACGAATATCAAGAATGGAATTGTGCCTAGTTATCACTTTGCCCCCAAAGAAAAACTATTGACACGCATACGTTAGTGTGCTACCGTAGTGTACATCATGAGTATGTGCTGGCACAGATGGTCAAAGTGGGAAGACAAGGCCGAAGGAATTGACAAATCTATCCATAAGTGGGGGCCTATAGATCCTCGCTCTGATCAGCATGAGCAAGAAGTAGTTGTGAGGTGGATTATCCAGACTAGAACTTGTGAGAAATGCGGTAAATCTCGTCAGAGAAAGGATGCTGTCTGATGAGAACAAAGAAAGGCGCGTTACCGTACCGTTTACCCATTCTTAGATGTAAGCGCTGCAAGCATGAATGGCATCCGCGGAGTAATCACCGGCCCGTGAGGTGTGGGAAGTGTAAGTCACCGTATTGGGATAGGGAGCCGGTAGGAGCTGTTGAACAAGCATCATGAGGGTTAAAGGAGGCAACATGAAACTGACAGGTAAGGTAGTCAAGATTGAAAGTGGGAATGAGTTCGTCGATGGAGTCCAGCGTGTTTACGTTCGGGTAGCTAATGGTGATAAGGATTCTATGTACTCAGTACTTCGCGTTCCTAATCACCATGTGGTTGGATACTTATTCTCCATCGATGATGAGATTGAACTAGAACTACTTCCAGCACAGAAACAACTTTCCCGCGCCGCGTCTTAACCCCATGGGACACCACGCTAAACGCAAATCTAAGTCACTGGTCACCACGAAGAGGCCGACGGTGGCTCGGACTAGCGTTAAGCGTGATGTCTCCTGCCAGCCAAGCGGTTCCGTTACGACCCCTCGAGAGCCGCTGGCTGGCCTTAGTTTAACCGATGCCGAATGGGATTCACTGTTCTGTATGGCGGTGAGGCATCACTTCGAGAGTGAGCAGGTGTGGGTACCGTCAGTGTTGAGGACCATGGCGTTGCTTGAAGGGATTAACGATAAGACGGGTAGGCCGTGCCGGATATACGTTAGGCCGGGGAAGAGAGTTCTGATTGTGGAGACATTGTCATGATGACACCAGAAGAGTTCAAGGAAGCAATGAAAAAGTTTAGCCAGAATCCAGACACAGAGGCTGCTCATACAGAGGCTGATAGATTGATGTGCAAGTTGCTCACTGATCTTGGCTATGGAAATGGGGTTAAAGTGTTCAAATCCATGCAGAAGTGGTACGCGTGATTAAGTTCGAGTTCTTCGTGACCGGTCTCCCAATTCCCGGCCAGTACAAACAGACGAAGTCCGGTGTGATTTACCAAGTAGGACGAGCAGTAGATTGGAGAAAGGCAGTATCACTAATGGCCATGGTAGCAGCAGGACCTGGATGGAAACCGATATCAGGATGTGTAACGTTGTATATGGACTTCTACTTTCCTATTCCTAAGTCACGCAAGGACTTGAAGCCTGGTATGCCGCATCTACAGGATCCCGATTGTAGCAATCTCCTTAAAAATTCTGAGGATGGACTAAAGAGAATCTTGTTTACTGATGACAACATGGTCTGGAGAACGATGTGTAGTAAAGCGTGGTGTGAAGCTGGCAAGGAAGGCGTACAGGTAGTGGTGACCATAGAGGAGGCATGATGAGCAAACTAAGGTTATCGCACTGCATAATTATAGCTAACATGTTCACTTTCTTCTGGTTCATTACCGGAACGACATTCCACATATTTGGCAACTGGTTCCTGTATACAGGTATCGCTAGTTGGCCGATTATCGCCGTAACTTTGGCCTACTTTAGTTTCAAAGCATGGGATAAGGCTCAGGAGCACAAGTGATCCAAGATATCCACCAAGAGATTCTCAAGTCCTACCGTGAGTTTAAGGACAAGCGTGTGTTGCGCATCAATGCTACACAGCTCAAGACCTGGACTGAGTGCAGGGAGAAGCACCGGATTGAGTATCTCTTGGGTAAGGCCGCCATCGAGCCTTCCATCCACTATCACTTTGGTTCAGTCATTCACAAGATGGCGGAGGGTTACTGGAGCGGGTTACCTTACATGGAATCGTTCCACAACGCTCTGAAGGTAGCTCAGGAGTTGGATATCCGGCTGCTTAATGCCAAGGATCAGGGTAAGTGGTCTGCCCTGCAGGATGCCATAGCGCCGATTACGACGATCTATTATGGGTATCACGGAGATAAAGCGACGACAATACCACCAAAGCTCAATGAGTCAACCATTGAATGGACGTGGGAAACACATGCCGGCATAACCGTAATCTGTAACGGCATCATTGACAGGTTCAGTTACGGTGAGCGACTCATCGACACTAAGACTGCGAGCGCTGTCGGGACTGCATGGAAATCTGACTTGAAGAAAAGGTTACTACGTGAACCACAGATGGGTTTCTATCTAAGATATCTCGAACAAGCCGGGATGCCAGTGCAAAGTATTGAGTACGAAATAATCGTCAAGCCTTACCGCGGTAGCGATCCCCGTATCGAGACTATCGACGTAACCGACGAGGTGATGAGTTTCCAGCCAGTATTTGTGCAGCAGATGGATTGGGCTATCAGAGAGATATGCGAGTTCTACTCCAAGTGTACTGATGCCGAGCCGTGGCCTATGAGCAATACGGCATGTGTGAGTATGTGGGGAGAGTGTGACTTCTTGCCGGTGTGTAGTGGTAAGACAGGACTGGATAATCCTAAGCTGTATAAGATCAAAGATGCGCGAGAAGTTGAGGCATAGTGGAGCGAAAGCACACATTTGAAGCCTTGGTTAGCATCCGATTTGAATTCATGGATGAGGAATCGTTGGCCAAGGGACGTGCGGAGATTTTAGTTGGAGCTAGACCGCCAGCTATTCATGGAATAAGAATCAACGCTTCTGTTCCGGTCAAAGTGATCTCGGTTAGGCCGGGCAGAGTGTACAGGATTAAATAATGCGCGACTGGCTATGGGATTGGAAGATTGCCAAGCCCTACTTCGTTATTGCGGGGATAGGAGTAGCGCTTAAACTTTTGGTGATACTTCTGGATAAGATCGGCTGGATATCGTGAGTTTAGACCACTGTGTACATTGCGGCTGGGCTGGAACTTTTAAGGAAGAAGTTCTCAAGGGAGAACTACTTTCATGTCCCAAGTGTGGATGCACATGGTTCAGTAATAAAGAGTTTACGGCCCTCGACCGTATCGAGGCAAAAGGAGATAAACATGAACGAGACACAACTGGATCTGGCACAACAACTGAAGGCTGAGTTTGAGAAGAATGAGCCTAAGCCTCCAGCTAATCAGGCTATCCTGGAGTTACAGAAGCAGGCTACTCAAGTTCAACAAGAATCCAAGATGAAGCAGTGGTCGGGACTCTCTGGTTACAGTTACCAGGAGATTGGCATCGTCAAGATGGCTGAGCTGTACTACTCCATGAACTGGGGCTGGACGATACCGCAATCCATCCTCATGGCCTATCACTGCGCCAAGTACGATTACAAGGTTGATCCGGCCGAAGGCCATGTGTACATGACTCCAGCTGGAAGGATTGGAACATCCCTCGAAGGATTGAAGATCAAATGTGAGCATAAGGGTATGAAGATCGGACTTCCAAAGTTTGAGGAAGTAACTCGTCCATGGCCACAAGGTAAGGTGTTATTGGTTAAGGGTCAAGACAAAATCCGGCGTGATGCGGTGATGGAACAGGATCAGGGAGTGAAGTGCACTATACCAATCAATGGTGAGCCGGCAGAATACACAGCTTGGGCCAGCGAGTGGATGGTGGGAACCAATCCCAACTGGGTAGACCGCCTGCTGCACATGTTGAGAGTTAGGGCGCAAATGCACTGCATCAAGTTTGCTACCGGGATGGGAGTTAGTGAGGAGTTGGTGGATCCAGTACCGTCTGAGGCAGTGAAGCAGGAAGTCAAGGCTCCCAAAGAAACTCCGTTTGTGAGGTAGCCATGGACGACTGGAAAGCCAAAGTATTGCTGTGGAAGTTACAGCGCGAGGTGAATGAGAAGGAGAAGCAGGGTGACCTATTTCCTCTCGACGAGAAGAAAAAGCTCGAGAGGGCCGATCGTATAGCTGAGTTACAGCGTAACGCCCGTAATAAAGTTCAGCCGAAGCCTCAGCAAGTTGACGACAACGGAGAGGTTATACCTTTCTAATGAGGCTATTCACTTTGATTAACGCTTGTGCGTACAGTATCTACGCTCTGATTTACCTAGTCAGATTAGGGATACCTGACGGATGGCCAATCATCATGAAATACAAGCAATGGCACTTCGTTGTAAAGCTTGTAGCGACTACATATCTAGCTTTATGGGGATTCTGGATATTTGCAAATAGGGTTCCGTAACAAACGGATAACGAATAAATACAAGGAGAATCAAATGTCTGAAGGTACAGCAGTAGGTAAGGTATCGAGGTTCGCTGGGTTCGAGCAAGAGGAGCGCAAGCGTTGGGACGATGGCTGGTACAGCGGAGTGATTGTTGCCGAGTATGAGACCAGCGGCAACTTCGCTACCGTACATAAGACGCAAGATGTGCCGTCTACCGCAGGTGACAGCCGGAACTTGAAGCTGTGCGTAACGGTAGTGAACGGTAACGATACCAAGAGCCTGAACACGACCGTGAACTATCGCCCTGAAGCTCTCGATGCTGAGCGTATGGAAGACTTGCGTGTTCGTAAAGCAGCTAAGGAACAGTTCAAGGGAGCGGACTTCCGTGACAGCATGAGCTTATCTAAGTTCCATGAACTCGAACGTGCCGGCATCCCTATCGAGGATAACGGCCATGGCGGGTTTGATGTGGAGAAGATGCTGGGTGTAGCTGCGGACTTCTACCTTGGTACGCGGGTCAAGAAGTCCAAGGATAGCAAGGACGATCGTGCGGTTACCGATGCCGAGAAGAAGTCGGCTACCGATGAGGAGCGTAAGACCTGGTATCACAAGATCACGCAGATTGCAGCTGTCGATACCAAGGTTAAGCGGTAAAGAGTTTCATGGATGCTCTAGAAGGATGACCTGAAAAGGGAGTGAGAGCGATATCGCCGCTAGTGGCACTAGCTAGTTGGGATCAGCTGCCCATGGACGGTAGACGCTAAGGACTGGGCAACCCTCACTTCAAGTCCGTTAGGTCAGTTAGAGCATCCATGTGGGTTTAATGAGACGTCGCCTGCCGGTTAGAGCTAGGGATAAGGAAGTAACTAACTTGATCCTTGGATCTGTTCCTGGTGAGTTGGACAAGACGAGTCCATGGACGGCGTTTCTTATACGAGTTGCGGTGCCGCCTGCCGGGTTGATGTCACTAGGCAGCCTAGTTCCGGTGAGTTCCGCAAGGATGGACGGCACTGCTTATACAATAATGGTAAGGGCTTCTGACCCAAGAGCAAGCTCCGGTGGAGACCGACTTGCGACCCAAACTGGATGGAAGCCCATACCATTGTCTCACGGGCGCTTAATTGCTTACTAGCCTGCTGGATAATCACAGGTTAGTAATATCCGAACTCTTAAGCGCCCTTAAGACAGTGGTGCGCGTCGTGCATCCAGGCGGGGATACAAACTCACGGACCGAGGTTTTGAGCACCGATAGGTGCGATGGAGGTCCTAAGGCAATGGACAGAGAAATTTACTATGTATATGTAATCAACTGTCTGACTCCAGATTATGTGTATATAGGGATGACGAAGCATCTTGAACACAGGATATCTAAGCACAAAGCTGGAGAGGGATCGGCGTTCACTAAGAGATTTGGATACAAAGAGCATTATGTAGTAGGAACCTTTGAAAGTAAGTCAGAAGCCAAGAAGTATGAAGGAAGGATGTTTCATGGTTTGAAAAAGGAAGGTAAAAAGGTCTGTGGGTCGCTATGGTCTGTCTGGGACGAGAACAAGGGAGAGGCCAGGCAGATATATAAACATTAATTTCAATTATTCACAGGGAAACATACGATTTTAGTAGACAAATAGGTAACTTTAGTATAGAAGGAACATCATGCCACAAGCTACACCTGAACTACGGAAGAAGTTCCCGGGCTACGATGCTGAAGCATTGAATGTTCTTAGACAGAACTTCACTAATGATAGAGGTTTGATTCGTCGTAAGGACAAGAATTATAAGCCAACACGGCGCGAGTTTGATGCCATTGACTATCTTTTCCAAGAATGGGACTACGCTTACGAGGAATAACATGAGCCAAGAACTAAACAACAAGGATATCCGTACCGTAGGTATCATCCTAGCTATAGGAATCCTCATAGTGATCTTCTGTCTCTTCTGGGCTGCTAGGACGATTAGTGCTCAAGAGAAAGTGACAACGAGTACTGGCACAACATTCTGGGTAGGGAGACCGGAGTTTGCTGCTCCATCACAAGACAAGCCGAAGGTTAAAGCCACTGGGATCACTCTCCACGGATGCAAGTCAGCCACAGTATACCTGACCATTAAGGGAGGACACTTGCTAGCTCCCATGTGGGTAGATAAAGCTACGGTCGTACCTATGGCTAATCCCGCTATCTGCGATTACAACGGAAAGCTCACCTTCTATGTCCTGCCTAGTCAGGATTATGAGATTGAAGTAACTAAGCCGGAGGCAAAATGAAGAGTGTTCTGATTGCTATAACGATGTTACTAATTTCTGCTATGGGAGCTTACGAATACAGTTACGCTCAGAATGGCAAGTCTGCGGTAAAAGAATATAAACTCACCGAGATTCAACAGTTACGCCTGTCTAATACTCAGAAAGACGCGCAATTACTGCAAGCTCAGTTACAGAACATCCAGCGTCAGTTCCAGGATAAGGTAACTCAGTTAATGAGCGAAGCTCAGAAGGTGAAGCTCGAGAACTCGTGGCCACCTGAGACAGCATTTAATCCTGATACCTTGGTATTCTCAGCACCAGTTAAGGAGGAGAAAAAGCCGTGAGCACGAAGCCTAAAACTGTATACACAGAATGGGGCGCAGTTACAGAGTCAGCCCGAGTTCAAGCCGTGATTAACATGAAGCTAGATCCAGCCAAGCGTCAAGCGGTACTGGACCTGTTATGCAAGAAGATGGGCTCTGTCGCCAAGGGTGAGATGGAATTCAGGGAACGTTATCCTGAACTGTACGAAGAGGAAGAGTCTAGTGCGAGTTGAGAAACTCTGGGGCTGGGAAGACATCATCTGTAACGATATCTACTGCATGAAGATTCTGCACCTCAACCCTGGCTTCCAATCCTCTCTCCACATGCACCCTGTTAAGGACGAAACGTTCCTGGTGGTTGATGGTTGTTGCGATCTCGAAGTAGACGGCGCTATCAGACGAATGGTTCCTACCAGCAGCCATCACCTGATGCCAGGAGTACCTCACAGATTCTGGGCAGTAAACGGGCCATGCACGATTATTGAATGTAGTACTCCGCACTCAGATTTAGATGTGATACGTATAGAAGAATCACGGAGGATTGAATGAAGAGATTTATGGCAATAGCTGTAACCGCACTCGTACTAGCTGGCTGTACGCCCATCGAAAGGACTGCTTATCAAACGGTAGTCGCAGCTAAGGCTTTTCTCGACAAGGAGAAGTCGCAACATCCTGAGTGTGCGACAACTCCCTCCACCGCTGTTTGCGAAGACCTAACCAAAGCTACCGGAGCCAAGGATGCGCTCATTGACGCTATCACTGTCTACTGCTCTGGCCCAGACTTCAATAATGGCGGTGCCTGTAACGCTCCTGACCTGCATACCGCTGCCGGCGTAAACGCTGAAGCCAAGCTACGTGCTGCTATTACCAACTATAATCAAATAGCCGCTGATCTTAAAACTGCTACAGGAGGAAAATGAATATGTATCTCACTCTACTAGAACTAGGCATTCAATTCCTTCTGCCATTCCTTTCTGGCCTCAAAGGTGGCAAGGCTCCCGCTGAATTACTCGCAGCAATCCAAGCTGCCATCGACGCCATCCTCGCTCACAAACAAGATATAATTTCAAAGTCCAACCTCGATTCCTTGCGCGGATAGTGATAGTGTGCAATTTTGGTCTTGCACTTTAGAAATGAACATGTAAATCTGCTTCCATCTGGAGAAAGCACAGTGCCTGATCACGACCACGGACACGATAAACCAGGCGAATGGGCTGAAGTCCACCAACTGAAGCACATCGTCGCGGAACTCAAGGAAATCAATTCTCACCTGTCGTGTATCTGCAAGGCTCTGCAGCCGTCTCCAGCCACAGACTTCCGATTGGTTCAACAAGGAGATTCACCGATGGCAATTACCGGAGTACAAGCAGGTTCTAGTGCAGCATTTCAAATTCTATTGGTTCCGGCTAACGCCGCTGCTTTGCAAAGCGGTCCAGTAGCTACTAGCGACGATCCCAACGTATCCATTTCGCCAAACACCAACGACCCGACCAATCCGTTCATGATCGTTTGCACGGTTGCGACGGGCGACACCAACACATCCTTCAACCTGAAAGTCGATGGCGTAAACAGCGCTGGCGCTGCTATTACCCACACTTTCGTTATTCCGATCCTGCAGGCGCCGCCTCCGGCCGCTGTAGACTTCGACCTCGATCAGTTGGCCGTAGCACCACTCAAGTAACGTGGCAAAAGTAATCGGAATCCGGACGGGTACGAGCGCTATCTTTATAGCTAGCCTAGTTCCGTCCGCTTCCGCATTGCTTTCAGGTCCATTTTTCTCTGCCACAGATCCCAAAGTTACCATCACGCTCACCAACAATCCGTATGTAGTGTTTGTGGCCGTGGCTATTGACAATCCCGCTGCTTCTTTTAACTTGTCTCTTAGTGGTCAAACCTCAAATGGAAGCATCGGAACTGTCTTTGCAATACCGATTCTGCCAGGTTAGGAGGCCCAGCCAAGGGAGGGGCTATCCTCAGCTCCTTCTTTCATCATGTTATTAGTACTCCAGCGCAAGGTTATGACTCCGGCCTCTACCATTGGTGAGATAACCATCAATGGCAACCACGAATGCTATAGCCTAGAACTCCCAGTAAAAGACGGTCTACCAGGAAGCGCTATTCCTCCTGGCGTCTTTCCAGTAACACTTGCTCCCTCACCAAAGTTCCAGTTGAGCAACGACCCTTGGGTAATGAAGTATGCCGACTTCATCCCGCACATAAACAATATCCCCAACCGTTCGACCATACTAATCCACTGGGGCAACGGGCCTCACGATACGGATGGATGCGTTCTGGTAGGTCAGACTATTGGAGAGGATTTTATAGGAGCCAGCCGCGCTGCTTTCTCTGCCTTGCACGCCAAGCTGGTACAAGCTATCGGCCTTGGACAAACAGTTGAACTAGATGTGCGACTGACGCTGTAACCTACCAACCCATCTCGTCTTGAGTGCTATCCACCCAAACGCTCCTATCACCATCACTGGAAGCAGTGAGTCATTCAACTCAGCCCACTTGCCATATGGTTGCAGCACATAGCCAAAGTCAAATAGTCCTAGCAGCATCCACAGTACTGCCAAGGTTCCATACACTGTCCTACTCTTTATGAACGGTGCTGCCGGAGCCAGCGTCATCCCTGCCGAGGTTATCAACACTCCATCCATAATCAAGATCCACTGGTCTACGCTCACCGTTCCATAATCCTTCAAGGCTATCCACATCAGTGCCGCGGCATACGGAACCATCATCAACGACATCCATTTGGACGTTCTGATAACGATGGCACAAGCCAGTAGCCTAATAGGGATGAGAGCGCAGCAGTAGAGAATACGGTAGAGGTCAGAATCATACGGTACGGAGGCATGTCGGCATACCTCTAACAGCACCGTTCCAAACAGTTCTGCTGCGAAGTATAGCCTGATGAGTCTAGTCGGTAGAGGGCTTGCCGCCGCCAGGCTTACCGCCAGTACTAGGAGCAGTGACGTTAAATACGGACTCCACTCCGATAATGCCTGCCAAGTACTCAATATCCTCACCTTCCTCGACTTCAAGGACCGCCGTAAAGCCGCTAACAGATAGTACAGTTGCTTTGAACACCTTGCCGGGTTTGTGTCCACCACTCATGTCTAATACCTCCTAAACGTAATCCCATTCTTCGCTTCCAGATACGTCGCAATGTTCTCCGTCATCAGCCTATGCTCGATGGCGTCTTCTTTCAACCTGCTGATAGCATCATTCTGAAGGTTGATTTCGGCAATCTTAGCCTCATCCCGGCCGCGTTGACGCGCAGCCAGAACCATATAAGCAATGAACTGGACAATCATGCTGCCAATCCATAGGACGAGGGCTAGGTAACTTGCGTTCATGGCTTGGACGACTGTATCGAATCAATCCCCTCCTGACGACCTTCAGCCTTGGACGCTATGCCACGTTCTTTGAGTAACTGGTCCATGCGGCTATTCACGCTGATATGCAGATCCTGAATGCCTTGATGATTCTTCAGTCCCAGATATACCGCTCCAGCAGCGACCATGGTCGGTGGAATAGCGGTAATCAGAGCAATCATCACCGGGTCACTCATTGCTTGAGTTAGAACCATCCACCGAACGCGTAGTTCGAGAATATCACCACGCAGATTAGCACCGCGACCCAGAAGCATACGCTGGCCCATGGCTCACCTACGCCAAGCGCTGGCAGTACGAGCTTCATGATCTTGAACAGGATGGCTACTACCACGACGGTAACTAGGAATCCAATGAAGGCCCAGATTGCTCCCTCGTGTCCGAAGAAGCCTATACGGTGCTGTAACGCAAGTAATGAATACATATTCACTCTCCTTTAGGTGGGATGGGAACTTGGGCCTGAGCTTCGGCAATAGCGCCACCGGCTTTAGCGGTAGCGTCAGCGGCAACCTGCAATGTCTGCTGCAGCTTGTCCGGTGCTCCGTGAAGTTGCAAGAATTCGCCAAGTCGGTAGCCTGCCATAGCAAGAAAATTGAATCCCACCATAATCCACATCTTTTTGGGTTCAGTTCCTACGTAGGATGCTCCACCTAGCGTGGTCAATGCTACCGCACCACCGCTCATGATTGATCGAAATATACCTAACAACCAAGTTGACCAATCATACTGTCTGGCATTCACAACTGCCGTAAGTGTCATCGGACTGGGACCTCCGTCTGTGGAGAACTATATGTTGCCTTGCGGGGAACGTAAAGGGATAATTGCGTAAGGTCCACCGGCTCAGGGCTGTGGCAGACATTCTGGAATACGCAAGGGACGTACAAGTCACAAGCCCCTCTACTCATCGGCTCAGCGATATATGGTCGGCGCTCCTCGATCAATCTCATCATGTCCGAGGCTTCCCTAATCAACTGATACTTGGTATCACGAACGACATTCTCAGGAGGTAACTCCACTTGCTGGTCTTGCAACAACGGTTGTATCGCTCCCTGCTTCCATGCCTCGTCTATCCACTCATCCACATCCAGTTTATTCTGGTCTAGCAACTGTACGGGCTTCCAAGTGGTATCCTCCGGTTTAACCCACTTCCAATGAACATTAGGTATGCTAGGGTGGACGTAAGCTCTGGTCCACGGGGAGAGAAACCTTGCGTTACGATTCTGCCCCAACACGATTGCATGAAGCACCAAGGGGCATCCAGACATCACCAGATCTCCAAAGGTACGCCACGAGTGAAGCTCTCGAGAGATGGTGTCATCGTCCCAACTCTCAACCGTTACCCACCTATGTAGCGTCCCTGAATCATCAGCCCAACTAAGGAACTTCCAGTCAATCTCAGAGGTCAGCCTAGCAGGATCAGGATCGTGAAGCACTGGTAGCACTGTCTTAGCTACTCCATGCAGCACCGACTCAAGCAACGATGTCCAACCCTTAGACGCTTGATATGGATCCTTACCGATGATATCTAACCCAGGATCAGCCGCTCGCTGTAAGAACACAGCCTTAGCATCAGCGGCTACTATAGCTACATCCTTCTGCTTGGTGAGTTCGAGAATGCCGCGGCGCAACAGAACATCAAACAGTAGCTTCGGCCTCCACCTAGCCAGCCGCCATTCTGAATTGAGAAGGAAGCGACGGATGCAAGTTTGTTTGTCGGTGAGAGATGCCGCGTCTACGGTGAACTTCATGGTTTCATAGGTCTAGTCAAATGTCGAAGTACGAATGCGGCAAAACGGTCACCACTAGCAGCAAGTGTTCTTAGGCCAGCTTGAACCACCTTACCTGTTTTTGGGTTAATTACATCGTCTCCAGGTAGGTTCTGATAATCGTTAATCATCTTTGCATGAACGGGATTATTCAGGTCAGGCTCAGCTCCAGGCTCAACTAGTGTACGACCACGAGATAGAAGACTTGTTCCATTAGGACCAACTGGCTCAGCTCCAGCCGCAGCAACCTTAGTCTTTGGCTGAATAGTAGGAAACGGTGTAGGGCTACCTTGTGGAATTTCAGGCAACGGTGCATTGCCTATCGGCACAGCGCTACTAGTTGCTCCAGCAAAAGGATCTGGAGGCTTACTCATCCCACCTTTACGTGCCGCTGCTTCAGCTGCTCGTTGTGCTGCTTTGATATCACTCAACTTCTGTACTTGTGGAAACGGTGTCGGCTCACCTTGGGGTACTGGCGGCAACTGGGCATTACCAATCGGCTCCTTAGTTGAAGTCATTCCCTCAAGAGGTCCAGGACCTGTTGCTTCTACAGGAGGAGGAGCTTTTCCTAAGAGTTGTTCCAGCGTCCATCCAGCAGCCGTTCGCCACGGATGCCGTATTGCGCCAATTACTCCAGAAGCAGTTGGGCGACTTATCTCCGGCATAGCTCCTCTTACCTTGCCAGGAACGCCCTTTATCGTTTCACTAACTAAAGGAAGCGCAGCCATAGCCGCTGGTACTGCGGACTGTCCAATGATCTGCCCACCTTCACCTTTTTCTGCAAGAGCACGTTGCTCCTGTTCACTGACACCTAGAGCTGAGCCAGCTCCGACAACTCCTGCGCTAGTTGCAGCAGCCAATGGATTACTTCCAGCTCCCCTAGAGCGTTGGTACTCGCTAGCCGCTTCTCGACCCATCTGTGCGATACCAGAATTGGCTGGATCAAATGTAGGATTTCCGATCCAAAACTCCTTGCTCAAAATATCTCCCGTAGGAGCAGGCGGAACTACGCTAGACAGCTTGTCCCATATTCCAGTTCCAACACCTTCTGACGAGATACCTTGTCCAGTAACATTCGATTCAAACTGAGTCTTGGGAGTCGTCTGGTAACCCTGTTTCACATAGTTCTTTAACTGCTCATTGGGAACCATTCCACGCTTGCCTTCAGGCGAATACATCACCTTGTGCGTGGTGGGAATATAACCCATGCTCATAGCTTCTTCCCAATGTTCTGGAGGTATAGCTTGGACCTTGCCACTAGTCGGACTCCGAAATTGGACTTCGTCAGGCATTAGAAGGGAGTGAAACCTCCACTTGGTGACCCAGGTGAGGGAGGTGTTGAATAACCGCCAGGACGTCCCGGCGCCATATCAATTCCCTGTTGGCGTCCTTCCTGAATAACGTTGTCGGCGTAGTCCTTAATCTCTTTGAGCGCCGCGCGAAGGTTATCAGGATCTTGCTTGCCCTGATTAATCAGATCCTCAAAGTGCTTCATGATGTATTCGCCACCGCGAGCACCAACGTGCATTCTCATCAGCAAGGTTGACAAAAGTCCGACATCGGTACGCAAGGCTGTGTACTGAGGATTCTTAGTTCCAACCTTACCTGCCCAGAACTCATTCCAGCGACCTTTGGCTGGACCTAGATCATTCTGTAGCCCATCAATCTGAGATTGAATCTTATCCACGAAGTCTTCTACCTTGGGAGCGGCTTCAATCATCGTTCTAGTTGATGAGGTTACATTCCTTAGATTATTTCGATGTAGATAAGCAGCCTCACGTTCAGCATCCTGACTAGCTTTAGTACCAGTAGTTCCAGATAGTTTAGATTGGGGAGACTGTGGAGCAGCAGGGGCAGATTGCTTACCACCTCCACCACCTTGTGGAGCTGCCTGTGGAGTTGGAGGAGAGCTCATACCACCGCTCTGATTCGGAGCAGCCTTATATCCACCAGGGCCAGTAATCTTGGTACCGGAAGGAGCTACTGTTTTACTGGAACTAAGACTAGTCCGCTTACCTGTTAACGGATCAATTTTCTGAGTAGTTCCAGTTGTAGTCTTAGGAACCAGTGTACCTTCCCAAGCCTGTGTACCTTCAGGTAACTCATTTCCACCTTGGTCATAGAGCTTATTGGCTACTTGCAGACCAATTAGCGGCTCATCATTCGGCCCTTTGTAGACAATCTTTTTAGGAGTCATGGAAGCAAGATTGGCAGGCTCAGCGTTGGGAACAACATTGCCTTCCTGATCGTAGATAGCACCACTAGCGGTATCGTAACTACCTTCTAAAATCTTCCCAGTTCTCGGATCTTTATAAGGCAGCTTCTGTAACCTAAATACAGGTGGGAAGTTTCCAGTAGCCACATACTGCTTAAACTCACGAGAGTTAGGATCTAGTCCGATCTTCGTCGCTTCCTGAGTCCGCATAGCATAAAGAGCAGTCTGTTTACGCTGAGCATCTTCCAGACCTTGTCCAACTTGAGCCTGATGTTGTGCAAACGGTGCGGCAACGGATTGTTCTAACGCACTTGGCTGCGGCCTTACTGGAGGTGGCGGCGTCATAGTAACGCCATTATCCATCACCGTTGGCGTCGATCCCGGTGGAGGAGTCATGGTTACTCCACCTTCACCTACTGTAGACCCATACTGTGGCGTAGGTGGAACCTGCATCCCGCCAGGACGACCCTGCTGTTCCTGTTTACGTCTAAGGATAAAGTCAATGATTCCATGTGCCTTATCTAAGGCACCCTTCGATTCCTTATTAACCCCGATAATCTTTCCATACTGTTGCAGCGCTTCATCTTTCTGCGCTGTCAGATCATCCTGTTCCTGCTGAGTTAACGGACGCTCGCCACCGACTCCACCATTGAGCGTGGGATCCCATTTTGTACCCTTGGCAATCTGACCAATCGCAGTGGCCGCATTGCTCCGATACATCTGAGCATGAGCGACTCGTTGCTGATGATGAATCTGGAGAGCTCTGTCTAACGCTCCTCCAGGAGTAGCTCCAGCACCAGCGATGCCTTCTGTAGTATCGAGGCCAACTGCTCCAGCAGGAACTTGCGAAGCCTGTGCAAATGAATCGGGATTCTGATCGTCAGCCATTATATTGCCATCGCTCCAGCCAGAATCCTATCGAAAGCATCTGATAGTTGATTGACATGCTTCTGATGAATATCTTCTGATTGGCCGCGTGAATAGAGAGCCAGTTTGCCAAGGTCACCAGCAGTGGATGAAGCCAGTCCAGCAGATTGAATCCCTTGTCCAGTCTCACCTAGACCCACGCCAGCTTCAGCCTGACCCACTCCCGCTAATCCTTGCGCTCCCGCTGTCCTCGCCCCAAACAACATGTTGTCAATCTTTGACATCAAGTCGGTATCGCGCTGTTGATTCACACCTGCTGCTCCACCACCTCGAGCTGTACCCATCTCCCCTAACTGGCGCTTCTCAGCATCCGATTGTGCAGTAGCAGCATTGGCCGCTGGCGCAGTTGCCGACAATAGATCTGCACGATTCCCCGATGCCAACTTCTTGAAGTAACCACCTGCGGTTCCAAGGTCACTGACACCGCCAGCCGTCGTTGCCTGACCTGTCCTAGCCTGCGACTGTCCAAATGGTAACGCCCAGTTATAGACATTCTTCAAGTCGCTGAATGAGGTCAGCTGATTAGAGCGATCGGTTTTGGCGCTCGACCCTCCAACATTGCTAAAGATGTCACCTACTAATGCGCCCATTACGTAACCTCCCCTACCGTCGGTACACCCACTCCCAACGTGATATACACCGGCGACGTTACCTTATGCATCCCATGCTTCTCACACAATCTCGGCACATGTGGACTATCCGCTACCACAAACCATCCCCGTGCCTGACAATCAATCAAGTATCCAATGCTATCTGCAGCCAGCTTATCCGCTATCCCCGTACCGCGGTAACCCTTCTCAACCACTAAAGGTCCCGCAAAGGGAAGCATTTGTAAAACGGACATCCCGATAATCTCTCCACCCACCTCAGCAACGTAGATACGCGACATCTCTCTATTCAAGGGTGACCATCCACGAGAAGCCAACACACTGTCAACCCTCGCCCAGTCCTCGTCAGTCGAGAGTGGCCCATCAATCCATCTGTAGGTAACGTCGTTCATATAATCAGCGTTATTTGAGCACCATCTCCAGCGATGTCAGCATCAATCCAAAGCAGGTACGGGTTAAACTTCAACGTTTCTTGTGCCGGCGCAGCGATTACTCCCGTCAATCCCGCACCAACCGTAAGGATAATCGAGCCAAGGTCGGAACGGTTATTGGTCCCTGGAGACACCGTCGCCTTCAAGATGACATAGATATTCCCGGTATTGTTAGTCAGACCGTTACCACCATTGCTTTTCATTCCCTGCACGACAATCTGGTTAGCTCTCACGGTATACTCACCAGTCCCAGCTGTACCAGGAGTCTGAGTCTGCGGAGCATTAAGATTAGCGGCGTCCACCAGCGACATCATATTCACCGGAGTTCCCGGCGTAACGTTGGCTATATTGCCTAACGGCCAGAACGGTCCATTAGGGCACTTTGCTACTCCATTGGCCATTGCTTCTCCTTATAGACCGCTTACTACTCTTGTGACGTACAATCTACCACGGAAGGCTATATCAAAAGCGCTTCCACCGGAAGTAACTCCATTGGGAATTCCTGGGAGCGTAGCCGGAGTTGGGCTTCCACCTTCCCATGCTCCATAGGCAGTGTTGGCAACTGCTGCATCATTTCTTGTTTGAATGTATGGAGTTCCTGCGACTTGGCTGGAATCGACAGCCGTTATGACAACAACGCCGTTTTGATAGACGTTAACCCTTGTACCCTTGGCTTCAATTCTCCATACATCTAACGATATCGGAGTAAGCGTGGCGGTGCCTATGGTCGCGCCACCTGCAATTATTAAATTTACCGTTTGAGACACTCCCAAAGTATTGTTAATCACTAGGTCGTAATCGGATGTCCCGTTGTATCTTACGATCAGGTCTGCTTGTCTGGTGCTGGCTCCCGTTAATGTTGTCAGAACCGCTTCATTGTACTGGTCATTCGGCCAACTAATGCCTGTATATCCAGCATCGCAGAAAACTCCAGTAGCGCTTGAAATGGCTTGGTTGCTCAAAAGCTGAACCGCATTACCCAGTACAGACCATTTTCCGCCATTACTTAGGGGGTTTTCATTGCCTCGCTGAAAAGTGTCTATGGCTAACTGTGGAGAGGATAGAAGTCCCTCATTAGTCTGAACAAGTTGTTGTATCCCCATGTTGGCGGTAGCCAGCATGAATTTAAGGTTCTGGTTAGTGTTAGCATTGTTGGTGCCGGCATAAAACATATAAACACTATTGGAGCCAACGACCAAAGTGGGATTAACCATCGCCCCTTTAGGCATCCCTACTCCCTCTCCAATGTGCGACCGTAATAGGGATGGTTGAGCATTGGTCCAGTTAATAAGATCCGTTGATTGTGCTCTCCAAATATCAGTCGGTCCAAAGATTGCAGCAGATAAACCCACGCTTTTGTCGTATGGCACACCGTTGTACCACATGTAATAAATGCCGTTTACCTTGTGGATTTCAGGCGAGCTGGCAGTATAGAAAACCGGATTACTTCCTGATTTGGTCCAAGTTATCAAATCTGGACTGGTGGCAAGACCCAAAGATATGATGAAATTCCCGCCAGTCAGCGAAGCAGAAAGGGCCGTGTAGATTCCGTACCAAGTACCACCTATCTGATCTACAATTTGAAGTTGAAAACATCCGCCACTATCCCATTGTCCCGCAGCACCTGCTGCGATGGCAGAAGCATTTTGCTGAGTAAAAGGACCATTACTGTTGGAGGCCGTATAAACTGCTATGGTTCCGGGGTTTCCGAGTGAACCAGTCAGATAGTAGGTTCCATTTATCAGTTTTACGTTGGGATTGGACATCCCCGAAACGATAGCTCCGCCTTGACGACTCCAAGTTATCCCATCAAGACTCTCGGCATAGTAAGTATTTACCCCATCTATAAACCATGACTTAAAAACTTTGGTACCTGCTAAAATCTTCGGATTGCCTTCAAGGATAACCGTGCCTGAAGCGGTGCCTGATATGGTCGAACGGGCATTAATAGGCGCAATGAGATTTATGTCGCCGTACTTCGTCCAAACTCCTGTTGCTGTAAAAGCCGTAGCGGTAAAATTCTGCGTCAAGTTAGTGCTAACTATTGTCAGCGTGGCGGTGGCTGGAGCGAAGGTGAAACCCGTTAGAGCGACAGAAAGATAATATGTGCCGGCACCTAGCGCTGCGAATGAATAATTGCCTGAACCATCTGCCGTGGTAGAAAGAAACCCACTGGTAGGAAAGTTTGCAAGAACTAGCGTAGCGCCGGCTACTCCAACATTTCCAGAAATCGTATTAGGCATGGATGGCCTCGGTTCGGGTGGAGGAGATATAGGTGGTGGCTTCGGAGATGGCGTTACTGAGATACTTTGATAACTGGCACAGCCACCAAGAACTATCAGTCCTATAAATAATCTTCGTTTCACTCATTCTTTCTCCAGACATCAGTTCACGATCAAATAACTTAAACATGCGCTGTTGGCTGCCGGAGTTGCACTCGCTGTAATCGTAAAACTCGTTGCCGAATTACGAGCCGAAACTGTATAAGTACGTCCAGTCGAGGTATTACAAGTTACTCCAAGCCGGGTTCCCAACGAACTATCCTCAAACACAAAGATCTCGCTGTTTACGCTGACAGCAGTGGTGTTTACCTGAACGGTAGTCGCTGGATTAGCGATAGCTACCGTACCTGCTGAAGCCGCGGCGCACACCGCTGGAGAAGCCGTTGAGTTACAGTTAGTGCCCGTTACAGTATCTGGGGTGATGCTCAAATTTCCTGCGCCATCAGAACGGATCTGACCTGACTTGTCGGCTCCCGGTACCGTCCATGTATAGGATGTGACAACCGCAGGAGCCTGCCAGCCGAATGTACCGCCGCCAGATGCGGTCAGCGCTAGCTTTCCACTTCCAGCGCCATTCGATGTCAAGCTCACTGCGGTCAGGGCACCGAGTGCGGTAACGACACCCGATTTGTTTACGCTGAACTGCGACGTACCACCCACACGCAAGCGCATCAGGAAGGATCCCGCGGCACTCGACGTATCAGTTACATCCTCAGTCCAGCCATCAAAGGTAGTCGCTCCAGAGTTCCACGTTGCCGTCGAAGCGATAGGAGTCGCGGCGCTGGTTATCGTTCCTAGGGTGAATAACTTCGCCCCCAAGAACGTTTGCGCTGCTATCGTCACTAACCCGCGGTTTGCTGCTGAAGCTGAAGGTATGTTGAACGTATGGGTCGTTCCGCTGGAAGAGATATTGAAGTCTGCGCCAGAGGTTCCAACCGCGAACGTCTGTGTTGTCCCAGTCAGTCCATTCAGACTGGTTATCCCTGTCGCCGGTGGTGAAGCCCATGTACCGTCTCCTCTCCAGAATGTAGAGCTAGATGCGCTAGTACCGCTATTTAGATTCGTTACGGGAAGATTGCCCGTTACGTCGGCAGTCAAGGAAACGCTCCCAAAGGATGGAGCTCCTCCTGCATTCCCGTGAAGCACGGTCGTAGAGGTACCTAGAGACCCAAGCGTCGAGACAGCGGTCGTATTCCCGCCAAGGACAATCTGGTTTATCGTTAGCGTTCCGCCTGCCGTCACATTCCCGCTTCCCGCTGGTGTCGCCCATGTGCCATCTCCCCGCCAAAAGGTTGAACTACTAGCTGAAGTCCCTGAGTTAAGATTCGTTACTGGCAAGTTTCCTGTGACATCAGCGCTAAGGCTTACTGCTCCGAATGACGGTACTCCCGCGGCGTTTCCGTGTAGCACCGTCGTTGTGGTACCGAGGCTCCCTAGAGTCTGACTTCCCTGTGACCCAGAGCCTACCATGATGGCATTTGCGGTTAGGCTTGCCGCGCTGGTTACGCAAGTTGTGCAACCAACGGTGCCCGTCGTAGTGACAGTGCCACCTGTAAGCGGAGCGCTGAAGACGATTGAGGTTACCGTTCCGCTGCCTGGGGGAGCTGCCCATGTGCCATCACCTCGCCAGAAAGTAGCTGAACTAGCGCTCGTTCCTGAGTTCAAGTTGGTCACTGGAAGGTTTCCAGTAACGTCAGTTGATAGCGCCACGGCGCCAAACGTAGGTAACCCGCCGGCATTTCCATGGAGAACAGTGGTCGTAGTGCCTAGCGATGCCAATACTGCGGTAGCCTGTAACCCTCCACCAACCACCAAGCGACTAGCTGTTAACGCAGCGGCGCTAGTTACGCAAGTAGCGCAAGCAATTGTTCCAGTGGTCGTAATCGGACCACCAGTAAGTGGTGAGGCAGTCGCAACTGAACTAACCGACCCAACTCCACCAGGTATAGCCCACGTGCCGTCCCCACGCCAGAAGGTTGTAGCTCCGGCACTCGTACCAGAATTTAGGTTGGTAACAGGCAGGTTTCCAGTCACCCCTGTAGCCAAGCTGATAAGCGGAATATCTGCCGCAACGAGAGACCGACAAGTAGGTATTGTCGCTCCACCGCTGGTTGGACCTGCAATGACACAATTAGCCGACTGTGGCGTGATCGTAAAGGTTAAAACCGGGGTGGACGTCGGTGAAGTGACCGCAGCGCTAAAATAAGGAGCAGTAGCGCCAGCAATGCTGAAGCTAACAACAGTACCTCCACCACCGCCACCTCCTGAGCCAACCGCTGTCCAAGTGTTCGCTGCCGGACCACAAGTTTTAAGTAACTGTGCTGTAATATCCCAGATCATCGGCTCCTGCTGGCCAACTTGGGCAGGATTACAGTTAGGCAAGGGTTGAGTAGAAGATTGAATGAGCGTCGTCTTGCCGCTGTTGCCTTGAGCGTGCGACATTGGACAACCAGACAATAAGAGTACAAGAAACGGTAGGGCTGGACAGAGTTTCTTCATCATGAGCTCCCAATCACATCATACCCAGTTGTTCCGTTGGCGTATAAACGAACATATTGATACTGGTTAGATAAGTCCCACTCAGTCTGACCGTCAATCGTATCGGTACTTTGAGGGAATATCTGCAACGATCCCGCACCAGCATCGAGCTTCTTAACCACGTATATCTTCCCTTGAACGGACGCTGAGTTGGGTAAGGTAATTGGAACATTCAAGCCCGAAGTGGTACCGCGGATAATCATCTCAGGGTAAGGGGTGAAGGTCGCAAGGTAGGCTGAACTGACGTTAACCACTGCAACTCCACCCATGGTGTTGATGATGTCGAGGTCGGCGTTAAGCGTAGTTCCCCACGTATTAGCCGATCCTCCAACAGTTGGCTTAGTCAGCCCAAGTAATGCGGTCATTGGCAAACACTCCCCGTGCCTGATAATGTCACATTTCCAGTCATCTGGCACTTAGTTGTAATACCGTTACCGGAAAGATTTGCTACATGAGGGTTGCCAGCGGCATTGTCGGTTATAGTTACAGCTCCAGTGCGTCCACCCGTAGCAGTCGGAGTAAAAGTTACGTTGAGCGAGCAGGTTGCCAGCGATGCCAGCGTCCCTCCACAGTTGGTCACTGGAACCGTTACCACTGCGAAGTCTCCTGAAGCTACGACTGACGATATAGTCAGCGTACCGCTACCAGTGTTAGTCAGGATGATCGACCGTACCGTCGAAGTCGTAGACAACGTCTGATCCCCAAAGTTCAGGCTGGTTGGATTTAGGCTTACACCAGGAGTCTGAGCTACACCCGTACCAGAAAGCGTCACTACCTGCGGTGAACCCGAAGCGTTATCAGAAACAGTAAGATTGGCTGAACGAGATCCACCAGCTGTTGGAGTAAAGGTGACATTAAACGTGCAATTCAGGCCAGACAATAGCAGCGAAGGACAATTATCAGTGAAGCTAAAATCCCCTGGATTAGCTCCCGTGGAGATGGACTTGCCGCTAATCGTTACCGTACTTCCCGCTCCTGAAGTATTGGTTAGAACAACTGACTGGCTTGCTGACGATGTTCCTACAGTTTGGCTGGCGAAGGTACGCGAGGCTGGTAATAGCGTAACACTCAATGTTGCTGGAACAACTAACTGAACCTCATTCGACTTGGCGCTTTCCTGCGCCGGTTGCCACGCTCCACCATTATTGCCCGTACCCGACGTGGCGCTCGAGAAAGTGAACGTCGATCCTGTAGGCTGGCCTGTTGAAGTAAATGTTCCATTGAACAGAGTATTTCCGCCAATGGTTACCGTCGTTCCATTCGCGAAGGTACAAGTGGCAGTACAAGTTACCGTAGCTGTCGTACCGTTGCCGGTAATGCTCGAGACAATCCCGCCGATGTATGCCGTGACCACATAGAAGTAAGTTCCGTTAGCAGGAGTGTCAGTTGTTGTGAGCGACGTCAGGCCAGACTTGACCACGCTGTAAGGGCCGCCGTGAACCGTACCGCGATAGAGAGTGTAAGCGGTGGGAGTGGGAGACCCTGCTGAAGCTGTCCAGTTCAAGCTCGCCGTACTACCTGCCACTGAACCGTTTAGCCCAGTTGGCGCTGCTGGAGGTATGGGACCGCCACCAGTGAATTGATAAGCGCCAGCCGTCCAGTTAGTTGGAGCTACGGGTCTAGCTACACCAAGGTAATCGACATTTAGAGCTGCGATACCCAAGCTCGTAAGATTCGTTCCCAATAGGATAGCCGAACTCCCCGCTTGCGGCTGATAAGGAGGAGAACTCGCCGCGTTCAGATTAGGATTGTTGACCGAAGAAGCCGTATCAAATCCCGTACCGGAAATCCAAGCCGCCACCGTCGCGTAGTTGGTCGTGCCGTTAATCATCACCGCACCAGCATTGCCGGTCAGGTTAAACAGTACGTTGAAATTACTGGTGGTCAGTGTTGTCCCCGGATTAACAAAGATGCCTACAGGAACCGTGGAGATAATGTTGTTTTCTATGGTGCAAGGCGAGTCGGTCTTGATGCCCGATTGGCCAAAGCCGTTGCCAAAGATTATGTTGCTGTAGATCTGCCCCAATGGAGCGGTATTCGTACCGCATCCAGTGATGTAACCGTTGCTTGGCCCGTTGCTAGTCGAACCGTTTATCATCAGGTTGTTGAATATCCTGACATTCGATACCGTGCCGCCGTTCGGGTCGATGAAGATATCTCCCGTTTGCCTGAATCCCCAGTCACCATGAATCCAGTTGTCGAAGATGTTTACGGCACCGGACTGCGTTCCACCAAAGCCTTGGAACACGAAGATTCCGTTGTGATGGAACGTGTTGGTGATAGTCGTATCATCCCAGTTCACCGCGTCAAACATGTTGTTATGCGAAATCTCCATAGTGCCGGAGTTAGCCCCGGCATTCAGCGCCATGCGAATAGCGTGGTTGATTCGCGAGCAGGTATTGTTGGTGATAACGTTATTGGTGTCTGTTGTCCCCTGCTGGAAATGAATGCAACTATGCGTGTCGTGCATAGTGTTGTTCTGAACTACGTTATTGGAGCCGGCAAACTGGATACCAATGGGATAGCTGCCGGATGTGACGCAACCATTCGTATCCGTAGGAGAAGTCCGCACGCATAGGTTATTGATATTCCAGTGTTGGATGGTTACGTTGCTGCCATCGCTGTAGATTGCCCCTGAATTCTGCTCGAAGGCTAGTCCAGTTCCGTTAGCGGTATTCTGGATGACGCCATTCACGCCACCGTCGATGACGATGAAGCTCTGATGGTTGGTGATAGGTGAGCCGGTAAACGATCCCCACACGGGTGACGTGAGGTTAGCTCCCGATTCAAACAACAGTGTGATTGGGTGACCACTGGTACCTGAGCCCTGAAAGAAGAACACATCCTGTTCGTTCGCCGTCCCAGTATAAGTACCGCAGAAATGTACGACCGTGTCAGGCCCAATCTGAGTTGCTCCCGCTCCCCACTTGCCGCCAGCATTGAATCCGTTAGTACCATCATGCAAGGCGTAGGCATTGGCGCAAGAGGTTCCATCGGCAAGGCCAGCGGCGTTCTGTGCGTAATAGATGTTAGCTATAGACGCCTTACTTGAAGCTGCTCCCATGAGCACCAGGGCTAGGACTATCAGTAGTCGTCTCATTGTCGTAACCCTTTCATATCATGGATTGTAGGGTGGTGTCATGCGAGAACCACTATGATGGCCTCGTAGACTGAATATATTGGTAGACACATCGCTGTTATAGATCTCTCTAACTTCCTGTGCGGTTAATGCTCGGTTATAGATACGGCAATCGTCCACTGAACCTACATAGACCTTATGGTTGATTGATGGATCAGAGTTGGAGGCAATGTAGAGGTCTCCAGCCGGGGTCAGATCGTAAGCTATTGGACTGGCATTGGTTAAAGACCCGATCAGAGTTCCATTGCTATACAACAGTTGCTGTGGCGCTGGAGCAGCCGGATCATAGGTTCCTGTCAGGTTCTGCCACGAGGTATTATCTAAAATAATTCCCGAAACGAGTAACTCTGAAGTTGCTCCCGCTATCCCTATTGTGAAAATAGCCGCAGTGGGATCGCCAGTTCCCTGCACGCCTATCTGATAACTTTGAAAAGTAGGAGGAACATCCTCGGCAAACGCCTTGCAGAATACCGACTGTCTGAAGTTTTGTACCTGCGGTCCCTTGAACCATGCAGAAACAGTTACCGCGGCAGGTTCTAATACAGCAGCTCGTGGAATCCTGACTGAGTCATCGCTAACAGGATGTCCCCTGAATGATAATCCACCACCATTGGGACCTGTGGTAATCCATGTAGGGCCATCTATTAGATTCCCATTATTCCCGTTGCCGGAAGAGTCAGTCGCAATCGTTCCTGAACCGTCCTTTAACTGCCACCATCCGACTAGTCCAGGTATTGGCATGTCATTGTATGATTAAGGTGATAAAGGCTCCGTCACCGGAGTTGTCAGCGTCTACTGAATACCTGTAAGGACTCCATACATTCAAATTGACTGCGGCTGCGGTAAGGAACAATGTTTGGCCAGGAGCGAGTGTGGCGACAATACTTCCAGTATCGTTACGGTTGCCGCTACCTCCTCCAGCACCACGCCTGACAATATAGATATTGCCGGCGTTGAACTGTGTACCAGATGCGGCTGGCTTAAAAGCCTGAATCATGATCTCTTCAGCACGAATGGTTGTAGGGTAGTTTGTTGCACTGGTAGGAGTTCCGGGTGCGTTATCGGATGTTGGATCAACAACCGACATGAATCCTACCGGCGTACCGGGAGTTGTTACGCCTATGAATCCCAGCGGCCAATCTGGGCCATTAACGTCACGCTGAATGGAAGCAGTCATCGATGCACCAACAAAGCGATTAGGGCTAGTAACTCAAGGACTTGAACGGACAAGATGCCCAAGATCATCATTTCAAGACGACGTTCCCGTTGTTGTTTCTGAGCGTCAGGAGGGCGGGGTGAACTGACAATCATCATATTTATATCCTTACAGTTTCCAGTTTCCTTTTGCGATCGTCCCAAGGAATACGGCGCCTGATGATGCTGGAATGATTTCTATATGTCGGTGCTGTTGAAACTTCGTTATAAGCAATGGCTACTAGATTGATTACAGAGGTTCCTATGGTGCAAGTTCCAGAGTTTGCAAAACTCGGTGTCTCGCTTCCTGCTCCACCCGCAGTCTTTGATTCCATTGAAAAAGCATTGGCCCCTGAATAATCTATCTCTGTATATCCAGATCCAACAGTGAAACCGTTGCTGGCTTGAGCGCAAACCACGGCACCAACGATCAAGTCACCAGAATGGGTGGTCGTAAAAGCCGTACCGTTTTGTGGATTGGCATTGGTACTCGATACCCAACATGAAGGAGTTGACGAACAATTTACGTCGAAAGCTGCGGAACCTAAACTTGAAGTGAATTGAAGTATATAAATAAATCCAAAAGTAACCGATCCGCTCAAGGTAACTGTAAACGTGTCGCAGGAAGAGCCCGTTGATACCGCATCGAACATAAGAATCCGATAATTATTTGCTGCTGTTGCGGTGTCGGCCCGTGCATTCCATGTGTATCCATTGGTATCTGCAAACGTACCCGTTCTGGCTCCAGCGCTTTGATAGTAACTTACTATTGCGACAATAAGAGTTCCGACCGCCGCACAGTGTCCTCCGGGGGAACTGCAATTACCGACGCCTGAAGAAGAAAATCCTTGGCTACAAGTGAAGCCAGCCGGAGGTATGCCAACGGCAATATCCTTTGTCCATGACGCATGAGCGCCTGCTGGCAATAAGAAAAGCAGCAGCAGCAGGTATTTTATTCTTGGCATGAAAGCACTCCGTTAACAAATGCCGCAGTCGCTACCGCCGTAACATTCATTGCTATTGAGTCATTGGCCGCAACGCTGGTAGTAGTAAAATCCCCTAAACTCGTTGAGGTCACAGCCGTACCACTTGAGATGCCTACCCCACTGGTATTGATTGAATTGCTGCTTGTCGGTATCGCCGTTCCCAAAGCCACTTTCCAAAACTTTACGGTGATCGTGCCAGCGTCAATTTGCAAAGTGTAACGGTTGATCGTACAGGCAAAAGGAACTGATATATAGTCAGTCGTAGTTGACGCTACCGTAAGCGCCGTCCCGCCAGGAACGCCGATTGAGAATGATATTCCATGATTTACATGCGGAACGATTGTTGTCGTATTCCCAGAGTTGGAAGTCGTCCATGCCGTGCTGGAAAAATTGGCAATCGGTTTGGTCACCGCCGTACCATTCACCTGTAGCTGAATACTCTTACCGTTGCCACCGCTTACGCTTGATGAATTCAGTTCAGAAGGTGTCAGGTTACGGAATATGGCTGCTGTACCAGCACCGGAGTTTCCAGTAAAGATATACCAGTAGGACTGTCCATTGGTCGGTATGGTCGCACCAACATCGCTTAGGTCACCGTTCACCGTAGAACTTGATTGCGCGTAGTGGCCTGCAGTTGCACTATTGTCCATGATGACTGAGCAAAAGCCGATGATACAGATTCCCGTTGAGCCAGTGGTACCGGGAGTTGCTCCATTTGCTGCTACCGCTACGCCCAATGGATTGTTAGTTGTAGAACTAGCTGAAGGACAGATAATGGCTTTACCTGCTCCATCGTCGCAGGCCATCTTGTTGGCAGTGGTTCCGGTAGATGCGTTATTGGGCGCCCAGAAGATGTAGGCTCCCAGTGAGTTAACATCGAATCCATTGTCGCAGCGGACAGCGTGAGTTCCATCATCGAGTACGCAGCCGTTGGCTAGTCCTGTTGAGCCTGTCCACTTAGGAACTGTGTTGGTCGTCATGACGGAACTCTTAACCTGTGTCGTCAGGTCTACCTTGGTCTGTCCCATGGCTACAGGAGACAGAAGTAACAAGACGACGATTAGAAACGGTACCATGCCAGAAATGAGTCTCCCGCACCGATGGTATTTACCGTAGTAATAGCAGCACCTGCCAGAGTATAGTCCACTCCCCCTGGTTTCTGTAGCAATCCATTCCAGAATAACAGTAGCGAAGCAGCAGGACTTGGTGAATGAGCTAAAGTGAATGAAGTACCTGGAGTAGCTCCAGATGGTATTTCCTCATCGGCAAAAGTAGCAGCCCCGCCAGGAATATCCGCTGAGACGAGTGCTCGGAAAGTAGGTTGCGCCGCTCCACCGCTGGTTGGACCTGCCCATACTGTGTTGGCAGTTTGTGTTGCTTTAGTGACAGAAAGAGTTCCAGCGGTCGTAACAGGAGAACCAGAAACAGCAAATTCTCCTGGTACGCTAAGCCCAACGGAAGTGACTGTTCCAGTTCCACCTCCTGTTGAAGAGATGGTGATATTCGATCCTGCTGGAACGATTGTAATGTTAGTTCCGGCTACAAGGGTCAGAGCGCCTGTCAGTCCATTTAGACTACTTACTCCTGCCACTCCCCCGCCAGGGATAAACTTAAATTGCCTATTGTTTGCATCATAGGTAAGAATGGAACCACTGGGGAGTTGCGTGGTGTCTGATGCGTAGATCGGCAGGCCCAATATCTTCGTATTGGATGCGGTATTATCGCTCATTTTGGTTTAGGCGCTGGTTGATTTACCTTGGCCTGTAAAGCGGAATGCGAATCCTGCAACTGATAGAACATGTCCAGAAGATTTCTAAATGCACGCTCTGATGATTGAGGGTCTTTTAATTGTTCGGAACTGGGATACCAACGGGTAGATTTCTCGCTCATAGTGGCGCTCCGTCAACGGGGCCGGAGAGGAATGACTTCATCACAGTGTAGGGATCTTGCCGCTGCCACGGGCCAACGCTGACTTCGCAATCCTCCATAAAGAACTGGAAGGGTGCGGTGGAACTGGCTGCGAAGGCGTAGAGTTGGCCCTTGTTGGCGCTCACCCTGAATAGCTTCTTGACGTATACGCCAGCCGAGTTGGGCAAGGTCACGGGAAGCGGTGACTGGCCATCATAGCTCGTAATCTGCAAGGTGATGTCAGCCGTCGAGATATAAGCCATCGCAATCTGCCCGATGTGGCCGTAACCTTGCATTCCGAAACTCGTTCCCAATGTCTGCCACTGGATAGTCGTCGCCGGCTGAATTACGAAACTGGTCTGCCAGATAAAGAGCGTTGTTGGCGCAGTCTGCGTTGTGAAGTCATCCGTCCAACTGAAGTACAAGCCCATGAATGAGCTGACGACTAAGGCATTGCCAACACTGATAGGCTGACGAGCTCTCGTAGCTGAGGCTGGTACGGCTAACGGCGCTCCCACCTGTACTGCCTGCGACATCATGTTGATAGCCATGCCGGCTGGACAAATGGCGTCTACGAAGGTATCGCCCCACTGCTTGGGAGCTCGCAAGTCGCCGCCTGGATCCTCATTCGTTGCCAGGAGTACGGTAATAGGACCGTCAAGGTCGTTAACGAACGGAGTCTGTACGCTTACCCGGCCATTGATATCGGCCATCTGTAGTTCAGGGTAACGAGTAGATGAGGTCAGTAACGTTCCCGCTTGTCCCTCGGGATGATAGAACCTCGTTACCTGAGTTGCGTAGAGATCGACGCACCACGCATTCCTTCTCGTATCGTAAACCAGAGTGTTATAAATTCCGTTGGCGTCCTGATACGTGGCATAGAGATAGTAGTTACAGTAAGTTAGCCTGAAGGTTCCAGCTCTGGAGTAATCAGGAGGCAGAACTGTATGAGCTAGACCTGGAGGCCCATAGGTCTGTTCCTCACCGGGAGTACCATCGTGAGGAAAGAGATTATACAAGTCCTCATCGGTGAGCGAACCCTTACCCGACGACCATATACCATCCTTAGCCCAGAAGAAGATTTGACTACCATCCGTACAGCAGGCGTAAGGTGCCGCCAAGCCCCGCGGTAACGGTTGCTGAACTGGATTGTAACGCTGCAAAGGATTCGTAGGTTGAGGGTAAAGCGCCCACCAGCGTTCAGTTGAGCCTACAAAGCTCAAGCCATCGAGGACCAATCCTCCCATCAATGGCTCAGACGGCGTTACTAGTTCCATGTTAAATGCATCAGGAGCGCTGTCAGGGTTATTACCTTTAGCGAAGTAGAGTGTCCCTGGCCGTAGCGGATCACCAACCGCGAATACCGTGCCATTGACATCCGGCCCCCACATATAAGGTAAGAACTGCCGTGCAATCGCAGGCTCATAGATATTGGTCTGACCATTGTCGCTGATGGCGCCTTGATTGAATCCAGCCGTACATTCAACGAACTCGAACAGATAATCGGTGCCAGAGATAAGCGTTGGCCTGACTCGCAAGGTATAGGTTGACTGACCGCCTAGGTTCACGAGGTTCCCTGGCAGGTATCTCAAGGCCAGTGTTGGAGAGGGAATGGTTACGACAGCGATGAAGCCAACGATAGTCGATGCCGTAGCGTTGAGTGGAAAGTCAATAGACGGCCATGGCTCGAAGTTGTCAAACTCCAGAGCCTCGCCTGCCTGAGCAGATTCATCGGCATAATCGTCCTGAAACGATGAGTGACTGGAAGCTATTGACCCAATGTAGCGCCAACTGGTTACTGAACCTCCAAACCTAAAGACATCCCAAGTATCAATCTGAGTATCGTAAGCGGCTGAAGGCAGGTTGATCTGTACTGGCTGACGGTGAGCAAGCACACCATAACGCATGTCAGGGGAAGGATTACCTTTGGCTCCTGTTACCTTGGACCGTGGCCGCACACGGTAACGATACGGTTCACCTATGTCGCCTACGTCAGGTTGAGAGCCTCCAACAAAAGCGATGGAACTGATGCTCACTCTGACCGTTGCTGTAGCGTTCACGTACACTTGGACAGAGTTGATATTAGCGAGAGTCTTTGTCTGGTCACCACCAATACGAGTCAGCGCACGGATGGGAATCCATATCTCCGTCCACTGACCTTCACCCGCTACCGAGGGATTAGACGGCGTAAGGTTAAGCGCTCCGGCACCCTGATAAGTATTGGTCTCAGACACAATGGCCTGAGTTGCAGCAAGTAGCGTAATCGGTGTCGCTGCCGTTGTGGCACTCACCAAGTCAGATGGCCTAACTCCAGTCAGATAGTAGTTATCTAGGAATGTTCCATCGCTTACGTCGAACTGCAATCTCATCTCAGCTAGGTTGGCTGGATTATCTACGTTGACTGAGAAGTGCAGGTAATCATCATCCTGAAAGGCGCTTGTGTTGACACCGATGCTGGCGGCTCCAGCCGAGATATTAATCTCATAGACGTAGTGGACCATGTCGTCATGAGAGTCGGTGAAGGCCATGACCTGAACCTGAGTCAAGTCTTGATTAGCTGGCAGAGGAATCGAGTCCCATTGCTGCGGACGGGACAGTGGCTGACTCGCTGGCAACTGCGGCCCCATGTTATAGACTTGGTTCCAAGTGACTGAATTGTCGAGCGAATACCAGATACCTGCACTGCGTTTAGTGACTGTGAACCCGTCGTCTCCGTTAGCCAGTACCCGAGAGTTGATATTGAGTGCCATGCTTGACTGTGGAGTTCCAGTAACGAATCCCCAGATACAGCCATAGTAAGTGTGTGTGTGCTGACCTACAGCTGAGGCGAAGGTAGTCGTGTTGCCATCACCAGCGTTAGCTGGGTTGGCGTAAGGAGACGTGATTGAGGGATCCAATCCCCAACCGAAGGCTTGATTAACTCCACCTTCGTATGCGCCAACATGGGCATTCGGCCCCCAACCATTTAAGGATGTGGTAGCACTGACAATGATTGTGCCTGTAGGACCACCACCAGCAGGACCTGTGGTCAACGTTCCGATGCCTGCTCCAACAGTAAACGTCTCAACGTTATTCTGATCGCCAATAATCGGTGTCGCAGCTAAGACGCTTGAAGCGTTCTGTACACCGTTGATGACGATAGTTGGAAGCCCGATAACCGATTCACCCGCGGCATGAACGTTGTTTAAGAACACTTCGATACATAGCTGCCCAGTAGGTCCCTTGGTAACGTTGCGAACGTAAGTTTTCTCGCTTCCCACTTGAACGATAGCGCCACGCTTGAGTTGAGCAATAGTCTCCGACTGTGGCAGCGACGAGCCTGACTGGTTCTCTACAGGTTGAGACTTCGACGGTGCGGTAACACCTTCTAGCGCAATGACCGCTAATCCCGGTGGCCCACTCTCCTGATAGATAGCCTGAATGTTCATGGGTACAGCTAGAGGTGGAATGACTTCCTCAATAATCGTAATCAGCGTGGGAGATCCATTCAGGTAGAGGATCTCGCCACGCTGGTACTGCACTACGGGGGAGACTTCGAGCGACCATCTAGGCGGTGCGGCTCCATGAATGCCACCTTCTGGAAATGGACTTACTGGATCGAAGAAGCTCGAGACGATGATGTCGGTAGAGCGGCTATTGGCGCTCCATGCGCTGGCTGTGCCACCAGTATTCCATGTACCGCCGGGAGACAATACTTCAGTAAAGGTTTGAGCAACAGGAGCCGCTTCGCATCCCGTTTGCGGCTCAGCAATACCGACCTTAGACGCTGAGACTACTCCAGCTTCAGGAGCTGAGAACTTCTGATAGTCAGCGCCATTGGCGATATACATGTACGGGTCGGGAGACTGGTTAGGGCGGAAAGGAACTAATACCGCGCCAGGACCGCCGGCAGCGAGTGTGCCAACTTGAGCTCCGGTATCGAGCCACACAGCGTCGTTCGTATCTCGAGCTAAGGTACGTGGCAGACCGTCAGTTTCAAGCTCCACATAGTCACGGAAGTCGGTAACAGGAGCACCACCTGTAGCGAAGGACAGAACTTGACCGGGACGAGTTTCGATGGAGTCGTCGTTCACTACGCGCACGTTCTGGGCATATGCATACTTATCTGGCGGTAGTGAATCAGGTGGATTGTTCGGACTCCAACCGCCAAACTTCGCACGATTGCCTTGCCTATTGCGCGTAAAGGTCTCGTTAGGCATCGTCGTCCGCCGATACAGGTTGCTGGACTGGATTCAGGTTACGTTCTCTAACTGCCATACCCATGAGCGTGTCAGTATACTCGCCAAACTCAGAGAGCTTACGGTTATAGAGCGTAGCCTGCTTCATGAAGCGCTTGAATAGCGGTACCGTGGCCATGAAGTCTGCGCCACCAGCCTTGACCATGGCGATGTGAACACAATAATCGAGTAGAGCGTCGAGGTCCTCTCTAGCTACCTGAACTTGGTCAGCGTCGAGCGTTGGTATGGGAGCATTCTCAACCACGGTGACAGTCAGGTCGTAAGGAACACCGTTGATACCCGTATCCGCTGGAGGATTGAGAGCGAAAAGATTCATGCCGCTGTAGCTCACTGACCTTGGTACACCGGGATCTGCACCTTCCCATGAGGTGTTATAGAGGTCTGAGCCTCTCACCGAGCTTACCTGTGCTGGAACATTGTTCACTCGCATTGCCAGCAAGGCCGGAGCTGAATCTCTCAAGATGGCGCACATCTGACGATAGCGAGTCTCACAATACTGTGCCCGTAGGGGATCCTGAGCGTTAGACTCTCTGCTAAACAAGTCAGCCAACGCTCCCCACTTGATAGCTGGAGTCCAATCATCGGGTATCAGGAAGGGTGTAGCTGTTCCTGTGAAAGCAAGAGTTACACCAGCCTCAACTGTCAGCAGTTCATAGCTCCCACCGAAGGCCGGTGGACAGTTGGTATCAAACGACAATGGCGGCTGCGTCGAGAGCAGATACGTCGATGGCAACCCTGGCGTGCCAGCCGGATTCAGCGTATAGAGTGCATCGTAACTTTGTTCAGCGAACGTGTCTTCCGGCCAGAGTACCGACGGCGCGGGGATGTCAATCCCCGACTGGGCAGAACGCCCGTAAATACCGAATCCGTAGCGGCCAGTGCCATAACCTTTGCCCGTAAGCACTGATTCAGTAGGGAGATAGGCCATCCTCCTGACGTCGATGACGGTGTCAGGGAGCGTAATTCTTCCGGCGACAGCGCCAACTGTTCGGACAGTTTGCGTGCATGAGGTGATCGACAGTAGCTCATCGCGTCTCCGTTGGACTGCGTTTACAATATCGTCGTTAGTGAATTGAACTGAGACTACGCCAGTAATAGGTTCAAGTAAGTGGTAGAGGATTGTTTGATAGAGCGATTGATCGGTGACCGTATAAGGACACAAAGTGTTGGTGAGATTCGATATGTCGTACCATATCGTAGAAGAGACGGTCGGGGCCACAAAGTCGCCGCGCCAAAATCCTGTTAATGCTTGCCATGTGCGAAGTCCCTCCGCTATGTAAGCCGTAAGTTCGGCTGAATTCCAGAACACCATCAAGGGGTCGAATAGACGATTCGCAAGCTGTTGCCGCAGAGTTGAGAGCTGGATGTATTGGTACGGCGCGGCTTGTGTCATTCACTTTGACTCTTTGTTTCCTTCATTCCTGTACTTCCAAAAGCCCAGTTAGAAAATCCGCCAACCATCATTGTCAGGCCACCAAGTATGTAATCCAGACCGTAGCTAGATTCCTGATTGACCTTTCCAAGTGCGATGATTGCGGCCAGTGTCGCTAGGACTACCAGCGCTAAGAAGCCGAAGATCATCTTCTGCTGCTCGACACTCACTTCTTGCCACCACGTTTCTTCATATCGCGCTTATGCTTCACTTCCATCTCACGACCCTTAGCGGTCTCCTTGTTGCCATGCATCGCGCCAATCTTGTTCATCGTGCCATAGATAGCACCAGGATTGTCACCGTACTCTTTCTTTAACTTGTCCTCAAGAAACTTGGGCATGGCTACCTCTTGTGCGAAGCCTTCGCAGCCTGCTTGGCAAAGTTAGCTTTCTTAGCCGCCTTGCCACCCTTTTTCTCAGCAGCGGCAATCTTTTTAGGAGTAGCTTTCCCGAAAGAACCCACAGTTCCTTTGGCCTTCATTTTCTCAGCGGCATGTTCCATCCACTTGGGATCGTCAGCCATTCTAGTACCCTTTACTCATCGTAGACTTAGGCTTAATCGCCTTCTGTCCCAATGTCTTCACACCCTTCTTGTGCGGTGCGCCAACCTTGGATGGACTGATATTCATGCCGATGCTGCCCGTACCGCCGATAGCGGCCGGATCGGACTTAGGAGCACCAAAGTCCTTTGATTGCGATTCAATCGATGGGCCGCGGTAGACCTTAATCATTCCCATGGTTATTCCTCAACTCTGAAGCGGATACGTTCATCTGCTTGGCCAGCACGCAGACGCTTGTTGAAAAGGTCATGCTGCGAGTCGGTGACATGGCCACGACCCATGACTCGTTCGGTCAAGCCACCGCCAGTTTGGTAGTAATCGTCCTCACTGTAAAGGTCGTCCTTGTAGCTATCGCAATGAAGCCTCGTTGCGCCAAAGATTCTGGCGTTAGCTGCTTCTGAGGCGTAAGATTTATCCCGCATAATTCCTCCTAGTTCGGATTACCTATCAAAATAGCATCCCATGTCAAGGAATTTGACGAACCTGCCGTGATGGTCACCGTAGTTCCTGATACGCTGCACTTTGCTACATTTGCCGTCCCTGGAACCGCCGAAGCTGCATCTATCGAAGTCACACATAGAGGCGTTCCAGTAAAGGCGGCAGCGATAGAAAAGGTGCATGTAGTGGACGCAGACATTGAGCACTTGTTACCAAACGTTCCCGCCGCAGTTTGGTCAAGATGAGCAGCAAGTGCAACATGACCAGCGATAACTACGATTTCCGGTGCAGAACTCATGCCAATGCCCATAGTATGGTCGGTGGACTCATTCACATTAGCACCGATAGCAATACAATCCGAACAATCATGAAGATTGGTCTGATGGCCATAGGTGTCTTGGTAAGTAAGGCCAGCAAGAGCACCTAAATTGGTAGCGGCGTTCTGCGAACCTACGATTACGGTATTACCATTGTTGATCGAAACGTTATGCAATATGTTAAAAATACCTAAAGTTTGTGCGGTAGAATTAGCTCCGTTTATATCATTGTTGAATCCAAGCGACATCGCTTGTTCTGTTAGATTCAACGTATCTTCAAAAGTATTTCGTCCTCCAAACGCATATAAATCGTGGTCATTAGAAGTAGTATTTATAACCGCAGAGTTGGCAATTCCATACAAAAATGAGTTGGTAAGAGATTTAGAGTTAGTTACAGTTATTGTATTGCTATATCCTGTAAATCCTATATCGGATGTAGAGCTACCAGGAGCTGCTGTGGCGATGTTGCTTCCACCTACGGCAAAACCATGGTCCATGTTAACTGCTGTTCCCGGCGTGGCAGATTCAAAACGATTACCAACTCCAAATATAAAGTGGTCAAAGGTAGTGTCCCTGATTCTGTTTCCTACTCCTACTATGTAGGCTTCACCACTGTTACGCTGGTTGTTGTTCCCATCTCCAATGATGTACAGTTCTGATGAAACAGATACGTTCGATACGCCCCATAGATTATTGGCATCTCCTATAACTAATCCAGTCAACGCAATGTCTTTAATCACGTTAGCGGTCCCTAGGTTATAGACCTCCGAGACATCAGAAGTTACAGTAGTTGAACCATCACCCGCGAGCAGGACTTCCTTGGTAGCGTCCCATGTGTACTTTATAGAATCGAAACAGGTACCGAGAGGGTGTTCGCTTACAACTCCTTTATCAACACCAGTTAGAGTACAGCCTGCTCCACCAGCGGGAGTAGCCCAAAGCGCATCGACACCGTTAGAGGTTAGAACCTGTCCGTTAGTGCCTATCGCCAATCTTGCCCACGATGGGTTGACGCCAGTGGGTGAGGTCTGATTCTGTGCGGTGACGAGATCACCACGCACGGGAGGGCTTGCGGGAATGGTATCGAGGTGAGTCGTAGAGAGGAGATTATGTGCTGTGGTAGCGCCACCATTGTTACAGGTTGAGCCGACAGTGAAGGGATCGCAGAGAATGATATCCGAATAAGTTACCGTCTGGGAAAATCCAGCGGAGTTCATCGTTACATCGTATCTCCCATTTTGAGCGTATGCTTGCCATCTTCCACCGGACTGTGCGGTAAAAGGATTAGCTAGAGGAGTTAGATTATTGTCGGCATAGATTGTCGCTAGTCCACCACCGTGAATGTAAACGGTAATCGTGCAGGAAGGATGCGAGGCTTGGACACGAGTTGTGGAGGTCAGACCAGACGTTGTAACTGGTCTATTCCCCTCCTCGCACCAACCTTTTACGGAATCATTTGCTGACGCAAGCCTTGCGCTACCCAGCAGGAGCAGCAGTAGAATGAATAGACGTTTCATGCCATCCCCTACGACGAACTTCGTTCAGGATGGATTCTACACTATCTTTCCCGTAGTAAAGTGGCAAATGTGTGCCTGCTTCGAGGATGGCAGGAGGTACCCATGCGCTGGCCATGGCCTCGTTGAAGGTCAGATAGTGGCTGGAACTGATGCTGTCTCCATGCTGGCGCCAGAAGATTCCTGTGGGAGTGCCGCGGTAGGTGCTGATGATACCCACGCCGGCCTGATAGCTAATCACGAACTTAGCTCTGTCGGTGAGTGCCCACAGTTCACCCAAGTTGGTCCGACCAATAACACTAGTCCAATAGTCCTGACCCTTGAGCAATGGTTCAAGGATTCCAGTGAAGTAGGCTAGATCGTATGAAGCACCGACAACAAGGATATGCAGGCCGAACTCATCATGGACACACTTGCCTAGTTCTACCCATTCCTCGGGTGTCCAGATAGGACCGCGATTATGTCCTTCTACCGTGTTGCCAGCGAGAGGACCAGGATAGAATACGGCGTAGTCACCAATCTTAGTGTGTACGTCAGCAGCATGGATTCGCTCGATCATCTCGATATGGAAGTCACGGAAGATGTTCCACCTGATCTGATATTGCGGCAGCCAGTTCTCGAGCCGGATACCTTTCTCAAGCGGAGCGTTAGGGATGAGCACACAGTATTTCTCACCGTCAAACTCGTACATACCATCCTCGACGTAGTTGTATGTACCATCGGGATGAACTCTAGGGCCGTAGGCTTGTATGGAGAAAGGCTTCATGTTGACGGAGTTGATGAAGCGGAAGCGCCTTACGAAGTCGAGAGCGCGGGAATCTACCTTATCGTTAGAGCCGACGAGAGAGACGTCGATAGGGCCACCAGGGTCTTGCTTGTCACGAACGGCTTGAATCTTCATTAAAGCCCAACAGCTATCTCCCACCCCCGTGGGCAATGTGAACTTCATGGTCTCTCCTTAACCCTTGAGATGAGTATGCTCCCAGTCCAAGTATCCTCAAAGTATGCCCAATCAACTGAACCGGGACTCTTGCGATGCAATGCCGCAAAGGTAGCGGCTGAGACGACAGAGTCTCTAGCATCGTCTACCAAGATCCACCGTGCTTCTGACCGCCAAGCTAGCATGACGTCGTTGTAAGCAGCATCGTAACTGTGATCTCCATCTATGTGAACTAGGTCAGCAGGAGGTAGACGATCAAGATTAGCGCTGTCGGTGATACGGATGCTGCCGCGGTTACCGATAAGGTTACGTACAAACTCGCTGGGCTTCACTGGGAAGTCACGGTCTTTCTCGCAGTCGTTATCAATGCCTAGATAGGTTGCGTTGGGAGCGCCGTCAAGGAAAGCTAATGCGCTTACGCCTAAGCCCACTCCAATCTCAATGATGCGCTTGGGTTGAATGACACGGGCCACCGCACGCTTGAAACAGGCATAACCTATCCTGAACTTCTCCGTGTGGAAGAGAGGTGCTACTCCCATGGGTAAGTGAGGACGGTGATCGTAGATTGATAAAGGATAGAAGTACCGGATCTGACGGACGTAGTCGGTAAGCTCTCCACCGAAGATAGCGTCACTCATGTCTCATATACCCACATGGAGTGTTCGTGATGGACGCCGGGAAGAAGTTCTTGAGTAGCTTGCATGATAGGACCGTGGCCGGCATCATGACCGCAGAGCAAGCCCTTACAGAGAGGTTTCCATGCGAGGATATCGGCTTTAACGGATTCAAAATCGTGGCTGGCATCGATGAAGACCATATCGAATGTGTTGCCGGATAGAATCCTAGCTGCGTCTACCGATGCCATCCTTACTGGAACAACCTTCAGGCTGGCGATATAAGGCTTCATGTTCTTACAGAATTCTTCGTACAGACCGATAACCGGAGGATTGTGTTCTTCGCTGCCAAGCCAGGTATCTACGGCGAATACGTGGCCGTCAGTGTTGTCGGCTAGACAAGTGGTAGAGCGACCTTTCCAGCAGCCTATCTCTACGATGTTCTTGTGTGTAGATGCCTTTTCAGCCAGCCATTCAAGGTCGTGCTGTTCCATCCAGCCCTCTATGGTAAGAGCGCGTTCGATGTTCACGAGACACGTTCCAAGATTCGTTTGGCGATAGCTTCGGTGGTCATTAGCGTCTCTCGCACTCGCTCCATCAGCATCATCCATTCTTCATGATCGAATTCACAATTCGTCCATGTATTGCAAACAACCGGAATGTCTTCAAATGCTGCTGAGTCCTCATGGAACTTATACAGTGTCTCTGCTGGACAGTTCTCGAAGTCCTGAAAGTACGGTAGTGTTCCAGCTGCAATAATCTCGTGGTGCCGCATGCAGTCCCAGCCACCTTTCTTCATGGTGTAGCCGAAGTAAGCGTCACTGTACTGATCGTAATAGCGTTGTTCTGAATCGTAGTAGACGTAAGTGGAACGATCGCGTGGGTCACAATGAGCCATGAGCCGTACTTTTCTTGCCAGGTCGATAGGTCTTATCTTTTCCTTAGGTATTCCAAACTGGATAGGCAGTAAGTTAGGATGAGGTTCATATATCTCTCTCTTGAAATACCAGCCGTGGCCTACCGCGGGAGCTAGTTCCGGCCCGTCCTCGCCATCGATGAACGCTATCTTATTAGAGGGATAAGCGTTAAGCACAGACTGCATATAATCACGGCAGCGATGCACAGAGCCGTAAACCACAGCATCGTAGTATCTCGATTGGATTTTCGCTTCCACGTTTTCACGGTCAACCTCGATGTCGGGCAGGAGTTTGTAGAGAGAGTGGAACATGCATGGTTCGGAAGTATCGTACATGAACCACATCTTCTTGACGTCTACTAGGTCGGGACCGAGGAGGGAGCGTAAGCCGTGCATACAAACGTCGGCTTGATAGTCAGCGCCTGTAGCTCCTGAGATATAGAGGATCCTCATCGTTCCCTTTGAAAGCACCATACGATAGTGCGTGCCATCTCGAATGTATCGCAGTTGATAAGTGTGTTGCCCTCTGGCCTACGAACCCACCACCAAATATGACCACGATGAATTGTCCACTTTCCAGTACCTTTACGTGTCATGGTTCCACACCTTCCCATCGCTCAGTCCAAGCTCCCCACCATATCTCTTCCCGTGTTCCGCCATAACGTTTCTTGAACGCCCCCTCGGTATCTCCCCACACACCTCTAGCCGGATCGGCCCATGGGTTGACGCTCTGGTTGTGTAGGTGGATAAACGGAAAGTTGGTTACAGCGTAGACAGGCGGTAGCTTACGAAGGAAGCATTCGGTTGGATACTCGCTGTCGTAGAATATACCGTCATGTTCGTTGAAGCGGCCTACCTGTTCCCATGTAGCGATAGGGATGATCTGGCCTGTGGGTCCGAGCCTGTTCCACTTGGCTATCTTGTTTGGACCTTCGTACCTGAACCAGAAGGAACGCCCCGGTGGACAGATGTCCTGACCGTCGAAAGCAACCGTTGCGTAGGCTTGCTTGAGGTATTCCCATAGTTCTGTGGATTCCATATCCTCGCGGTCCCATTCTTGAGGAGAGCGGCGCATATCTACGGTGGGAGTGAGTGTCTCGAAGTGACTAAATCTGAGGCCGGAAGATTGAGCTAGTAAAGGATGGTCGAACCAATCGGAAATGCTATAAGCATGTTCATGAAGTGGAGAGAATACTAAGTCGTCTTGGAATAGACAAGCGTAGTCGTAACCTTTTACCTGCATCCATTCAATGGCTTTATTAAGTCCACCATTAACAAATCCCGTGTTGTTTGCAAACGATTGCGTGTAGACCCCATTCATGTCGTTAAGCGCATCAAATGGCGTTGCAAGCATGTGGGAAGTGACCGTAGATTTATCCACGATGGCATAGATAGCAATATCCGGTTCCATCTTCCTGAGTGACCTTACACATCTCAGTAACTTGTTTCCACCCGTGGAGGCGATGACTACACCAACCTTATTCACAGTTCCATCCCTTTGAATAGAACCCCGATGCCGCCTACGTTGAGGTCACCATTCGTTCCTGATCCACGTTGCCATTGTTCACCCGATGCTGGATCACGAGCGATAATCTCTACCGATGGATACTGGCGCTTCACTTCTCCCCATAGTTGATTTACGCCATGCATGAGGATGTCGTGGAAACCGATGAGCTTGGTTGCCGCCGGATACCACATATCGAAGTCCTGATAGACGGCGCCATATTCGTGGTCAGCATCGATGAACACACAGTCCGGTGGACCGCCTAGGTATTCTAGGACTTGATGCAGAGTTTCAAGGGAGTGCGAGTCGTTCTGGATATGGTGGATGCCCGGCAGACCGTTCGGCAGGACATCTACTGTCACCACCTTTATCCCGGCTTGCGCGTGCTCCCAGCTCGACCCGACTCCCAACTCGACGTAGGTCTTGATGCCCATACCAATACACAGGGCTACCCAGCTACAATATTCTGGGATTCTCTGATTAGAGCCTCGATAGATGGTCACTGACCGCCTCCACTGCGTTTTCCATTCCCTTACCGTAGTTCCTGAACATTCGCATGGTTGGGTAGAACGGATGATCATCCCGATGTATAGGGTATTGCCAAGCTGAGTTACCGGGGAGGACTACCCACGTTGGTACGCCCATAGCGGCTGAGAGATGAGCTACGCCTGTATCAACTGAGACGACCATATCGCATGTTGCGATGGCTTTAGCCGTATCGAGCCAGTTCTCGATTACCGGATTATCGCACTCAGACGGTAGGGAGTGCTTGTAGTTTAGGTTAACCCACTTGTGCTTACGGTCCATGGAGTTGAGAACGGACTGGAGCTGTGATGCGTGCATGGAACGGCATTTAGTGGGAGACATACCTTCGCCGGCGAGAGCGCATATACCGACACGAATGGAGTCACCTTTGACCACATGACGAGCCGTATAACCAGAGATATAGGGAATACAAGCGTATTTTTCAAATGTAACACCGAGCTTATAGGGTAGCGTAAGAATGGAAGCGTGGTAATCATAGTCATGAAACTTGAAGTCCGCGTTGCCACCCCAGTTTTCAATGGCGTGATAACCAATATGCCTGACTAATGGAGCAAGTCCAGGCTGGCAAACGTAAGATATTTCACCTCCACCCCACAAGTCATGTAACCACCGCATGAAGTAAAATTGATCCCCGTATCCTTCACCTTCGATAACCAAAAGACGCTTTCCCTTAAGAGATTGTCCCGTCCATTCAGGAATAAAGTCCTTCAACTGTGACCTCAAATTCACATCCTGCAGGTACAACGGCCAGCCACGGGTGAGGTCGCCTATTCTTAACAGTGCCCGACCGTAGTGTCCCGCAGCCCGTTTATCCATAGGATTGAGGCTAAACGCCTCGGCAGCACAAGGCAGAGCTTCGTCGAATCGCCCTAAACCCTCAAGAATGATGCTCATATTGAGCAAGGTAGGAATGGTTCTGGCTATCTGTAGGGCTTTCTCAGCGATAGGCAGAGCCTGCTCAAACATACCTTTGTTGTAGAGTTCGGAAGAGATGTTCTGGAATTCGGTCTCGGGGCCGACTGGGTCTACTGGTTCAGGCTCTCTAGCGAATGGATTTAGCGTGAGAATCACTACTCGGTGCCTCCGATTGGGGGATAGTGGCACCCTATGAGTAAATTGTCAACTAGTAATCGTAACAGAGCCTAATATGAGCCGCCATAAACTGTGGAAACTCCGGCTAGAGTGTTGTAACTTCCAAAGTTTTGACCGCCCCACTGTAGATTACGGATGCTCATCCAAGCGTTTACAAACTCTTTGTCCTGTTTACGATAAAGAATTAGCCGCTTGTTGTATTCATCCAATGTCTTACCAATTAGGAACCTGAAATCTGGACCACTGCTTCTAGGTGACATATCCTTATTCGCTTCAGCCCACTCGTAGGCGTAACTTCTGGCTAGAGCTAGAACGCAGTCTTCACCGAGCTGCACTGGCAGCGTATCGGTTGGGTTGACAAGATCGACTCCTTTACGGATGCCGTAGAGAGCGTAGGTGAAAGGGTTGACTGGCTGGCCCCAGAGCTCGAACAGAGGGTAGTTCAGGGTCGCTGAGGCGTTGTCCGTGCCAGCACCGCGGTTGTCGATCGCGTAGGGCACAACTTGTGTAGGAAACTGGTAGATGGAGCGCTGGGGGTCGAGTACGTCTATATCTGCCCGTTCCATGACCGTTCCCAGGTTTAAGTACATGGTCATGTTCCTGACTGAAATCCAAGTCAGATGATCCTGAACGGGAGCGGCGTAATAGAGCTGGTAGAGCTGGTAAGAGATGGCGGTACCGGAGTTGTCGGCATAGATGCGGTCAAGTGTTCCGGCACCTGTAATCTGATCATACTGGATGAGATTGTAGATTTGAGCTACACCCGCAGACGAGCCAGGACGGAGCTGGCGCTGGGTGATTAGGCTAGTGGGATAGGCTAGTTGAGAAGCGTTGATAGCTGCGGTAGCCGTGGCGTCAAATTGAACCGTGTCGCTCCCCTGAACGACGGTAACAGTACCTGTGGTTAGTACTGCCGGAGAGATCCAGCTTCCTTCGTAGAGGTTGAAGGACCATAGATCAGAGTTACGGATGACATTAAAGGCACGATTTATCAGGGTGCCTGTAAAACTAAATGGAAGTTTGGGTACAGCGCCCCTTAATTCGGCCTGCATGTTTTGAAACGCCACGCAGAACCTCCTATGGAGCGTGTCTTAGACACAGAATAGCTGAATACGGAAGCTGAATGTGGATAAGTTGGTCGAAGCAGCCGCTTCTGTGCCTACCGTCTGAGATTGGCCACCCGAGGTCACCGTTGCAGTTGCATAGGGCCTGAAAATGACCGAAGGCACCGCGTTGCCTGACCCGCCAAGGTTGTATTGGGTGTTGAGCTCAAAAGCGTTGGTCGTGTCTAAGGATGCGTCACAAAACTCGAAGCCGCCGACACCGATGGATGCCGCAGTCAGCACCATTCCAGTCGTGCGAGAGTAACTCGCTGGACCTGTAATGTCCACCGTGATGAGCATTTTGTTGCCCAACTGGATGTTGGAGACAAGAGAGATACCTAGCTTGAATGCCATCTAATCCCTCCGTTTAGATACGGCCGCAGAAATTACCGCGGGTGATAATGACGCTAGAGATCGTTGAGATGACCGGAGTACCGATAGCCACGCCTAGGACGTTAGACAAAGTGACCGTGGTTAGAGCTACGCCAGCATCGAAGGTTGAGGCGGTAGAAGCTGAAACCTTGGCGCTGACTGTCGTTGCTAGGGCAGTCGAGGTCAAAGCTGTATCGAACAGGACTGACGCTACGCCTGCAACCTGAATCCAGCCGAAGTTGCCCTTGGTGAGTGCTACGCCGGTGC